>SMVB01444816.1_pt1 | contig 19963 bp, 17 predicted proteins | sample 2456461 | NCBI WGS metagenome assembly SMVB01 (sample SAMN11095934, study PRJNA526329) | marine sediment metagenome | biome: Marine sediment; feature: Surficial sediment; material: Deep marine sediment; isolation source: Hadal surficial sediment | place: Pacific Ocean | collected 2014-05 | depth...
AAAGAACGCCCAGGCCGTAACCCGAAAACGGGGGAAGAAATTCCCATTACAGCACGACGTGTTGTGACGTTTCGGCCGGGACAAAAACTAAAGGCCCGAGTGGAAGCCTATGCTGGAACCGGGGAATAACGACGAACTACCTCCAATACCTGGAAAGCGCTACTTCACGATTGGTGAAGTAAGCGATCTTTGTGCGGTTAAGCCACACGTCCTAAGGTATTGGGAGCAAGAGTTCCCGCAGCTAAAGCCTGTTAAACGGCGTGGCAACCGTCGCTATTACCAGCGTCAGGATGTCCTGATCATCCGTCAAATTCGGAGCTTATTGTATGACGACGGCTTCACAATCGGTGGGGCTCGTCAGCGTCTGATGGGCGACACTGCGAAATCGGATGTCACGCAGAGCCAGCAGATCATCAAGCAAATGCGCATCGAACTTGAACAAGTTCTGAAAATTCTGCGCCGATAAATGGTGGTGGGCCTTTCGGCCCGATTCCTTTTATAATCCAATTATTCGGTCGGGGCGTAGCGCAGCCTGGTAGCGCACCACAATGGGGTTGTGGGGGTCGGAGGTTCGAATCCTCTCGCCCCGACCAACTCAAGCCGGCATCAACTTTAGTTTCTTGTCCTGAATGCCCAGCAAGATGGGTTGCGCGCCCTCTCGATAAATATTCACCTTCGCGTTGTAAGCGACACGCGACAAGCCGTGCTTGTCCTTAATATGTAGCCGCCGAATATTGAAGTGGCCGCCCCCCATATCCTCGCCCGTCAGGTAGCACTTGATGGCCGTGATTCGGTCGCCCGAGAATTCCATACCACTCAGTTTCGATAGATTGCCTTGCGCTCTTTCCAGAAACGTCACAGCGTCCATATTCGCCTGTGTCTGCCGTGGGTCATCGTCGTCGTCCTTCAGATCTGTGAGAAACTCGCCAACCAGTATCTGGCCGGGTTGCGCGGCGTCGATCATACGTGCCAGCTCAATCGTCACGTCACCCACAATAAAATCGTGCATCGTCGGATTGAGACCTTCGGCCTGGTGAAATTCATAACAACTGCCGACATGAAAACAGGCTCGCAATTGGGGAACCACTTTGGAAGCGGACTTGCTGCGCGCAATGGCGTTGTCTGCCAGGACGATGTGCATGAAGTGATACAGATTGACGTTCGCTTCGAGGCCATCGTCGCGATTCCAAACGTAAAATCCATCGCCAGTCGATGAACGGGCGAAGTTGATACCAACGTCCTGCTCGAGCATTTTCGCGTGGGAAGAATTGAGTGAGTATGACAGGCTATTAAGTTGCGACATCTGCTCGAAAGGGGTAAACAGACTGAAACTGACAATGTCGAACAGCGTGACGGCGCGACTGGCAACGTAATTAATGCCGTATCGGCGAATCATTTTTTCTATGATCTGCGTTTCGACCGGGTGGCCCGACAACGCCTCGCGCAACGGAACATATACTGGCTCAATATCCAGAAGCCGTGCGACTTTTTGCATTTGCTTGAGCGACAACTGGCGATCGCCGGATATCAGTTCAGTGATAAAGCGTGGAGACACTTTTGGCGCTCGTTCTCCGGCCGGTATCGACGTGTATTCGGCAATGGCGTAATGCGGTATGACGAGAAGCAGCATGCCGTCATCACGCGGCGCCCAGCTCAATATGTTGTTTTGTCCGAGCGCCCAGTGCTGGTGGAGACTCTTTTCGAGCTGAACCAGGTTGCTACGCTGTCGCAGACCCATGTCCTGAGCAAGACCCACAAGCTGATCCAGATAGGGCGAGAAATCGGCGAAACGCCGAATTCCGGATTTCGAAAGATCGTCAAGTGCCATACGGGGTCCCAAGCTGGCTTCGTATTCGTATTTCAAACAATACTTGTTTTCGACAGCAATGCTATCTTACATAAAGATCAGGCCGGATTTCGACGATTGCAGCAATGATTGACGCACCAACTATTAATGACATCGATGCGTTGCGTCATTCGCTGGGCTCTACCATTCGTCGAACCCCGCTGTTGCGCTGTCCGTCCCTCGAGGATGCGCTCGGTGATGGAACTGTCATATACAGCAAACTCGAGTTCTTGCAACGAACAGGAACGTTTAAAGCGCGCAGCGCGCTTGCGATCGTAAACGGTCTTAGTGCGGAGCAAAGAAAGATCGGTGTCACAGCGGTCAGTGCGGGTAATCACGCCATAGCAACGGCATTCGCCGCGCAGGCTGTGGGTGCAAGCGCCAAAGTGGTTATGGTCAATTCGGCGAACCCTGCCCGCATCGATGCGTGCCGGGCATTTGCTGGCGAAGTGGTGCTCGTGGACAACGTTCACGAAGCGTTCGAGGTTGCCGAGCGGATTCAGCGGGAGGAAGGTCGATTTTTCGTACATCCGTTCGAAGGCCGCGAAGTTGCGACGGGTACGGGAACGATTGGACTCGAAATCCACGAGCAATGTGAGGAGTTCGATGCAGTGGTTGTCTCGATTGGCGGTGGCGGACTTATTGGCGGCATTGCAAACGCCCTCAAGCAGCTCCGGCCTGATTGCGAAGTGATCGGAGTGGAACCGGACGGCGCCGATTCCATGCATCGCAGTTTTGCCGCCGGAAAACCGCAAAGCATTGACGAGATCACGACAATTGCTGACAGTCTTGGCGCGCCGTTTGTAATGCCTTATTCCTTTGAATTGTGCCGCCGTAACGTCGACCAATTAACAATGGTAAGTGATGACCAGATTCGAAAATCAATGGGGCTTCTGTTTCAGACCATGAAACTCGCAGTTGAACCTGCTTGCGCGGCAAGCACAGCTGCCATGCTGGGACCTCTGAGAAAGCAGCTTTGCGGGAGAAAAATAGTCTTGGTGATGTGTGGCAGTAATATCGATTGGAAGACGTTTTCCGACCAGGTTATTTTTGCCAGCCCCGACACAAATGCTCATTGACGAACTGAAATCGATCGTCGGTACTGGGGGCTGGGCGACTGCGGAGGACGAGCTTGAACTTCATTTGAGGGAGCGACGCGGCGCCGTCCGTGGGCGTACACTAATCATGCTGTCACCGGCATCGGTAAACGACGTGTCGGCGGTGATCATCGCGTGCGCGGCCAAAGGCGTCGGTGTTGTCCCACAGGGAGGCAATACCGGTTTGTGCGGTGGAGCGATCCCTGATGAAAGCGGCGAACAGGTTCTACTGTCGTTGTCGCGGCTCAACCGCATTCGATCCGTGGATCCTGACGATTTCTCGATGGTCGCGGAAGCCGGCTGTATCCTTGCGCACGTTCAGGATCAGGCGCATAAGGTCAATCGCCTGTTCCCCCTGAGTCTGGGTGCTGAAGGCAGCTGCCAGATCGGTGGCAATCTGTCCACCAATGCTGGCGGCATCAATGTCATTCGTTACGGTACTGCTAGTCAGCTGGTGCTGGGGCTCGAGGTCGTGCTTGCGGATGGCACGATATGGGACGGATTGAGATCGCTGCGCAAAGACGCGGCTGGCTACGATCTAAAGCAGCTCTTTCTCGGTAGCGAGGGCACGCTCGGCATCATTACTGCGGCCACGCTTCGGCTCTTCCCGGAACCATCGATGACCAGCACGGCGATGGTCGCTTTGCCTTCCACGACGGCAGCCATCGGCTTGCTCGCACGAATGCGAATTGCATGTGCCGATCAAATACAGGCGTTCGAGCTGATGTCGGACAGCGCACTGCAACTTGCGCTGCGCCATATTCCGGAAATAGCACCGCCTTTTGAAGAGTTTCATGCCTGGTACGTATTGCTGGAAATCGCGGCAGGAGACGATGATTCGATCGTCGAAACGGCCCTTGCATCGGCCATCGAGGCGGGACAGGTCAATGACGCGGTGGTGGCAAAAAACATCCGCGATGCCAATACGATGTGGCGCCTTCGTCACGCAATCCCGGAAGCACAGGGATCTGAGGGCGTAAGCCTCAAGCATGATATATCGGTGCCAATTGGGCGAATCGACGAATTTCTGTCGCGCTCCGAAGAGACAGTATTGAAGTTATCACCCGACGCCCGGCTTATGACATTTGGCCATGTTGGCGACGGCAACTTGCACTACAACGTCACGCAGCCGATTGGCGCCGACGCGGAGGAATTCCGACGCCAGGGCCGCATCATCAGCGACGCCATTTACGATCTGGTGAACGAAATCGGTGGCAGTTTCAGCGCCGAACATGGAATTGGCACGCTCAAGAAGGACTATCTGAAACGTTACCGCAGCGATACCGAGATAGGGCTGATGCGTACGCTGAAACTGGCGCTGGACCCCAAAAACACCCTGAATCCCGGCAAGGTAATTTGACGACCAGTTCCGCGCTCGTACTTGACCAAACGGCTAAACTACGGCCAATTAGGGTCTATCGTTGCGGCTGGACTTCAGGGAAATGCACCTCAGGGAACCATGAGCGCTGAATCGAAGCAAAAAAGCGATACGCTCGCCGATCAACTGTCGAGTTTCGAAAGCCGACTCGACGGCAGAATCGACGACGTTCAGATGTTGGCGGATATTCAGGATGGAATCGGCCAGATGCTCGGCTCGAATGGTGGAAACGAGGGCCAGGTCCGGCGTGTATTGCAGGAACAGTACGAAAAAGGTGAACTGCGCAAAGAGACTTTCCAGCTCGTAAAGTCGATGCTGGACGGATACGTCAGCGAACGTGTTCCGACGACCGGTAACACCAAGCTAGCAGTCGGCGAAGTCACTCACGTTGAAACCATTGCCGAGGCCTCGAGTGCTCTGGATTCAGGTGATGCCGCGCTGAGTTCGACGCTGGTGTTGCCAACTCTGGCCAGCCAGCAACCAGGGTCAGCGGACGAACGGGTACAAGTCGGATCCATATTGTGCGATCGCTTCATGCTGCAGGAGCGGATGAGCGGCGGCAGCATGGGTGTTGTGTACAAGGCACTGGATAGGCGGCTTGATGAAGCGGGTGCCACGAAATCCTGGGTAGCGATAAAGGTGCTGTCGCCATATCTCGCCGAGGACGGCCAGGCATTACGTGCGCTGCAACAAGAAGCGGCCAAGGGTCGCTGCCTGATCCATCCGAACATTGTCCGCATCATTGATCTCGACCGTGATGACGATCTGTTCTTCATTGTCATGGACTGGCTTGAAGGCAAAACACTCGCCGACATTCTGGATGCGCCGGAAACGGCAAAACCTTCGACAGATCGCGCGTTCAAAATTATTCAACAAATTGGCAACGCGCTTGAATATGCACATCGCTGCGGCATTGTTCATGCAGACGTCAAGCCGGGCAACATCATGATAATGCCGAACGGTGATGCGATGTTGTTCGACTTCGGGGTAGCACGGGTTCGGCAAAAGCAGATAGAGGACCGGCAGGAATTCGATCCAGGTGTGCTGGGTCTATTAACGCCAGCATACTCGAGCATGCAAGTACTCACAGGCGATGATCCCATACCGGCTGACGACGTGTTTTCGCTCGCCTGTCTGTTGTATCGCCTGATTGCGGGGTACCGCGTCTTCGGACCGCGCAATGCGGTAGAGGCGGCGGAAGCGGGCATGACGCCACAACAACCGCAGGGTCTGAGTGAGTCTCGTTGGCGGGCGCTCAAGAAGGCACTCTCGTATTCGCGCGTCACTCGTTTTGAGTCGATGCAAGAATTCATCGACGCGTTGAATATCGGCGCCGCTGAACCCGTCGCGCTCACAGTTCCGCCGCGTGAGGAGATGGAGGTCAATGTTGAGCCGCAAGGGCATGGCAGTCGAATAGCCTTGTTGCTAATACTTTTGGTCGCGCTCGGTGGGGCGGGGTACCAGTTTGGCTATCTTGATGAGCTCCAGGACCGATTCCTGTCCGTCGAGTCCGATTTCTTTTCCGTAGCATCGTCTGAAGTGTCCGCGGATCGCGAGCCACTCACCGATGTTTCGGCCGATGCAGCGCCAGTCGAAGGAGATTCGCCGATCGAGTCGGATTCGGTGGTCGAACCGGAATCGCCGATAGAGCTTCCCTTGCCTGAGGGAACGGTCGACGAGACACTGGCACAGGAAACGCCTGAAGTAGTCCCTGTTGAAACGCTGCCGCCCCTGGTCGACTTTTCGCTGTTACCGCGACCAACTGCAGAGATCCGTATTCGTAGGGATGGTTCGGCCGCTGAGTCGACAACCGTAACGCTTCGTGAGGATAGCGCGCCCGTAACCATTGATCTGATTCGCGATAACGTAGAGTTGCCATTGACGTTGCGACTGGAAGAAGTTGACTATAGTGGCAACCGGTCTCCGTGGGCGTCAGGACAATTCAGCCGCTCTGAAGGCGACTTCATCGAATTCCCGGCCGGCCAGGATCACGCGAGAATCACGTTGTCGATGACGTCTGATCCATTGCGTGAGGCAGATCAATACTCAACACTGCGCGTGCGTGAGGTCGATGCCGCCAGGTCGGTGCTAGCAACGATCACCGTCATTCTGGAAGACGATGATCAACGCGCATTTGAGGCGACGTTACCACCCAATACTGTCGCATTTGCTGTCAGCCAAATTTCCGTGCGCGAACGCGATCCGGTCGTGCAGATCGATATCCTGCGTATTAATCCGGACAACACCCGGCTCGTCGTCAGCTACGTCTTGCGCGACATCACGGCAACGGAAGGCGAAGACTATTTTGCGCCTAGCAACTCAACGATTGAGTTCGGTCCCGGACAGCGTACTGCGAGACTCCTGATTCCATTGGTGCAGGATTTCGTGTTGGAAGATAATGAGGCGTTCAGCGTTGAGTTATCGAGCGCCGACATAAACGCTGACATCGATGTCTTCTTTCGAACCGCCGTAATCATTCGCGACGACGACTCTTAACTCTCGAAACGTCGGTTACGCTGGCACTTCGCTGTAATCCTTTTCATTGTTAGACTGCCATTGTGGGCAGAGGCCTGTCTGCCTGCGTACTTTGCAGCGAGGCAACCGAAATGGACGAAAAGGAACTGCGGCGCTATTCACGCGTCGTTGTCGATGGCGACGAGCGGGCCCCAAGCCGGGCGATGCTGCGTGCGGTCGGATTCAAGGAAGATGATTTCGCGCGTCCGCAGATCGGCATCGCTTCGACGTGGAGTATGACGACGCCCTGCAATATGCACATTCGGCAACTTGCCGACGCGGCGGCGCTAAGCGCCGATCAGGCCGGGGGCAAGGCTGTCATCTTCAATACGATCAGTGTGTCCGACGGCATCTCGATGGGCACGCCAGGCATGCGTTACTCGCTGGTTTCCCGCGAAATCATCGCCGATTCAATCGAAGCCGTCGCCGGAGCAGAAGGCTTTGACGGTCTGGTCGCCATTGGCGGCTGCGACAAGAATATGCCGGCCTGCATCATGGCCATGGCTCGCCTGAACCGACCCTCCGTGTTCGTCTATGGTGGCACCATCAGGCCGGGCGCGAAGCGTCGTGACATTGTTTCGGTGTTCGAGGCGGTCGGTGCCCGATCGAGCGGAAAAATAACGGCCGCGGAACTGCTGGAGGTCGAGCGGACTGCCATTCCGGGCCCCGGCGCGTGTGGCGGCATGTACACGGCGAATACGATGGCGTCGGCGATTGAAGCGCTCGGAATGAGCCTCGCAAACAGTTCGGCACAGGAGGCGGTCTCGGACGAAAAAATCGCGGATTGCCGATCAGCAGGCCAAGCCGTAATCGAGCTGATCAAAAATGACATCAAGCCGTTGGATATCATGACCCGCAAGGCTTTCGAAAACGCCATTGCCGTCGTCATCGCACTCGGCGGGTCCACGAATGCCGTGCTGCACCTGATCGCAATGGCTAGGGAGGCCAACGTCCCACTGGCGCTCGATGATTTCACGGAGATCGGGGCAAGGGTGCCCGTCCTTGCTGACCTAAAGCCCAGCGGCAAATACCTGATGTCAGAATTGATCGGGATTGGCGGAATACAGCCGTTGATGAAGCGCATGCTGGAGCACGGATTGCTGCATGGCGAATGCATGACGGTGACCGGCAAGACGGTCGCTGAGAATCTTGCGGGTGTGGACGACTATCCGGCAGGTCAGGACATCGTTCGCGCCTTTGACAATCCAATCAAGGCGGATAGCCACTTGTCCATCTTGTATGGCAACGTTGCACCAGATGGAGCCGTCGCAAAGATCACGGGCAAAGAGGGTCTGCGTTTCGAGGGCAGCGCACGGGTTTTTCAATCGGAAGAGACGGCTTTGCAGGCCATTCTGGATGGCAAGATCGTGGCAGGAGACGTAGTCGTCATAGGTTTTGAAGGGCCAAAAGGCGGGCCGGGCATGCGTGAGATGCTGAGTCCGACCGGTGCGATCATAGGCATGGGTCTGGGCGCGGAGGTCGCACTGATCACGGACGGTCGATTCTCCGGCGGCAGCCACGGCTTCGTCGTGGGCCACATTTGTCCGGAGGCCGCGATGGGTGGCCCGATTGCCCTCATAGAAGACGGGGACAAAATCATAATTGACGCGGAAAAGAGGGAAATCACTGTCGACGTCAGCGAGAAAACCATGCAACAGCGCCGATTGGCCTGGAAACGCCCGCGTTCCACGGTTCAGCGCGGCGCGCTTGCCAAATACCGGGCTGAGGTGTCGTCAGCGTCGCAAGGCGCCGTCACAATTCCGCCTGCCTGGGATGATTGAACGAGTCCATTGGCCCCTCAAAACTTGACGTTTAGTGGCAGGTTCGCTCTACTTCGTGGATAGATTTTTTGCCACCCACGTAATGTGCCAACGTATCGACTCGATCGATATGAAAAAATCACATAAAACATATGGCGCGCCAGAGGTGTGTGGGTGCGAGTGGCGATAGTACCGACTAGTTAATAAAGTCCGGACATTGTCATCGAACCCGCGAGGAGACCCCTGGCGGGTTTTTTTTTGCGGATCCGTTTGGACTGAGACATTGCGATGACCGAAAAAGTTGCAGAAGCAGTTTTCGAGCAAGGGATTGCCACCGGAGCTGCAGCCAAAGTCGCCGAGTCACCCTGGGTCGTACTCAAGTTCGGGGGCAGCAGTGTTTCAACTGCTGACAACTGGGCAACAATCGCGGGCCTGATTCAGAATCGACTAGATGAAGGATTGAAACCTGTCGTCGTGCATTCTGCACTCAAGGGGATTTCCAGCAGTCTTGAGAACGTTTTGCAGGTCGCAGTCGCCGGGGACACTGCCGAGCATCTTGCCGGCATACGCAGACAGCATATGGAATTAGCCGACACGCTGCAGCTCGACGGTAAAGAACTTCTTGGCGACGCCCTGTACGAACTTGAACAACTGATTGCAGGAATCCGCCTCGTGCGTGAGGTCAGCGTTCGAGTGCGTGTTCGTGTTATGGCGCTGGGCGAAATTATGGCCACGCGAATTGGCGCTGAGTATCTTGCCATGACCGGGTTGCCAGTCCGTTGGGTGGATGCGCGCGACCATTTGACCAGTAATAGTCGGCTCGGGCAGCAAAGAACCCAGGACTACCTGAGCGCGACTTGTGATTCTTCGCCCGACGAACAAATGCAGACTGCACTGGCCGCAACTGCAGATGTGATTGTGACGCAGGGTTTCATTGCCCGGAATGTGCACGGCGAGACCGTCCTGCTTGGCCGCGGCGGGTCAGACACTTCCGCCGCCTATTTCGCCGCTCGACTTCAAGCGAGACGCCTTGAGATATGGACCGACGTTCCGGGCATGTTTACGGCGGATCCCCGCAAAGTACCTTCGGCGAGACTGTTGATCGCCTTGCACTATGACGAAGCCCAGGAATTGGCGTCAGCGGGCAGTTCCGTTTTGCATCCACGCTGTTTGTCGCCATTGCGGCGATACGAGATACCTTTATATGTGCGTTGTACGACGGCGCCGCATATCAGCGGAACCGTAATCTCAACGACGACCGAGGAAATCGAACCGCAGGTCAAGGGAATTTGCAGTCGGGACGGGCTGGTCCTTATTTCGATGGATACGGTCGGTATGTGGCATGAAGTTGGTTTCCTGGCACGGGCTTTCGCGGTGTTCGATACTCACCGGATTTCTGTGGACCTGGTATCGACGTCGGAAACCAACGTTACTGTGTCGATTGATACGATCAGTGGTTCGCTGCCCGATGAGTTGATTCACGAACTCGTTAGCGACCTCGAAGCACTTTGCCGCGTACGTGTTATTGCGGATTGCTCGGCGATCAGCCTGGTTGGCCGAAAAATTCGCACCATCCTGCCGCGACTCGCACCAGCCCTGGAGGTATTCGAGGAGGAAAAAATTCACCTGATGTCGCAGGCGGCCAATGACTTGAACCTGACATTCGTTGTTGATCGGGATCAGGGCGAGCGACTCGTCAGTAAGTTGCATTCGTCGATTATTCGCAAGACAGGCGGTAGCCCGGCGTTCGGCCAAAGTTGGGAACAACTATTCAGGACCGATGAGGCCACGCCACGCGCCGTCGAGCCCTGGTGGGTGATCAAGCGCGAGCAGCTGCTTGAGGTGGCTGGCAATCAGATGAATGCATACGTCTATGATCGGGACAGCGTCAAGAGCGCCGCGCAGGATTTGCTCGGCCTCAAGAATGTCCAGCGTATTCTTTATGCCGTCAAAGCGAATGACCACGTTGAGATATTGCGGACGCTTGCCAAAGAGGACATTGGTTTCGAGTGTGTGTCACCGGGCGAAGTTGAGTGGCTGGAAGCCGCGATTCCGGGTCTCGACCTAAAGCGAATTCTGTTCACCCCCAATTTCGCACCTCGGTCTGAATACGAGTGGGGTTTGGACAAAGGGCTGCAGACTACGTTGGATAATCTCTATCCACTTGAGGCCTGGCCAGAATTGTTCAAAGGTCACGAATTATTCATTCGCCTGGACCCGGGACAGGGTCGCGGCCATCACGAGCATGTTAAAACTGCGGGAGTGCACTCAAAATTTGGCGTGCCGCTTTTTGAAGTCGACGATTTGATTCGATTGATCGACTCCGCTGGCGCGACGGTAACGGGTATTCATGCCCACAGTGGCAGCGGTGTTCAGGACCCCGAGAGCTGGCGACTTGTGGCCACAACTCTTGTCGAGGTTGCACAACAATTTCCCTCGGTGCGCACCATTGATCTGGGCGGGGGCCTTGGCATTCCCGAAAAGCCGGGCGACAAGGATTTCGATCTTTCCCAGCTCGATGCAGCGCTCGGCGAGATCCGCAAGGCATACCCGCAGTATGACCTGTGGCTGGAACCGGGGCGATACCTGGTTGCGCGTGCCGGCGTCTTGTTGACCCACGTCACCCAGATCAAAGGAAAAGGCGACATGCGTTATGTAGGAGTGGCCGCAGGCATGAACGCATTGATACGGCCGGCGCTATACGGTTCGTATCATGAAATCGTCAATCTGAGTCGAATGGGAGAGGCAGCGACGGAGACCGTGACGGTTGTGGGTCCGATCTGTGAGACCGGTGACCGGCTGGGCAGTGATCGTTTGTTGCCGCCCTCCCGTGAAAACGATGTCATTCTGATTGCGAACACCGGGGCATACGGTTACGTCATGAGCTCCAACTACAATCGCCGCGCCGATACGCGGGAAATCGTGATCTAGGACAGTGAGGAGACGTGCCGACCTGGGAGGAGCGCAGTGCAGTTCGCGACCAGTTGCGAAAAACCGCCGGAAATGGATGGCTACCCGGGATACGCCGGATATCTGAATTTCGAAGTCGCCGCCACAAATAATGTATTACATGCGTAACGGCGAACTAGTGGAATCGTTACCGGACGACTTCTATTCGACTAAGAACTACACAGACGCCATGTTGGAATTTATTGAGGACGGTCGTGGCGATGGCAGCCCATTTTTTGCCTACCTTTCCTACACCGCGGTGCACGACCCGCTACACGCACCAAAGGAATACATCGATAAATACCGCGGAATGTACGATTCAGGCTGGGACGACTTACGCCAACAGCGACTCCAGGCGCTTAAGGACCTTGGTATTGTTCCAGCCGCCGTCGAACCATTCTCGATATTGCCGGAGATTCTCACCATAAGGAGTTCGAGGATCGAGCTCTTCGGTCTCAAGGCATACTTCGATGGCAACTGGAAAATCCTTTTGATGCCACCCTCGATCTGTCGCCTGGTATTTAGTGAGACGGATGATGCTAGGCCACATGGCCTTTGTGGCGTTTCTCCAGTATGTCTGTAACGTCTGTCAACTGAATACCCTGATCCGTGAGTAGCACGAGCAAGTGATACAGCAGATCAGCCGATTCGTTGATGGTCGCCTCGCGGTTGCCGCTGGTTGATGCCAACGCCACCTCAATGGCTTCTTCGCCGACTTTCTGCGCGATTCGCTGCCGCCCGGCAGCAAATAGCTCGGATGTGTAACTACCCTCGGCGGGCGATGTCTTACGCTCAACGATAATGTCTTCGAGCGTCGTCAAAAAACCTAATTCGGTACCACTCAAAACGCTGTCCTCATAGTCGGATGTCGATGGACTGTGTCGCGAGGTACTGCTTCAAATCCGCGATGTGAATGTCCGCGTTGTGAAAAACGCTGGCGGCCAGCGCCGCATCGACATTGGCAGTATCAAAAACTTCTGCAAAATGTTTCGGTTCGCCGGCGCCGCCCGAAGCGACTAACGGCACGGTAGTATTCTCTCGAACGATGCGAAGTTGTTTGCAATCGTATCCCTGGCGTACCCCGTCCCGGTTCATGCAATTTAAAACGACTTCTCCGACGCCACGCTCCTGTGCTTCGACGATCCAGTCGACCGTCAATCGTCGGGTCTCGGTGATCTTGTCGGTGTCGCCGGCATTCTTATAGACATGGTACTCGTCTCCCTGCTGGCGACTGTCAACACCGAGCACGACGCATTGAGAACCAAATCGAGCCGCGAGCTCCGAAATCAGTTCGGGATTATCGAGGGCAGGGGAGTTGATTGAAATTTTGTCGGCACCCTTGTTCAGGACTTCCTCCGCCGAACGAACACTACGTATGCCCCCGGCAACGCAAAATGGAATATCGATAACTGCGGCAACGCGGCTTACCCAGCTGCGGTCTACACTACGACCGTCGGGGCTTGCAGTGATGTCGTAGAACACGAGTTCATCGGCACCTTCGGCACAATAGCGTTGTGACAAATCAATGATGTCACCAACCACTTGATGGTCGCGGAATTGCACGCCCTTGACGACCATGCCGTCACGCACGTCGAGACACGGAATTATTCGTTTCGCTGGAATGTCTCCATCTCCTCGGCACTGATTTTGCCGTCGAGCAGGGCGCGCCCGCTGATGGCCGCGGGCACACCAATACGGCGCAGTTGTTCTAAATCGGCGATGTGGCGCACACCACCAGAGGCTTGCAAACTAAGATCCGGGTAGCGCTTGACAATGCTCGCGTACAAATCGAAATTCGGCCCGGACATTGCACCGTCGCGACTAACGTCGGTGCACAGCACATGCTGAAGACCCGCGTACATGAAATCATCGATGCATTCAAACAATGTTGCCTCGCTGTTGCGAGTCCAACCGTGGGTTGTGACTATTGGCTCGTTTCGTTTGTCGATCTTGACGTCCAGCGCCAGCACGATGCGTTGCCTGCCAAAGCGGGTCAACCATGCTTTAACCGTATCCGGTTCCATGATGGCGAGGCTACCGACCACACACCGCTCGACGCCCGCGTCCAGCCAGTGCTCAACTGTCGTCGCGTCGCGAATGCCCCCACCAACCTGCACAGCAAGCCGTGAGCTGCTGGCGATAGCGGCGACGATTTCCCGATTGTCCTGCGTTCCCGACCGGGCACCGTCAAGATCAACAATGTGCAGGTCGCTGGCAGCAAGATTCGCGAATTCTCGCGCTATACCGATCGGATCACTGCTGTACTCGGTGCTTTTCTCGAAGTCACCCTGGTACAGGCGAACGCACTTTCCATCCTTAATATCGATTGCGGGAATGACGTTCATGCCGCCCACTCCAGAAAATTGCCAAGCAGGCGCGACCCCGCAGCGGACGAGCGTTCCGGGTGAAACTGTGCAGCGATAAAATTGTCCCTGGCAACGACTGCCGAGAAACTGCCGGCGTGTTCGGCCGAGGCCAGCGTATGACTCGCCACGGGCAACGCGTAGCTGTGTAGAAAGTAGAAATATTCTCCGTTATCCAGCCCAGCCAACACGTCATGACTCGTTGCCTTCTTGATCGGACACCATCCCATGTTCGGTACCGGGCAATCAGGGCTCGCCGGAAGTTTGCTCGCGATTCCAGGGATGATTCCCAGGCAGTCGACGTTTTCTTCTTCCGACGCGTCCGCCAGCAATTGCATGCCAAGGCAGATTCCAAGAACGGGTTGCGTTAGTTTTCGGATAACATCGAGAAGCTGATGCTCGCGAAGTCGCTGCATCGCATCTTTGGCGGCACCGACGCCTGGCAGGATGACCCTTGCGGCATTTTGAATCGCACTCGCATCTGTCGTCAGGGTCGCGTCATGACCCAATCGCTGCAACGCATATTGCAACGATGCAATGTTGGCACCGCCACTATCGATAATTGCGATCTTGGCAACAGGCATCTCAGCTCAATGTGCCCTTTGTGGATGGCAACGCAGTTCCCTGCTGGTGAATGGCCTGGCGTAACGCACGTCCGACGGACTTGAAACACGCCTCAACCATGTGGTGTGCATTTTCGCCCGTTACCTGCACGTGCAAAGCGGCCCCCAGAGCGTCGGCCAGGGTGCGAAAAAAATGTTGCACCATCTCGGTAGATAGTTCACCGACGCGTTCGCGCGGAAATTCACCCTCGAATACAAATCGACCGCGACCGGATAGGTCAAGCGACACTTTGGCCTCGCTTTCATCCATTGGCACGACGAAGCCGTAGCGACCGATGCCCAATTTGTTTCCCAGCGCTTTACGCAACGCTTCACCCAGGCAGATAGCAGTGTCTTCAACCGTGTGATGATCGTCAATCTCGAGATCGCCAGCGCATTGAACGACCATGCTGAAACCACCGTGTTTGGCGACCTGTTCGAGCATGTGATCGTAAAAGCCGATGCCGGTGGATACCGAGATCGGCGATTCTGCATCAAGATTGACGGCGACCGTGATCGTGGTTTCTTTCGTCTGGCGGTCGATTTGAGCCTGCCTGTCAGCATGGCAGAGCGAGTCGACAATGCCTGCCCAACTGGATTGCCAAGCACCGCCTTCCTCGATCAGAAATCCTCGCACACCGATACGCTCTGCTAGTTCGAGGTCCGTTCTGCGATCGCCGATCACGGCCGATGCCGCGAGGTCGATGTCGTTTCCCGCCAGAAAGGCTGTTAGCAGTCCCGCGCGCGGCTTGCGACACTCGCAACCATCGTCGGCGGTATGGGGACAAATAAAGACCGCGTCGAAGGTGATTCCCTGGGACTCAAATAGCGCCAGTACGTAGTCCTGACACTCCCGAAACTGCGGTTCCGGAAAAGCGCTGGTACCCAGTCCATCCTGATTGCTGACCATGACGAACCGATACCCGTTGTCGCGCAGTTCCAGGAGTGCCGGTATCACGCCCTCGACGAGACGCACCTTGGACAGCGCATCAACCTGACAATCGTCGGGTTCTTCGATGAGCGTGCCGTCGCGATCGATAAACAGTATTCGATTGCTCATATCAGGACGCCTGCAATTTCCGAAACGTCTGCAGCAGGAGATCGTTTTCCGCTGCGCTGCCCACAGTGATGCGCACGCAGTCGGCCAGATCACCACCGAAGTAGCGCAGCAAGATTCGGTCGTTTGCGCTCTGTTTAAGCAACGCTGCCGCATCCTGAACCTCCACCAGGAAGAAATTCGCTGCACTCGGCCAAACCCTTCGCACGAATGGCAACTCGCGAATCGCTGCTATTAGTCTCTCCCGTTCTGCAATTACTTTGCGCGTCCACACCTCCGCTTCTTCAATGCATTCCGACTGCAGGATTTCTTCTACACATTCAACGACCGGAGTCGCGAGCGCGTAGGGCGCTTGTACCGTGCTGAGTAACTGAATGACGGGCGCTGCCGCAATAACGCTCCCGCATCGAGCGCCAGCGAACGCGCGCGCTTTCGACAGCGTTCGCAACACAATGAGATTTTCGAAGCGGTCCAGAAGTTCAATTATCGAAGATTGCTGCGCGAATTCGATGTAGGCCTCGTCGACAACAATCGCCGATTTGTTCCGACGTGACTCCAGCAAACGAATCAGATCATCTCGAGGTATGACGTTGCCCGTTGGATTATTCGGTGAACAGATAAAAATCATCCGCGTGGCGTCATTGCATGCCAACAACAGGGCCTCAATATCGATGGCAAATCCCTCATCACGCGAGGTCTCACATTCAATCAATTGGGCACCCTGTACCGCTGCATAGTGGCGATACATCGAAAACGTGGGTGTTATCGTTGCGATACTGTCTTGCCCGGCACGACAGAACACCCGCATCAGCAAGTCGATGCCTTCGCTGGTACCGCGCGTTACGATCAGGTTGTCGGGTTGACATCCATAATGTTCGGCCAGCAAAACCGTGAGAGCCGCTGGGCGAATCTCGGGGTAGCGATTTAGTGGGCGCCGGAAATGATCATGGTTTGATGTCCACGGTACTTCATTGGCGTTCAGTCGAATCGTGTCATCGAGTTGTACGGCAGCCGCATACGGTTTCAACGCTCTGATTTCCGGCCGGGCCAGATTGGCGATCGTCATGACACCGCTGCAAGCCGTATTTGCACGGCGGCTGCATGGCCGTCAAGACCTTCAAGGTTCGCCAGTTCCGCAGTCGTGTTGCCGATCCTGGCGAGACCGTCCGCTGACAACTCCTGTACGCTCATATGCCGCAGAAATTGATCGGTACCAAGCCCGCTGTAAGCGCGTGCAAACCCATAGGTTGGCAATACATGGTTGGTCCCACTGCAATAGTCACCCACGGACTCCGGCGTCCAATGCCCGAGAAAAACAGATCCAGCATTGCGGATGTCCCGCAGTCGATCGCGTGCCGCATCAAATTGTAGAATCAGGTGCTCCGGTGCATAGCGATTGCTGATTTCGATAGCCTCGTCCAGATCATCGACGAGAATCACGCGAGAATTGGCAAGCGACTGGCGAGCGATGTCCGCGCGAGAAAGTCCTGTGAGCTGGGTTGCCACCGCCTGTTCGACTGCTTTTGCCAGGTCAGCACTCGTTGTAAGCAACATCACCTGGGAATCGACGCCATGTTCGGCTTGTGACAGCAAATCCGCTGCGACAAATTCGGCCGATGCCGATGCATCCGCAATGACCAGCACTTCGGATGGGCCCGCAGGCATATCGATTGCAGCTCCCGCGAAATCGGTGCTTACCAAGCGTTTGGCCGTCGTAACCCAGCTATTTCCGGGCCCGAAAATCTTGCAAACTTTTGGCACGGTTTCGGTGCCATAGGCCATCGCTGCGATCGCCTGGGCGCCACCGATCTTGTAGATGTCCCTGACTCCCGCGCGCGTCGCCGCAACGAGAATCGCCGGGTCGGCACGGCCATCGATGCGCGGGGGCGTGCACAGGATGCGGATCGGGCAATTCACGATCGCAGCAGGTACCGCTAACATAACTGCAGTTGACGGCAATGGGGCGGTGCCAGCTGGTACGTAGAGGCCGACGGCATCGATCGGATGGCTGATACGTTCGCAACGCACACCGGGCATGGTTTCGACCGAAATGTCCGGCGGCAACTGTGCCTCGTGAAAGCACTGCACATTAGTAATGGCCACATCGATTGCTGCAATGGCGCTGGCGGTTAACTCTTTTTCGGCCTGCTCAAATTCGTCATCACGAACACGAAAGTCTGCCAGTTCGATATCGTCGAAACGTGCAGTGAGCTCGCGAACCGCGGCATCGCCGTTGGTGCGAACTTGTTGGATGATTTCGGCAACGGCATCGTGAAGCACGAAGTCGTTGTCCGCGGCGGGTCGTTGCAGGAGGGATTGCTGCTCATCGGCCGAAAGATCAGTCCATCGAAACGCATTCAGGACCATGCTTACACCAACATCTTCTCAACCGGCAGAACGAGCAACGAACTCGCACCGGCGGCTTTGAGATTTTCGAGAGTCTCCCAGAAGACGGCCTCCCGGCAGACAGCATGAATCACGACCTTATCGGGTGCGCCCTCGAGCGGAATAACCGTGGGTGCTTCGGAACCCGGCAAGAGCCTCCGGATCTCGTCCAAGGCTGCTCGCGGTGCGTGCAGCATGATGTATTTGCTCCCGCGCACCTGCAGCACACCGTCCAGTCGTTGCAGAAGACGACTGATCCATGCCTGCTTTTCGTCGCTCACAGCGACGCGTGTCTGAATGACGATGGCTTCGCTGTCCAGCAAAACTTCGACCTCCCGGAGGCCGTTCGCCTCCAGCGTTGAACCCGTGGAAACGAGGTCACAAATAAAATCAGCTATGCCCAGTCTGGGCGCAATCTCAACGGCGCCCGAGAAATAAACCGTGTCCGCCTGGATTGCATTTTTAAGTAGAAACTGACTTAGGAGTCGTACGTAACTCGTTGCTATCCTTTTATTTTGTAGAGATTTGACTCCAAGATAGCTGGCACCATCCGGGGCGGCCAGTGACAGCCGGCAGTGCCCGAAATCCAGCTCGCAAACCTGTTTGAACATGGCTTCACGGCCGTCGGCCTCAAGTTCGAGGCGTTTCTCCTCGACCACATTGAGTCCGACGATGCCCATGTCGCAGACGCCTTGGCTAACAAGTCCGGGTATATCGTCATCCCGCACCAGCAAAAGGTCGATCGGCATGTTCTCGCCGTGGCAAAACAGTCGATCTTTGCTTTTCGTCAGCTTCAGCCCGCATCGCTCCAGCAGATCCTGGGAATGTTCAGTGAGACGCCCTGATTTTTGCACTGCGATCTTGATGCGCTGCTCGGAAGAATCCATGGGTTTTCCCTAGTGAGACGTAGGTTTGTCGCGGCCAGCCGTGCGATCGACCGCGATACGATAACCGCCAAAGCCATCAGCCAGGAACCGGGCGACCCGGCCGATCGTCGTGACACTGACGCCCGTGAGGTCATTGATTCGGCGGTAGGTCAGGCCTTGTTCCAACAGTTCAACCACTTGCCAGCGATCCACGAGAGCCTGTAATTCGGCCGGTGTGCATAGATCGCGGAGAAAATCGCGGCATTCAGCCGGATTCCTGATCGAGACAACTGCCCGGAACAGGGCAGTTTCGGCAGCCTCGTGCTGACCTGGCGTTTCCTGTCGATTGGGTTTCATGGCTTGTACTCATGTATTAATGCATTAATACGCTAATACATTAAGACACAAAGCACAATAGGCCAGTCGACATTAGCCCAGAAAACTGATGATTCGATCCGTCATATCGTCCGTGGAGAGCGCTGTTTCACCGTCAATAGTCAGATCGGCGGTGCGGGCGCCGTCGGCGATCGCTTGCTCGATGGCGGATTCAACGATCGTGGCTTCTTCGTGGAGGTCGAAGCTGTGACGCAACAGCATCGCGACGCTGGCAATCATGCCACAGGGATTGGCGACACCGCGACCGGCGAGGTCTGGTGCGGACCCGTGAATGGGCTCGTATAGCCCGGTGGAGCCTTCGCCGATCGACGCGGATGGCAGCATCCCCAAGGATCCGGCAAGGACCGACGCTTCGTCAGTCAGAATATCCCCGAACATGTTTTCGGTAACAATAACGTCGAATTCATTAGGGCGGGTCAGAAGATGCATTGCTGCTGCGTCCACGAGCAGGACCTCGAGTTCGAGACTCGGAAACTCCTCCCTTACGACACGGTCGGTGACCTCACGCCATAGGCGCGAGGTTTCGAGTACATTGGCCTTGTCGACTGAGCAAAGTTTGCCGCGTCTGTCCGTTGCAAGCCGGCCGGCGACGCGCACGATACGTTCGATTTCCTTGGTGGTGTAGGTACAAAGATCGCTTGCGGAGTCCTTATCGCGGGTCTTTTCGCCAAAATAAATACCACCGGTCAGTTCCCGCACCACGACCAGGTCAATACCCCGCAGAATTTCCGTCTTGATCGGCGAAGCGTC
>SMVB01076680.1_pt1 | contig 19956 bp, 16 predicted proteins | sample 2456461 | NCBI WGS metagenome assembly SMVB01 (sample SAMN11095934, study PRJNA526329) | marine sediment metagenome | biome: Marine sediment; feature: Surficial sediment; material: Deep marine sediment; isolation source: Hadal surficial sediment | place: Pacific Ocean | collected 2014-05 | depth...
GAGCGTCGCCATGGCCCGGAAGCACAGCTTCGAGGTCTATCTTCCTGTCGGCTACGACACGAGCGACACGCGCTATCCCGTGGTCTATTTTCACGGCGGTTCTAACGCCTCGAGGCTCGGGCGATTGACGAACACGCTGGACGCTTTGATAGGGACGAGGCTCCAAGCGATGATCGTGGTCCTCATCGACATCCGCGCCGGTGGTGTCTTTCGCGCACGTGAGCCCTACGCGGAGCTGTGGGCAAACGAGCTCGTGCCCTTCATCGACGAGCACTACCGAACGATCGCGACCAGAGAGGCTAGAGCCCACGCGGGTGCCGGCCATTCTGCGCATGACGCGGCGTATTGCGCGTTCCGATACCCCGCATTGTCGGCGAAGCGCGCCGTGCAATCCTTCATGACCACTGATTTCGGGTGGGAGAAGCTCGAGCCATTGATCACAACCGCGGAGGAGCATCCGTTAAAGCTCCACATCGAGTGGGGTAGGTACGATCTCCGGAGTCCACACGAGGATCTTGATACGGGGGAAATAACGCGTGCATTCGTTGCGTTTCTCGAGGGCCGTGGCTATGAAGTGGAGGCCTTCGAGGTGGCCGATGGCTCGGGTTGGCCGGCGTGGAGAAACCGAAACGACGTCATTCTCGCGAGCTTGTTCCCCCTGACCGGGGCCAAATAATCCCGTTAATCTCCCAAACTCGAAGAAGCGGTGACCGTAGCGCCGTTGTTTCTTGGTGCCGGGGTAGTTTTGGCACCAGTTAGCGCCAACGTGCCGAGTCTGATTTCTGTTAGGCTGGAGCCGCAAAATCACGCTTTCTCGTTCTCGACCTGGACGTGGTGGCGATCATGGAGATTTGATGCGTCTTTGTCTCGTTCTCGTCAGGGAGCTGCCGAATGGACTCTGGCGAAGATTGGTCGCCGTCGCGCACGCCATTCGGCCGCCATGTAAGGAGCGATGACGGCAACACGCGCGTCCTTCTGGTTGATGACGGTGCTCGTTTCGAGCGCGCACGGAGCGCAAGATTTTCCGCCCGGCTATCTCGACCCGGAGCCTGTGCTGCGCGCGGCCGAGCGCGCCATCGGTGCGGACCGACTGCGCTGCGTCACGATCGGCGGCACGGCGGAGGCCGCGATCGTCGGCCAGCAACGCCTACACGGATATGAAGTGGACTGGCCGGACGCTCAGCCGCTTCGGAACTATGTCCGCACGATGAATTGGGAAGACGGCACGATGAAAGAAGTGTTCGACCGGGACCCTGGACAAAACCCGGCATCTTGGAAATACGGTCTCGGGTGGCGTGGGGGAGAGCCGCTTCAACGGTACGAACGGCAGAGCTTCATGGTCAAGGACAGCCGCGGCTGGTATCAGGACGGCGCCCTGTCCGAGCCCGTCGCGGCCCGGCCCGAGGACGCGCAACGCTGGCAGCTCGACTTGTGGATCAACCCCCACGGATTTCTCAAAGCGGCTCGGCTCCCCGGAGCCAACCCGAAAGCCGCGTGGCGTTGGGAGCTCGGTGAGATGGGACGGGACGGTGCGACGACGAAGCCAGAGAAAGTGACGATCGTCTCGATCACGGTGCTCGGGAAGTACCGAGTCGACGCCACCATCAACCAGGAGAACCTTCTGCAGCGGATACACACATGGGTGCCGGACCCCGTTCTCGGCGACATGAACTACGAGCACGAGTTCACGAATGCAAGCTATGTCGATTTGGGAAACGGTATTCGCTTTCCGACAGGATGGCACCATCACGAGGGCTGGGACGACAACTACCAGGCACAGAGCGTGAACGCGGGTCACAACGCGTTCGGCGGCACGCTCGACGACATCGAGCCCAACCTCTGCGGTGATCCCCTCGAGATACCGGACTCGGTGCGTCGCGCCGAGTTCCCGATACGGGTCGAGACGGAGGAGCTGGCCGACGGCGTGTGGCTTCTCGGCGGCGCGTCGCATAACAGTGTTGCCGTCGAGTTCGAGGACTACATCGTGGTGGTCGAGGCTCCGCTCGACGAAGCACGCAACTTGGCGGTGATCGAAGAGGTCGCGAGGCTCGTGCCGGACAAACCCATCCGCTTTGTCGTCAACACGCATCAACATCACGACCATATCGGTGGCCTCCGCACCTATATGCATCTCGGCGCAACGATCATCACGCACTGGAAGAATCACGACTTCTACACGCGGGATGTGCTCACCTACGCTCCGCGAACCTTGGCGCCCGATATGTTGTCGCTCTGGCCGCCGACCGAGCTCGCCGAGGGCTACCAATACGAGACGGTCCGCGAGAATTACTGGCTCAATGATGGAACGCGGTCGATGCACATCTCTTATGTCCATCCGCTCCGACATGTCGAAGGTATGTTGATCGCCTATCTGCCCGCGGAGAAGATCGTGATCGAAGCGGATCTCTACGACCCGCCCACCGCGCTCACGAACGACGCCCATCGAAGTTTTTACCGTCACGTCGAGCGGCTCGGCCTGGACGTCGAGACGATCGTTCCCATCCATGGTCGTCCCGTTCCGTGGAGCTCGTTTCTTGCGCTGGTGGAACGTTCCGAATAGGTTTGACGTGCTAGTGGCATGACGAAACGACTTGCGATTTTCGGTGGAAGTTTCAATCCGCCCGGTCTGCACCACCGCGCCATCGCCGAAGAGCTCAGCCGCCACTTCCGCGAGGTCGTCGTCGTTCCGTGCGGGCCGCGGCCCGACAAGCCCACGACCGACGACGTCGGCACGGTCGCGCGCGCGACGATGGTCGACGCGACTTTCCGCAACCTTCCCGGCGTCCGTGTCGATCTCTTTGACCTCGAGCAAGCGACGTTTACCCGCACCCACCGCCTCGAGGAGATCTATCGGGACGAAGGTGAGGTCTGGCACGTCGTCGGGACCGACTTGACCGAGCCGGACGAGGAAGGTCGCTCTTTCATTCAGCGAAGCTGGGTCAAGGGAGAGGAGATTTGGAGCTCGCTCTGCTTTGCGATCTTCGTGCGTCCAGGCTATGAGGCTCCCGAGAGTGAGCTGCCGCCCCATCACGAGCTCTTCCCGATGCGAATGACTGGCGCGAGCGCGAGGATCCGCGAGCGGGTCTTCGAACACGAGCCGATTACCGACCTCGTGATGGAAGAGGTCGCGGCCTATATCGAGCGCTACGGACTCTATCGGGGCGCGGCGACGCGGCGTCGGGCGCCGCTCGACCTCGTAGCTCCGCGCCCGTTCGTCGTGGCGGATAACCGCAACGCGCGCGCGATGGATATCGCGGCGCGCTTCGGTGGGGTCGGGCTCGATGTCGCGAACCTCATCGTCGTGATAGGTGGAGACGGAACGATGCTGCACGCGATCCGCGAGCACTGGCGAAGACGCCTCCCGTTTCTAGGAGTCAATGCGGGCCACCTGGGTTTTCTTTTGAACGGGTCCTCCGAGCTCGAAGAAGGGGAGATCCCGAGCGCCGATGAGAGCCTCACCGTTCAGTATTCTCCGCTTCTCTACGTCGAGACACGCTCCGAAGCGGGTGACAAGAAGAGCGCGCTCGCGTTCAACGATGCGTGGGTCGAGCGAGCTTCCGGCCAGACCGCTTGGCTGGAAGTGAAGGTCGATGATGAGGAGCGGCTGCCGAGACTCGTCGCTGACGGCGCCCTCGTAGCGACCGCCGCCGGCTCGACGGCCTATGCAAGGGCGATGGGTGCCACCCCGCTTCTCGTGGATACGTCGGCGCTCGTGCTCGTCGGATCGAACGTGATCGAGCCGACGGGTTTCAAGTCGGCGCTCTTATCGCTGGATGCGCGCGTGAGCTTCCGCACACTCGATGCGTCCAAGCGGCCGATCGCGGCCTTTGCCGATGGCGTACCGCTGGGAAAGGTCGTTTCTTTCGAAGCGAGAGTGAGCCGGATTGCCGCCGTCGAGCTCGTGTTCACGGCCGGCCACGACAGCGCGGAGAAAATCGCGCAGATCCAGTTCCCGAACTAGCCTCCAACCTGTCAGAATCGCGAACTCCGTTCACGCTTTCGGACTTCGTCCAGCGCACCTTGCGGCCGCAACCAGATGGCCACAGAGGCACAGAGGTCGCGGAGAATTCGTGTGGTTGACGGAGAGCTATGCGGCGGCCTTGTTGAGCTGGTCGAGAGTGATGTGCTGTGCGGCCAGGAGGTCTCGTCTTCGTGAAGTCAGGACATAGGATCAAGCGATTGGTCTTGGGCTTTCTGGAGTCATGAAGACCATAACTCAGCCTGACAAGAACGTAGAGGAAAGTCTCTAATCTAACCTCGGCGTTCTCTGCGCCTCTGCGGTGAGATTTTCGGTTGCGGCGCAGCCGCGCTGTGCCTTCTGTCCCTGTGGCCGTTCTTGAGCGTCTCATGTGGACGGCCGAGCTTTCAGGTTTACCTGGCTAGAATTGGTCGGGTTGTTGGACGCTTTCGACCCAGAGCACGGTTGTGCCGGCGTCGAACGGTCCGCGACGCTCCTCGTGTCCGCCCGGCCACGTGACGTGTATTTCTTCGATGAGGCCCTCGTCTCCGAGACCGATATGCACTATGTTCTCGCTTTGCGAGAGATAGCTCGTGGCGGCGGCCGACTCGAACCGACGAGACCCGACCTTGATGACCGTACCGATGCCGTCGCGATTGGTTTGTCGGCCCACGAGACGGATTCTCAGTGAGGCTCCGCCTTCCGTGTCGTTTCGCAGAAGCTCGGGCGCCGCGCCTGAGCTCGAGATAACGAGATCGAGATCGAGATCGCCATCCCAGTCCGCGACGGCGAGACCTCGGCTCACACCCACGGCGTCGAGGTCGCTGACGGAAAAAACGCCTCCTCCGTCATTGTGGTAGACCTGATTCGGTTGGGCGTAGTCACTGCCTTGGAGAACGTCGGCGTTATCGAGCACGTGGCCGTTGGCGACGATGAGATCGTCGAGTCCGTCATTGTCGAGGTCTGCGAACACGGCGCCGAATCCTAGCCGGCGCAATGATGGACGGCCGATGCCGGAGCGCATCGCGATGTCGGTAAAGAATCCGTTCGCCTCGTTTCGATAGAGCGTGTTCGCTTCACCTTCGAAGTTCGTGACGAAGAGATCCAAATCACCGTCGCGGTCGTAGTCGCTGCGGTCGACACCCATGCCCGCGAGCGCGTTGCCGTCGGCATCGTAGGAGACACCAGCAATGAGTCCGAGCTCCTCGAACGTGAGGTCGCCGCGATTTCGGAAGAAGAAATTGGGCATCGTATCGTTCGCGACATAGAGGTCGAGGAGCCCGTCATGATCGTAGTCGAGGCTCACTACCCCGAGGCCTTTACCGCTCGGAAGGGCGATCCCGGCTCGACTGCCCGCCGATTCGAACGTGCCGTCGCCCCGGTTGCGGTAGAGCTCGTCCGGTATGCCGCGAAACGCGTCCGGAAGGCAGTAGGCGCGGATTACGTTTCCGTCCCGCGTCTGGCTGCAATTCGGGTTGTTCGTGAGGCTGAAATCCACATAGTTCGTTACGTAGAGGTCGAGATGGCCGTCATTGTCGAAATCGGCCCAGGTCGCGCTCGCGCTCCACTGAGTGTTCCCCACGCCGGCCTCGGTGGTGACGTCGCTGAACGTACCGTCTCCGTTATTGCGAAACAAGAAATTGGGTCCGTAATGCGTCACGTAGAGATCGGCATCGCCGTCATTGTCGTAGTCGCCGGCGGTCGCGCCCATCCCGTATCCAATATGCTCGAGGCCCGCCGCAAGCGACACATCGGTGAAGCTCCCGTGCCCGTCGTTGCGATAAAGCGTCGCGGCGGAAGTCGACGAGCCGCGCCTTCCGGTCGGATCGCCTCCATTGATGAAGAGCAAGTCGGCATCGCCGTCCGCATCGTAATCGAAAAACACGACGCCAGAGCCCATCGTCTCCGTCATGTACTTCTCACCGGTGGCACCGGTCTCATGGTGAAAATCGACGCCGCTTTGGCTCGTCACGTCGACGAGTTGGATTACTGCCGTGAGGATGGCGGTGGCAATCATTTCTCGAGCTCACGTGCGGCCTCGGTCTCGGCTTTTTCGAGCAACAGGTTTCCGAGTCCTTGTTGTGCAGAGACGAGACGAGGGTTCAATTGGAGCGCTCTTCGATACTGTGCTTCGGCTTCGGCGGGCCTGTGCTGAGCATTTCTTCGTCAGCCCGCGCGATTGATCGCGTAGCTGGTGCGTTTCGAGAAGGGGAGGGCGAGCATGCCGGGTAAACGGTTGCAGAGCGATGGGTCGCGGAGGCCGCGGAGGCCGATCGTCATGGCTTCGTGGCCCGCTCTTGGCTGCGCGCGGTAGGTGGCGAAGAGTCGATCCCACCACGGGAGGTTGAAGCCAAAGTTCGTGTTGGCCTCGTCGACTTCGACGGAGTGATGCACGCGATGCATGTCCGGTGTTACGACCAGCCAACGAAGCCACCGGTCCACGTTCACCGGAATTCTAAAGTTGCTGTGGTTGAACATCGCGGTTGCGCTCAGAAGCACTTCGAAAGCGACGACGGCGGCGCCTGAAGCGCCGAGAAGCGCTACGACCGCGAGCTTGACGATCATGGAGAGTACCATCTCGATGGGATGAAAGCGCGCGCCGGTCGTGACATCGAAATCGAGATCGGCGTGGTGCACTTGGTGGAGTCTCCACAAGAGCGGCACCGCGTGAAACAAAATGTGCTGAAAGTAGATCGTGAGATCCATCAAGACGACCGCGATCACGAAGCGCGCCCAAGCGGGAAACCCGCTCGCGGGAAGAAGGCCAAATCCTGAGGCTTCCGCGAGTGCCGCGGTACCTAGCGCTGCGGTCGGGAACAGGATCCGAAGCACGATCGTGTTCGATGCTAGCAGGGCGAGATTGCTTGCCCAACGTCCGGTCTTCGCGACCGTCAGCTTGCGTCGGGGGACAACAATTTCAGCGAGTGCCATGAGGGCGAAGACTAGAAAGAAAACGCCGAGTCGAATCGGCATCTCTTGATCGCGGGCCCACTCATCGAGCGGCATCAATGTCGTTCTCTCGCGAAGCGCGGTCGCGCCGCGTGTCGTCGGATTCGTTGCTGGCCGCGGAAGAGTTCCGAGGCCCGCCGTCTTCGTTACTCCTCTGGGTTTGACTCTTCCGGGTATTGCTCGAAAAGCGCTGTCACGGCTGCGTTGATCTGCTTCTCCGCTTTGTCCGGTGTGCCGATAGTGTAGGTCCCCTTCGCGTGCCACACGAGAAAGTTCGATTCGGCTTCGACGAGCTCGATGCTGACATTGGCGAGCTTCTCGCGGCTGAAATTGATCTGCACCGTCGAGTTGGCGTCGTCCCAAACGGATCGTGTCTGGGAGGCCCGGCCTTGGAGGCGTTCAACGAGCTCCACGCGGTACTGGACGCGCACATCCGGCCTCACGGTGTCGGGTCGATAGCCCAGCTCTTTCAACGACTTCTGCACGGCGTTAATCATGCGCAAGTGGTTGGCCATGTTCTCGAGCGGCACCTGCTTCTTGTTCCACGCATAGGTCTTGTAGCTGGAGAGGTCGGTAAGGTCCAGCTCGTTGAGATTCGGAAGTTGTAGTAGCTCCGGTTTATGGGGTGTCTGGACGAACAACGTAGCCACGAGTGCGAGAACGGGACCGATCATCACTGCCTCCTGCCACAGTCTCTCTAATAAGGCGAATCGCTGTCAACAACTGTCTTAGTCTCGATTGTATGCATCCAATGAAAAGAGTCTATATTGTTGAAAATAAATCGATTAGTAGATTTACACCGGATTCCCTTGAGAGTTGCTGGAGGCAATGTTACGGTGCAACCATGACAATGTGGCGACCTTCTTTGACGGATTCCGAAACGCCTCTCTATTTATCGATTGCCAACGCGCTCGCGGAGGACATCACCAGTGGGCGGCTAGAGGAAGGCGTGCGGCTCCCCCCGCAAAGAGAGCTTGCTGACGAGCTCCACGTGGCGTTGACGACGGTCACCCGCGCTTATACCGAAGCCGAAAGGCGTGGTCTCGTGAGCGGCGAGGTTGGGCGCGGAACGTTCGTGCGCCAGCAAGAGAGGTTTCATCTGCGGCGAACGGAGCCGGAGCCCACCGCAATCGATTTGACCACCAACAATCTGCTTCCTTATCCGAAAGGCAAAGCGCTCGCCTAGAGCATGGCGCGAGTTCTGGCGAAGGGCGACCCGTGGGTGGCGCTCGATTATCAACCTCATTCCGGCACGTACCGTCAGCGCGAAGCCGGCGCGCGGCTGCTAGAGCGCGCCGGGCTCGATGCCGCCGCGGAGCGCGTGGTCGTGACGAGCGGCGCCCAGCATGCGATGGCGATAGTGTTCTCGGCTTTGACGAATCCCGGCGACACGGTGCTCACGGGCGAGCTTAACTATAGCGGTATGAAATCGCTCGCGAATTTCCTGCACATCCGGCTGCGAGGTCTCGCGATGGACGAAGAAGGGATCCGCGCCGACGCGCTCGAAGCGGCTTGCGCGACGACGGACGCGAAGGCGCTCTATTGTATGCCCACGCTCCAAAACCCGACCGCCGTAGTGATGTCCGAGCGCCGCCGCCAGGAGATTGCCGCGATCGCGGAGTCCTACGGCCTCGCGGTCGTCGAGGATGACAGCTACGGGTTTCTTCTGCCCGAGGTCAAGGCTCTCAGCGCCTACGCGACGACCAAAAAGAACTTCTTCTACCTCACCGGCACATCGAAGAGCCTCGCGCCCGGCCTTCCTTCTGTCGCCGGTAGAGATGGTCGATCGGCTCGCCGCCGCGATTTCGGCTACGACCTTCATCGCGTCTCCGGTAACCGCGGAGATCGTCACGGCGTGGATCGACGACGGAACGGCCGATCAGGTGATGGAGTGGAAACGCGGCGAGGTGCGCAATCGCCAGAAGCTCGCAAGAAAGCTTTTCAAGAATTTCGACTATCGCGCCCATCCCGCGAGCCCTCATGGGTGGCTCACACTCCCCGAGCCCTGGTGCGTGCGCGACTTCGTATGCCAGGCGCGCATGCGCGGTGTCGTCATCTCGCCAGCGGAAGACTTCGTCGCGGCCCGCTCGACCAATGCGCATGCCGTACGCCTTTGCCTCGGGCCCGTGCGCCAAGCGAGCCGTCTGGTACGAGCTCTCGAGACGCTCGTCGAGATTCTCGAAAGCCCCCCTGAGCCGTGCCACGCAATGGTTTAGAGCTTCTTATTAGGCGCTCGAGAGGATCAATATTAAGAAAAGCGTAACGCAAAGGCGCAAAGGCGCAAAGAAAAGAAAAGAAAAAGAAGATGAGAGGAAAACGCTATTGTCGCTGAATTTTGGCCCTTTACCGTAGCTGCAAATTTAGGTTTTTGACCGATTAAGCATCTCCTTTCACCTTCCTGTTTTTCCTTTGCGTCTTTGCGCCTTTGCGCCTTTGCGTTACGCTTTTTTTATTATTGATCTCTTTGCCGGTTCAGTTTCTCGTCTGATTAGGGCCGGCTCCGACCTTGCCGTTCTCCCGGTTCTAGGCTAGTGTTTCGCATCGATCCTCGAAAGGAGCGAGCGATGCTTTTTCGAAGCCCCCAGTCCGATGTGTCCATCCCCAGTCAAACGCTCACCGACTTCGTTCTCGAGCCGGCGGGGAAGTGGGCGGACAAGCCTGCTCTCATCGACGGGCCCAGCGGTCGAACCCTGACATTTGGCGCGCTCGGCGCTGCGATCCAAAAAGCCGCCAAGGGCTTGTCCGACAAGGGGATGAAAAAAGGCGAGGTGCTAGCGATCTACAGTCCCAATTTGCCGGAATACGCCGTCGCGTTTCACGGGGTTTCCGTGATCGGCGGCGTGAGTACGACGATCAACCCGCTTTATACCCCCGAAGAGCTTGCTCGCCAGCTAAACGACAGCAAGGCTCGGTTCCTTCTCACGGTGCCGCCTTTTCTCGACAAGGCCAAGGCTGCGGCGAAGGAATCCGGTGTCGAGGAGATCTTCGTTTTCGGAGAAGCCGAAGGAGCGACGCCGTTCGCTTCGCTGCTCGACAATGACGGGGATGCACCCCAAGTCGACATCGCGCCCGAAGACATCGTAACGCTTCCTTACTCGAGTGGGACGACCGGTCTCCAAAAAGGCGTCATGCTCACGCATCGGAACCTCGTGGCCAACCTCACGCAAACCGAGTCCACGTTCGGCGACGAACTGAGCGAGGACGACGTCGCTATCGGCATCCTCCCGTTTTTTCACATCTACGGCATGATCGTGATCATGAACATGGCGCTTCATCGAGGCTGCACCGTGGTGACGATGCCCAAGTTCGATCTCGAGGAGTTTCTCGGTTTGATGCAGAAGCACAAAATCACGATAGCGCATCTCGTGCCGCCCATCGTGCTCGCGCTCGCGAAACATCCCGTCGTCGACCAATATGATTTGTCTTCACTGCGGTGGCTCATGTCCGGCGCGGCGCCGCTCGGAAAGGATGTGGCCGAGGCTTGTGCCAAGCGGCTCGACTGTCTTGTCTTGCAGGGCTACGGTCTTACGGAGACGAGCCCGGTCTCGCATTGCAACACGCCCGACCCAGAGAAGATCAAGGCTGGCTCCGTCGGGCCTTGTATCGCGAGCACGGAATGCAAAGTCGTCGACCCGAGCACTGGAGAAGAGCTCGGACCGAACGAGGAAGGCGAGATCTGGATCCGCGGGCCGCAGGTCATGAAGGGCTATCTCAACAAGCCGGACGCCACCGCGGAGTGCATCGATGCCGACGGCTTTTTTCACAGCGGGGATATCGGCTATGCGGACGAAGACGGCTATTTCTTCATCGTGGACCGGCTGAAAGAGCTCATCAAGTACAAAGGGATGCAAGTGGCCCCTGCCGAGCTCGAGGCGCTCTTGCTCTCGCATCCCTCGGTGAGTGATGTCGCCGTGATCCCGAAATTGGATGAAGAGGCGGGGGAGATACCGAAGGCCTGCGTCGTCGTCCGTGAAGAGGTCGATGCTCAGACGCTTCTGGATTTCATCGCGGAGCGCGTGGCTCCTCACAAGAAAATCCGAGAGGTCGAGTTCCTCGACGAGATCCCCAAATCACCTTCGGGGAAAATCCTCCGCCGCCAGCTCGTCGAGCGGGAGCGTTTGAAGGCCGCGCCTTGAGGCTCGGGCTCACGCCGGAGGAAGAGGCGTTTAAAACGCGAGTCCGTGCGTTCATCGAAGAGAACCTTCCCGCGGATATTCGCGCGCGGGTCGAAGGCGGTCTGAAGCTCCGCCGGGACGACTTCGTTCGTTGGCAGAAAATTCTCTACGAGCAAGGCTTCATCGCACCGCATTGGCCGAAAGAGTTCGGGGGAACTGGATGGACACCTCTAGAGCGATATCTCTTCGAGGAGGAGCTCGGGGCAGCGTCGGCGCCGTACTTGATTCGTTTCGGTCTTGGCATGGTGGGGCCGGTGATCATGACCTTCGGAAGCGATGAGCAAAAGAAGCATTATTTGCCGCGCATCCTTTCGAGTGACGATTGGTGGTGCCAAGGCTATTCCGAGCCGGGCGCAGGCTCGGACCTGGCCTCGTTGCAGACGCGCGCCGTGCTCGAAGGCGATCACTACGTTGTCAATGGGCACAAAACTTGGGTCACTTTTGCCCAGCACGCGAACCGGATGTTCTTTCTCGGCCGCACGAGCGATGCGGGCAAGAAGCAAGACGGCATCTCGTTTTTCCTCGTCGACATGGAGACAGCGGGCATCAGCGTACGCCCGATCACGACCTTCGACGGCGGTAACGAAATCAACGAAGTGATCTTGGAGGAAGTTCGCGTCCCCGTGGAAAGCCTCGTCGGCGAGGAAGGGAAGGGCTGGACCTATGCGAAATTCCTTCTCGGCCACGAGCGAACCGGCATCGCGCACATAGGCAGCTTGAAACGCTGGCTTCTGAAAGCTCGAGCTATCGCGCCGAACGAGCCGTCGTTCGGGCGCCGCCTTGCCGCCTCTGAAGTCGAGCTGCTCGCTCTCGAATCCGTCGTCTTGAAAGTGCTCGCGGAGGAAACGGCCGGTCGCCGGCCGGGACCGGAGGCGTCGCTCTTGAAGATTCGGGGTTCGGAGCTCCAACAGACGTTGACGGAGCTCATGTTCGACGCGGCCGGCTATTACGCCGGCCCCTACTTGCCCAAAGCGCTCGACGATGGTTTCGCCGAAGAGAATTTCGGTCCTTCTCATGCACCTGCGATAGCCCCTCTTTACTTCAATTGGCGCAAGGCTTCTATCTATGCGGGGTCGAACGAGATTCAAAAAACATCGTCGCGAAGATGGTGCTCGGTCTCTGAGCCGGACATAGATGGACTTCACGCTGAACGAAGAACAAAAGCTCCTCAAAGAAAGCGTCGATCGGTTCGTCCGGGAGGCCTACACTTTCGACGGCCGGCAGGAGCTCGTGGCAAGCGAGCTCGGGTTCAGCCGCGACAATTGGAAACAGTTCGCGGAGCTCGGCTGGCTCGGGCTCGGTTTTGCGGAAGAACATGGCGGTCTCGGAGGCTCGGCTCTCGATAGCGCGGTGCTGATGGAGGCCTTCGGGCGCGCTCTTCTCGTGGAGCCTTACTTCACGACGGTCGTCCTCGGCGGGAAGATTCTCGAGGCGACGGGCAGGGAGGCTCTCATCCCATCGATCGCGGAGGGAGAGCTGCTCATTGCACTCGCGCATACGGAGCCCGAGTCGGGCTTCGACCTCACGGCGGTCGAGACACGGGCTGAGCCCTCGGGCAGTGGGTTTCGTCTGCAAGGCCGCAAGAGCTTCGTGCTCCACGCGGCGACCGCGGACAAGCTCATCGTCTCCGCACGCACCGGCGATGAAGGCGTTTCGCTTTTTCTCGTGGACCGCGAGAGCGAAGGGGTCTATCTGCGCGCCTATGCGACCGTCGATGGATTGCGGGCCGCGGATATCGCACTCGAAGACGTGCATGTGGAAGAGGACGCGCTTCTCGGTAAGCGCGGCGGGGCGCTCGCCGCGCTCGAGCCCGTGATCGACCGCGCCATCACGCTTCTCGCGGCGGAAGCTGTAGGCGCTATGGGCGCCCTCAATGAGGCGACCTTCGACTATCTCAAGACGCGGCGCCAGTTCGGTGTTCCCATGGAAACTTTCAAGCGCTGCAGCATCGCGCTGTGGATATGTTCGTGGATTACGAGCTATCACGGGCCCTCGCCTACCGCGCCGCGGCCGCGATCGAGAAACTCGAGGGTCCTGAGCGCGCCCGAGCGGCGTCCGCTGCCAAAGTGCAGATCGGCCGTGCCGGCAAACGGATCGGCAAAGAAGCCATCCAGCTTCATGGCGCGATGGGCATGACGAACGCGCTTGCGATCGGCCACTATTTCAAGCGGCTCTCCATGATCGATGTGCTCTTCGGAAACGTGGACCACCACCTCGAGCGTTTGGCGACGCTCGCGCTCTGACCGATTCGCCTGGCTGAAACATGGGTTCAGCTCTCCTCGTGTACTTGCTCCCGAGGGGCCCGTGGCGGCATAGATCGTAAGGAGCAGTTCTGCGTGGTCGATCAGAAACTAGTCCTGTCCGTTTCGTTGGGAGAGGATCCAGGCGATGAGCTCCTCTTCCGCGTAGGCACGGTCCCATGAGTTGTGGCCTACGCCCGGATATTCGGTGTACTTTACGTCGCCCCCGGCTTTCTCGATCGCCTCGGTCAGCTTGCGTGATTCGGTGACGGGAACGCTGCGATCCGCGTCGCCGTGAAAGGCCCAAACGGGTACGCTACCGATGCCGCGGGCGGTCTCCGTATAGGGGTCCTCGGGCGCACGGACGGCGGGATGCCAATTGGGGACGGGAAATGCCCTCCTCGAAGTGACGCCGCCGCATATGGGGACGAGCGCCGCGAACTTCTCCGGATATTTGTAGCCGAAGGCCCAGGTGCCGTAGCCGCCCATGGAAAGCCCGGTCAAGTACAGTCTTGCTGGGTCGCCATTGAACTCTTTCATCGAGGCCTCGAGCGCGGCGAAAGCTTGAGCTTCCATGGCCGGAGCTCCCCACCACGTTCGGCGGCGGCACTGCGGCATGACTACGATCGCGGGGAAGTCCGGCTTGCGGCGAAGGATCTCGGGGAGGCCTTCCTCCGTCTGCCGGGCGCCGTCCGCGCCCCGCTCACCCGCGCCGTGCAAGAAAAAGATCACGGGCCATTTTTGATCCGGGCTCCATCCGGACGGGACGAAGACTTGATAGAGGTAGGTGACGCTGTCGAGCTCGACGGAGCGCGAGAGGAATCCGGTCTCCTGAGGAGGTGTTCCACTGAAGAAGACCGTGAAAAGAAAGAGGAAGAGATTCGATGGCATATTTAACTCCTCGTAGCTGCGAGCGGTCTATTCTACAATTCCAGTCATGGATACCGAACTGGAACGGTTGCGAGCGGAGCTCGAGGGCATCGACTCGCAGATCCTCGGACTCGTCGCGGAGCGCGCGCGCCTCGCTTCTGCCATCGGGAAAGTGAAACGCGACGCCGGCCGCCCGACACGGGATTTCCGGCGCGAGCGCCACGTCATCGAACGGGCTCGGGCGACGGCCAAAAAGCTCGGGCTGCCTTCTCATTTGGTCGAGGAGCTCATGCTGCTATTGATCCGCTCGGCGCTCGAAGTGCAGGAGAAGCAAGGGCTCGTGACGTCGAAAAGCGGCTCGGGAAAGCGCGCTCTCGTGATTGGTGGCTCGGGCAAGATGGGACGGTGGTTCGTGCGGTTTCTGACTTCTCAGGGTTTCGAAGTCGAGATCGCGGACCCAGAGCCCTTCGGAGGCGAGCTTCCGCAGATACGGGAATGGCAGTCATCTAATTTGGATCACGACATCATCGTTCTCGCGACCCCACTCGCGGCAACGGGAGCGATCCTTGGCGAGTTGGCAAAGCGGCCGCCCCGCGGCCTGATCTTCGACGTCGGCTCGCTCAAGAGCCCGCTTCGTGATGGGCTACTCGCCCTGGCGTCAGCGGGCGCACGCGTGACTTCGATCCACCCCATGTTCGGTCCCGACACCGAGCTCTTGTCGGGGCGCCACGTTATTTTCGTGGATGTGGGCGACGAGGAGGCGACTCGAGAGGCGCGCGAGCTCTTCGCTTCGACGATGGCGGAGCAAGTTGCGATGGACCTCGAGAGTCACGACCGTTCGATCGCTTATGTGCTCGGCCTTTCACACGCGCTCAACATCGCTTTTGTCACCGCACTCGTCGAGAGCGGGGAAGCCGCGCCTGCGCTCGCGCGGCTTTCGAGCACGACCTTCGACGAGCAGCTCGCGGTAGCGCGTAAGGTTTCGGAGGAGAGCCCCCGGCTCTATTTTGAGATCCAGTCGCTCAACGATTACGGCTCGGAGGCGCTAACAGCACTTCTCCACGCGGTCGAGCGTTTGCGCTCGGTCGTTCTCGCCGGCGATGAACAGGGCTTCGCGGCGCTGATGGAGAGAGGCCGGGATTATTTCAGCGCGCGCGACAGCTAGAAGGACTTAATCCACGACCGTTTTCGAAGTGTCGGAGATATGTTCGAGCTCGTCAACGGGTAACGCGTACTCTTCTCCGAGATTCAGCGCCGGCTCTGAGGCGGGCGTGGTGGCTCCTTCTTTAGGTGCCTCTTCTTCGGCGTCGGGGGTTTCTTCCTCGGCCGGGGAAAGCTCGCGGGCGCGCTTGGTCATTTCCGCGGCGCGCTCGTGCGCGCCTCGACGCTCATAGAGAGTCGCGAGAGATTCGAAATAGACGGGGGCTGCCTTGTCGAGCTCAGCGGCGCGAAGGAGCGACTCTTCGGCTTCCTTGATCCAATTTTGGTTCTTCATGAGCCCGAGCCCGAGGAGGTGGTGATATTCGGCCACGTCGCTGTCGAGCTCGATGGCTTGCCTCGAAAGCTGAATGGCTTCCCAGAAATCGGTGACGCCGAAAGCTTCCTTAGCGCGGCCGAAGAGCTTATCCGCGAACTCACGCCGCTCCGTGCTTCCGGTCGCGGCAGGATCTTCTTTTCGCTTGATAAATACGGGCGCGGGCGGGGGCTCGTGTTTGCCGGAGACGGTGCTGAGCGCTTCGGTCAAGATGGCGCATACGCGCGTGAGCTTCTTGTGGTCCGACGCGCTGATTCTGCCTTCTTGGGCATCGGGATGGTAGCGCTGCACGCGCTCTAGGTAGGATTTCTTGACCTCGGCCCCAGGGGTGCTGATGTCGATCCCGAGAAGCTCGGAGTAGCGTTTCTCTTTTCCCAGACGCACCACCCGGTCCACCTCGAGAGCGAACATCTCGTCGAGCTCGCGCACCGGCTCGGATGCGGCTTCATCCTCCACAAAGACAAGAAGACCTTTTTCGAACAAGTCGACGAGTGTGCCAGCTGCCTCGGCTTCGGGAACGGCGCTGACCGTTATGATGTCACGCGCAAGCGAGACGCCATCGACCCTCGAGAGCACGTATCCTTGTGTCGGCGTGAGCTTCAAGTCTTGAAGGTCGTCGGAGAGGGTGGCCACAAAACGCAAGGGCCGGTCGTCCTCTTTTAGCGACTGAAGCTCGTCCGCGCTCGCCTTTCTGGGCGGTGGCTCGGGCTCGGCTTGCTCGGGGACGGGTGTAGCCGTCACCTTGGACGTCTCCGACGCCGGGACGGGCGCCATCGGCTCTTCCGTGCCGAGCACTTCTTGCGGGATGGCGTCGAGCGCCGATACGAAGGCGCCGGCCGAAAGAAAGCGCTCGTCGGGATCTTTCGCGAGCGCTCTTTCGAGAACCGCCGTGACCTCCGCTGGAACCTTCGTCTCCTTCCACGCTTTCGCCTCGAACGGGTTGGAGTTGACGATGCTCAGGAGCACGCCCGTAAGGCTTCCACCTCGAAACGGCTTTTCGCCGCAAGCGCATTCGTAGAGCACGCAACCGAGTGAGAAGAGATCGCTGCGCGAATCGACTTCCTCACCCTTGGCCTGCTCGGGCGACATGTAGTCCGGTGTCCCCACGAGGCTTCCAGAATGCGTGAGGTGCGTCGAGCCGTCGGCTCTGGCGATACCAAAATCGGTGATCCGGGCCTCGAACTCGGGAGTGATCATGATGTTGGCCGGCTTGATATCGCGATGGGTGACTTTGTGGTCGTGCGCGTAGGCCAGGGCTTTGGCCACTTGGGTCACGATGTCGACGATTCTCGCGAGACCGAGCTTCTGTGATTCCATCACCTCTTGGAGCGTGGAGCCTTCGATGAACTCCATGACGATGAAGCCGGTTTCGGGGGTAAAGATGATGTCGTGTATCGTTACGATGTTCGGGTGATGGAGCTGCGCGGCCACCTGCGCTTCTCGGATGAAGCGTTTGTTGAGCGCTTTTTTATGGTCGGGATTGAGCGACGTGTCGAGTCGGATGCTCTTGATCGCGACCATCCGGTTGAGGAAGGTGTCCAGGGCTTTCAAGACAGAGCCGAAAGCACCCACGCCTAGTCGACTTAGGATCTCGTAGCGGTCGCCCGGTACTTTCTCGAGCTCTTCTTGCCCGTCGGAAGCGCTTGTTTGGTTTTGCTCGGTTGATGAGGTCACTGGTCCGGCCCTGGGTTGAAGTTAGCGAGGAGCACCCTGACTTTTGATAGGCAAGATGCGTGCCGAACAGCTGTCCTCTGCAAGGCTTGCAAAGCAAGCACTTAGCTGTACTCGCCTCCGGTGGTGGCGCAGGAAAACCTCTACGTGTTTGGGGGGATCGCCCCACGGTGTGACGAAGCTGCGCGCTTCAAAACTGAACGCTATCGGTCGACTACGCGTCGGGTAACGCCTCCACCGCGCGCCGTCTTTCGGCGGCTGCGCTCGTCCAGTTCTGATGGCCGCCGAGCTCCGAATGGCCGATCGCGATGTAGCCGAACGGCTTTCGGATCACGTCGGGGATGGGCTCGGCACCGTCGATCCCGAACATGAAGGCGTGTTGCCGTGTGACGACGCGTAATCACCGACGCCCCCCGGACCGTACCACGCTTCGTCGACGTCGAACGAGTAGTCGGCCGCGCTGCTCTCTTCGGTGGGCGGTACTTCGCTCGGGACGCCGCAGCTCGAGCTCGTTAGAGCGGCGCCGAGCATGGCGGTGGAGCCGTGGATGAAATCCCGGCGGGTGATTGGCTTGTTCTGACCCAGCTCGCGCTTGCGCTTGTTCGACATGGTGAGGTGGATGTTACATCACGGAAGTCGAAAGTCTACGTCTCCCGGGGTGACATGAAAGGTACTTGAAGACTAACATGCGTCCCGCGTGTACTGGAATAGAGTCAAAGAGACCATCGGGCGGGATGAGCTCGAGCGCTTGCAGCTCGAGCGTTTGCAGGCGCTCGTCCTCCGGCTTGCCGCGGACGTTCCCTTCTATCGGGAGTCGCTTGCGGGGATCGATCCCCCGCGGTCGCTCGACGACCTAGCTTCGCTGCCGTTCACCACGAAACAGACGTTTCGCGACCACTATCCTTTTGGCCTGCTTGCGGTCCCTCGCGAACGTATCGTCCGTGTACACGCTTCTAGCGGTACCACGGGCAGGCCTGCCGTCGTCGCCTATACTCGCGACGATATGGCGCTTTGGGGCGAGGTCATGGCGCGCCTGCTCACTGCGGGCGGCGTCACGTCGAGCGATCTCGTGCACAACGCCTACGGCTACGGCTTGTTCACCGGAGGTTTGGGGTTCGGACTCGGAGCGGAGACTGTTGGGGCGTCGACCGTTCCGGCTTCGGGCGGTCACACCGCGCGCCATGTCATGTTGATGGAGGATTTCGGTGCGACCGTACTCTGCGCGACCCCGTCCTATGCATTGGTACTTGCTGAAGCCATAGACGAAGCGGGACTCGACCTCGCGCGCTTCAATCTTCGTGTCGGATTTTTCGGCGCCGAGCCTTGTACCGAAGCCATGCGCGAAGAGATCGAAGAGCGGCTCGGTCTGGAGGCTTTTGACAGCTACGGGCTCGGCGAGATCATCGGCCCAGGGGTCTCGGGGGAGTGCTCGGAGCATCGCGGGCTGCATATCGCCGAAGACCATTTTCTCGCTGAGGTCGTGGATCCCGATAGTGGTGAGCCGCTTTCCGGGGACACCGAGGGGGAGCTCGTCCTCACAACGTTGACGAAGCAAGGCCTCCCGCTCTTGCGCTATCGCACGCGCGATCGCGTGTGGCTGAATTACGAGCCCTGCGCTTGCGGCCGCACTTCCGTGCGCATGAGCAAAGTGATCGGGCGCACCGACGATATGCTCATCGTCCGCGGCGTAAACGTCTTTCCAACGCAGATCGAAGCGGCCCTCTTGAGCGTCGACGGCCTGGCCCCTCAATATGTCATCTTCGTGGACCGGCGACAGAACCGTCTCGATGATCTCGAGATTCACGTCGAAGCGCTCGTGTCTGCTAGCGACGACGTGACGGCGGAGATTCAAAAGCGTGCGCAGAAAAAAGTCGAAGAAACGCTCGGTATCCGCGTTAAGCTCCGCGTGGTCCAGCCGAAGGAGCTAGAGCGGAGCCAAGGAAAAGCCGTTCGCGTTGTCGATCGGCGAGAGAATTAGGAGGACGTAATGGATTTCGTCAACGATCGATCGTGGAGCTGCTATCCCCAAGGTCTGAGGGCTACGAGGAGGGCGTTCCTGCAGACCTTCGCAACCGCGGCGGCGGCCTCGGCATTGCCGCAAGCGGCGCGTGCCCAGGATGCGAGCGCCAAGATCAGCGACGAGCCGATCCCTGGTTTCCCTCCCGGAGGTTTCCCGCGGGGATCGACGCGATTGAGCTTCAACGAGAACCCGCTCGGCCCCTCGCCGAAAGTGCTCGAGGCGCTCTCGGCTAACGGCCTCGTCGAAGCGCACCGCTACAACTACATCGACCCGGTCATCGATGCGATCGCCAAACATCACGATGTGCCACCCAAGAACGTCCTCATCGGCTGCGGCTCTACGGAGTTTCTCCAATTCGTGCCTTGGGCGGTTCTGAAAGACGGCGGCAACATCGTTTTGCCCACGCCGACTTATGGCTGGTCCGCCGGCGTCGCCGAGTCGATGGGCCGAGAGGCCGTGCGCGTGCCGCTCGGACAGCTCGGTACGGTGGACGTCGCGGGTTTGAAACGCGCGATGACCGCCGAGACCCGTATCCTCTA
>SMVB01017565.1_pt1 | contig 19948 bp, 17 predicted proteins | sample 2456461 | NCBI WGS metagenome assembly SMVB01 (sample SAMN11095934, study PRJNA526329) | marine sediment metagenome | biome: Marine sediment; feature: Surficial sediment; material: Deep marine sediment; isolation source: Hadal surficial sediment | place: Pacific Ocean | collected 2014-05 | depth...
TCACTGAACAGCGCTATCCGACGAGGAAGGAAATCCGGTAAACCCGCCCTATTCCGGAAACAGATGCTTCAACGAGGCGGACGTTTAATAATACTGCGGTCCCCCAATAATAACACGGACCAACACTCGACTCCGAAGCCCCAGAAGGCCGTTGAAGAAGTACAGCGGGTCGCGCACATGGCGCTTGTGCGCGTTCAGACAAGGACCGACGACGAGGCGTAGCAAGGCTACGGCGAGGAGGAGAGACGCAGGATCAACCGCACAACCGCCCTGTGCCCCCACCATTTAAGACATGACCTTACTAGTTGAAGGGTTGCGGTGGCACGGCCCCATCTCCGTTGTTGAAGCTCCTAGCCGTAGCGAATGCTATGGCGACGTCGCTCCGCCTAGGAGCTGGGGGGGCACCCGCCGAAGGCGGGTCGGCATCCGCAACGCGGCCCACTGTACTCCTTCAACAGCCTTCTAGCCGGGTGACATCATATCCATCAGGATCTCGCCCTTCTCGACAGTCTGGCCCGCAACGACGTGGACCGTGCCGATCCGGCCTGCGACCGGGGCAGTGAGTGTATTCTCCATCTTCATCGCCTCGACGACGAGGAGCCCACGTCCCGCCTCCACCAACTGTCCTTCTTCCACCTCCAACTTTACGACCCGCCCTGGCATTGGCGCCCGGACGGGCACCGGGCCGTGGACGGGCACCGGGCCATTGACGGTCGCGCCTGTGGAGCTCATGTCGCGCATCACCTTCGTACGGTCGTCCACGACTTCGACCCGATGACACCGCCCCCGAAGCTGCAGATCCCACACACCAGACCCACTCCGCTCGGCCAGCACCGTATGGGATGCCCCATCCACGATGAAGGAATAGAGGTTCGGACTCACTGCTTCAGGGCCCAGAGCGTGCATCCGCTCCCCGTCGACCCGAACTCCCTCGGCGTCGATTTCCACGTCCAAGGTGACGGCCCCCACGGTGACATGATAACGCACGGGATTACTCACTCTCGGGCCGGACCGCGGATCCACTCACGAGTTCGTCCGCAGTCCGCACCAGCACGACGACAACTTCCACGTGTGCCGTCTGTGGAAAGAGGTCGAACGCTCGCACGTCCACGACCTCGTAGGACGAAGAGAGCCGCCCGACATCTCTCGCCAAGGTCGCGGGGGCACAGCTTACATAGATCAGGCGTGGCGGGCCCGCCACCAGTAGCGTCTCCGCTACCTTCGCGTCGACACCGATCCTGGGGGGATTGAGGACCACGAGGTCAGCTGGCAGGGCCTCCGCCATACGATCCTCCACCGCGCCCGCCCATACCGTGAACCGTTCCGGAGAGTCGCGCGATGCCGCTCTGACCGTCTCCGAATCACGTTCGATACCGAGGACGTGTGCACCTAATCTCGCCAGGTCCCGCCCATACAAGCCCACACCGCAATAGGCATCCACGACCTTTTCGCCGGGTCCTACCCTTCCCTGCTCTACCACCCATCTGTGAAGCGCTTCACTCGCCACCCTGTTTACCTGGAGAAAGGTCGTCGGGCCGGTCCGCACGGTTTCTCCGAGCCGAGTGTCGTGAACGGGGGTCAGCCCGGCCAGAAGTTTTCCCCTACCCCTTGGCCCGACCGCCCAGACGGCCACGAGCCCTTCGACCTCTCGGAGAAGAATGTCCGGCCGCCCCGGACCGCGACCACCCTCGACGACGAGAATCACCCCTTCCTCCACAGCTCGCAGCGTGAGGCGCAACTTTCGGCCCGCCGGAAGCCTCCGGGCGCCCTCTCCCCAAGCCCGTCGTAAGCCGGTCCATACGGATGCCAGGGCGGGCTCCGGAAGAATACACCCCTCTTCGACGTCGACGATTCGATGGGGCACTTCGAGGTGGTGAAATCCCGCCACCACGCGGCCCCCCGTGAGGCGCACCAGCGTAAACGTCACACGGGACCGATAGTTTCGTTCGTTCGGGCTGGGAACCACCCCAGGCAGCGTGATGTCCAAGTGGGAAATACGCTTGAACGCCTCTCTCACCGTGTCGCCCTTCCAATGGAGCTGCTGCGTGTACGCGATATGTTGCAACGTGCAGCCCCCGCACTCTTCGTAGTACGGACAGGACGGAGAAACCCGGTCCGGAGACGGAACGAGCAAGTCCCGAAGTTGCCCCTTGGCCCAGCGCGGCTTTCGATTGGTGATACGCACCCGGATCTCGTCGCCCGGAGCGGTCCGCGGCACGAACACCACACGTCCATCGGCCAGATTCCCCACGCCGGAGCCGTCGGACGACAACGCCCGGATCTGCACGGTGGCTAGCGCGACCTCAGCCGGGGTCGCGGGCCGGTCGTCTACGTCTGCCATGGCCAACCCGAAGTCTGCCACGCCGAGAGCTTGCGTCCGTCCAGCAAGTCGATCCGGGTCGCGCCTGCGCGTCCCCACCGCCCGTGTTCCAGCAGTGCCGCCACCAGAGCCAGCACACGGACGTCGCCATCTGAAGGCCGCAGCAACTCCGGATGATCTTCGAGATAGGCGATCGTGAGATCCCCCTTCCCGAAGTCATCTTCCTCCATGACACGGAGGTGAAACGAAACGCTGGTGTCGACACCGTGGATGACCAGTTCGCCGAGCGCTCGTTTCATACGAGCGATGGCAGCCGACCGGGAGGCGGCATGGACGATGAGCTTTCCCAGAAGGGAGTCGTAATGAAGTCCGATTTCGGAACCAGCACGGATCCCGCCGTCCCACCGGACCCCGGGTCCCGAGGGCGTTTCAAGGTGGTCGATGCGCCCGGTAGTTGGAAGGAAACCCCGGTCGGCGTCCTCACTCGTGATACGGCACTCGATGGCATGCCCTGAAAACGACACGTCCTTCTGGCGGAAGTCCAAGGACTCGCCTGTCGCCACCCGGATCTGCCACTGCACCAGATCGAGCCCCGTTACGAGCTCCGTGACCGGGTGTTCGACCTGTAACCTGGTGTTCATCTCCAGGAAGTAGAATTCGCCATCCTCGTAGAGGAACTCGACCGTGCCTACACCGCGATAGTCGACCGCCCGTGCAGCTTGGACGGCCGCGGCGCCCATCGCCTCCCGATCTGCCGGATCGAGCAAGGGCGCGGGTGACTCTTCGAGGAGCTTCTGGTGACGCCGCTGAATCGAACATTCCCGCTCGCCCAAGTGCACCACAGCACCGGATTGATCGCCGAGGACCTGGATCTCGATATGCCGAGGCCGCGCCAAGTACTTCTCCACATAGACGGACCCGTCCCCGAAGGCGGATTCCGCTTCTCGGGACGCCGCCTCGAAAGCGGCAAGTAGGTCATCGGCGTCGGAGACGACCCGCATCCCCTTCCCACCACCCCCCGCAACCGCTTTGAGCAGCACGGGAAATCCTAATTCATGCGCAGTTTCGGCGGCTTCTCCGGGACCCGACGCCGGCTTCAAACCGCCGGGAACGATCGGGACCCCTGCATCGGCCATACGGCGCCTCGCCTCGGTCTTGTCCCCCATCGCCCGAATGGACTCAGGGGACGGGCCGATGAAGACGAGACCCGCCTTCTCTACAGCATCCGCAAACGACGCCCGTTCGGCCAGAAACCCATATCCGGGGTGAATGGCGCCTGCGCCCTCACTGCGAGCCACCTCGATGAGGTATTCTCCGCGAAGGTAGCTTTCCGCGGCCGGTGCCGGCCCGATCCGAACCGCCTTGTCTGCTTCGAGAACGTGCGGCGACAGGCGATCCACGTCCGAATAGACCGCGACGGAGACCAAGCCCAGCTCACGGCACGCGCGAATGATCCGGACGGCGATCTCGCCACGATTGGCCACAAGCACGGTGTCGAACATGGGCCGCTCAGGATCCTCGGGAAGGGCGTCAGGGCCGACGGGCCCATTCTTGTCCGGTGGAGCCTGAAGTTTGGTGAACGCGTGGGGGGGTGTAAAGCCCTTACTCCACGTGGCCCTCCACCACCAGCTCGCTTCCTCTCCGGATGATCGTGAACCGGATCGGCTCGTCCTCATCATAGGACCGGATGAGCCTGAGCACCCGGCCGACCGTTTCGACCTCCCGGGCTCCGACGGCGAGCACCACGTCTCCCGCCATGAGTCCCAGCATCGAGTCTTCGTCGACCTCGACCACCAGCACCCCGGTGTCACTCCCGAAGTACTCCCCGAGCTCGGGATTCAGGTCGATGAACTCGACCCCTTCCGCGGAGGTGACGCCGAAACTGAAGTTGAATGCACCAGGGGATCTGATCTGGATGTCCGCCAGACGGTCCCCGAGGACGCTCAATCGATCAGCAAGTTCCCCGCTGAAATTCCCGTCTAATCCGTACAACCACCTGTTTCCGTCCCACCGACCACCCCAAACGCGACCTGGACCCGTCCCGAAGGTCCGGACCTCAGGAAATTCGAACTCCTCGGCTTCGACACTCACAGTATTGCTGGCGCCATCTCTCAAATATCGGATCTCGACGGTCTGCCCCGGCTCCAGGTCACGGGCCAATACCAGAAGGCGCTGGGCTGGAAGGGATCGATCCAAATCGAGGTCCCTTTCCAGATCGGCGTCGGCGAACGGAATCGTCAACACCTGACCCTCGAACACCGTAATAACGTCGCCGCCTTGAAGCCCCGCCTCCTCGGCTGGAGAATCACGCATCACACGCGTGATCAACGCCCCGTCCCGGTCGAATCGGCGTGACTGGTCGGCATCCAGATAGAGCCCCAATCGCGTTCTCCACTGCTGCTCCGTGTAGATATTGAGGAGAGGAGCCAGCACCGTCCGACGAGCGTCTCGATTCCGAGTCTGATTCTGACCCGCGCCCATGGCGGGAGTCATCGAGATCGCGCACACCACCACGGCCAACCATTTTCGTGTTCCATTCGCCGTCACTTGCACCGTCACCCCTCCATCTTCTATCCCCGCTTCACGGCGGACCGCCTGAAGTCATACCTGAGATGTCGTGAGCTCGGCGGAGCGTTGCCTGTGAATCGGTCGAGCGTGGTGCGGGAGGGGTACTAGAGCGGGAGGTTTCCGTGTTTCTTCCGGGGGTTCTCGTCACGTTTGTTGCGAAGCATTTCGAGCGCGTTGATGAGGCGAGGTCGCGTCGTCCGGGGATCGATGACGTCGTCGATGTAGCCGCGCGCGGCGGCGATGTATGGATGAGCGAATTGGGCCCTGTATTCCTCGATGTGAGCCTCCGCAGTGGCCTTCGGATCCTCGGCGCTATCGAGCTCCTTCCGGAACAGCACTTCGACGGCGCCCTCGGGGCCCATCACAGCGATCTCCGCCGTGGGCCATGCCAGATTCACGTCCCCCCTGATGTGCTTGGAGCTCATCACGTCGTAGGCCCCGCCATAGGCCTTCCGGATGATGACCGTGATCTTCGCAACCGTTGCCTCGGCGAAGGCATAGAGCAGTTTCGCCCCGTGCCGGATGATCCCACCGTGCTCTTGGCCAACCCCCGGCAAGAACCCGGGGACATCCTCGAAGACGATCAACGAGATGTTGAAGGCGTCACAAAACCTTACGAAACGGGCCCCCTTTACCGAGGAATCGATATCTAGAACTCCTGCGAGGACCGCAGGCTGATTGGCGACGATCCCGACCGCCTGACCCCCGACGTGTGCAAAACCAACGATAAGATTCCGAGCGAACGCCTCATGAACTTCGTAGAACTCCCCATCATCCACTACGGCCCCGATGATCTCATGCATGTCGTACGGCTTACTTGAGTTATCAGGCACTATCTCGAGTAATTTCTCATCCTTTCGGTCGTGCGGGTCTTCTGTGGCTTGCGATGGAGGGACCTCGGTGTTGTTCTGGGGCAGGAACATCATCAAGTCCCGGACGGCATCCAAACATTCCGGTTCCGAATCGCACGCGAAGTGAGCCACTCCCGAGGTCGACGCGTGGAGGTCCGCCCCACCCAGGCCCTCCATGTCGATGTCTTCGTGCGTAACGGTCTTCACAACACCAGGCCCTGTGACGAACATGTAGCTCGTGCCACGAACCATGTACACGAAGTCTGTAATGGCCGGCGAGTACACGGCTCCGCCGGCACAAGGACCGAGAATCACGCTGATCTGGGGAATCACGCCCGATGCCAGGGTGTTTCGAAGGAAGATGTCGGCATAGCCGCCCAGCGCGGCGACCCCTTCCTGAATCCGTGCACCGCCAGAATCGATCAGTCCGATGAGCGGGGCCCCGTTCTTCAGGGCCATATCCTGAAGCTTGACGATTTTCTCAGCGTGCGCCTCGGAGAGTGAACCTCCGAAAACGGTAAAGTCTTGGGAAAAGACATATACCAGTCGACCATGGATCGTCCCATACCCAGTGACAACCCCGTCCCCTAGGATTTTCTTGTCAGCGAGCGTCTCGTCCGTAGAACGGTGCGTGACGAACCGATCCATCTCGACGAAGGAGTCCTCGTCCAGCAGAAGCGCCACACGTTGGCGGGCGAGCAGCTTGCCCTTCCCCCGCTGGGCGTCGAGTCTCGCCTCCCCACCGCCGAGCTCCGCCTTCCGCCCGAGTTCTTCGAGATCTTCGAGCTTCTGGCGCATCGACATCCGCCGCGATCCTACCGGCGGGCAGACACGGAGGGGACCAGCATCGGACAACGGAACCCGACAACGCGGTCCAGTGCCCCCTCGGGGATCAAATCCGTTTCCGGGTCCGGCAAGGGCGGCATCAAGATCGGATCCGCGCGCGCTCCCTCAGCCAAGTTGAGCACCTGACGATCCTGGAGACAGCCCACGAAGTGGTCCCGGACGACCCTGCCGTCATCGACGTACAGGCGGCCCGTCGCACCTGAAAATCCAGGCATGGTCTCAAGGGTCTCGAGCAAATCCCCGGGTGTGGAAGCCCCCAGTCGGATGGCCTCGAGAAGAAGCGCAGCCGCGTCATAACCCAGCGCCGGCACCAAGTCGGGAAGCGTGCGCTGATAGTACGATTCATAGGCTTCGACGAATCGCCGGTAACCCGCCGACTCCCCCTCGGCGGGCTGTGGAGACGCTGTCACCACCCCGTTCGTGTGGCGGGTGTCGACCCTGGAAAGCATGGCTTCCTCGATCCAACCGTTGGTGCCCAGTATACGAATTTCCAAAGAGTCGAGTCCGAAGAAAGTCACCTGGGGCGCCATCAACTCCACGTCCCTCGCCGGAAGCGGTAGAACAAGCACATCCGGAAGTAGGGCTTCCGCTTGCCGGAGCTGCTCTTCGAAAAATGTCGCGCCCGTAGGGTAGCTGATCTCACCGAGAATCAAGCCCCCTGACGACTGAAACGCTTCGGAAAAAGCTCGCGCCTCGTAGGCGCCGTCGGTGCTTTCGGGATAAACGATGACGGCTGTATAGAGGTCGCTGGAAATCGCGTACCGCGCCAACGCACGTGCTGCGCCTGGGTCCGCACTACTCAGTGAATACACACCCGTGGAACCCTCGGGCACGACAGGAGACGTCGGTGAGATCACGGCAAGCGGCCCCTGCACTCGACCGGCGACCTCCGCCAAAGCGCCCTCCTGAAGAGGTCCGATGACTCCGAGAACCTCCGACGCCTCCATCGCCGAAAAAGCAATTCTCGCACCGATGATGTCACCACCGCTGTCCTGAATGACCAGCTCGGTCGCTGCTCGGATTCCCTCTGCCTGGCCGAACATCTGAAGCGCGACGCGTATGCCCTCCTGGATTCCGTCCGCGAACTGCCTCAGGCTGGGCGATCCGCTCGTGGGGAGAATCGCCCCGATGCGGGTTACGACCAAGAAATCGCCTACGTCACCGGCCAGCACACCCTGCGCTAGACGCTGCGCCCTGCCCGTGGCTCCATAGTCCAGTGCACGGGCCGCAGTGCGTCGCGCAGTGCCTGCAACACCGAAGGCGTACTGCCGGAATGCCAACTCAGCCAGAACCGGGGCAACCAAACCGTCCCCCGACTCGATCAACTCGCTGAGCTCGCTTTCTGTCAGCTCTGCTACGTGATCTTCCACCCGGGAGAGACTCTCTTCGGAAACTGGCTTGTCCTGGCTAGGCAGCCAGGCCGCCACAGCCTCGGCGGCTCTACCCAACGCCAGGAGCGCATCGCCCTCCAGGAGGGCCAATTCGGCGACTCGCTCGTCTCCTTCCGGCAGGTAGGTCCGGAACCTTCGCACCGCCGCCAGCGACTCTTCCGGCTTGCCGAGACCCTCGGCAGCGCGAGCACGGAGCCATAGGGCATACACGCTCCCCGGGACAGCACCGTATTCCGCCTCCACTTCAAGGGCGCGCTCTTCGGCAAGCTCGAAGTCCTCCTGGTCGAGTGCGGACTGCGCCTGGGCGAGAAGGAGAGCGACTTCCGCCTCCTGTGCCCGGGTATACGACCCCTCCTCGATCGCCGGCTCGACTGGCTCGGGCTCGGCCTCGACCACCACGATCGGCGCCCCCGATGTGGCACATCCGAAGATGGCGAGCAGGGTGATAATCGAAAGCCCGGGCGCCTGAAGCGTCCGGGCTTTCGAGGGCAAGATAGGCATGGAAGGCTTCTAGGCCTCTTCTTTGGCCTTGTCCTCAACGGCGTCGCCTTCGTCTTCACCGGCATCGGCCGCCGCCGCCCCATCTGCGTCCGCCTCAGCCGTATCTTCGACCGAATCTTCCTCGGTTGTGGTTTCTGCGGCCCCCGCTTCGTCCCCTTCAGCCGTATCTTCGTCCGAATCTTCCTCGGTCGCGGTTTCTGCGGCCTCCGCTTCGTCCCCTTCAGCCACATCTTCGTCCGAATCTTCCTCGGTCGCGGTTTCTGCGGCCTCCGCTTCGTCCGCCTCAGCCACATCTTCGTCCGAATCTTCCTCGGTTGTGGCTTCTACGGACTCCGGCGCCGGTTCATCGTCCGCCGCCGCAGGATCATCGTTCTCCACCGCCTCTGGCACTTCGGCCTCTCCAGCCGACGCATCGGGCTCGTCGCGCGCGGCCTCTTGCTGCCCATCGGCTCCAGACTCCTCGACAGGCGGAGGCTCCGGCACATCCATACGCTCCGGAAGTGTCGTCACCTCGAGCACGATTCTACGATTCGCGGCGTCCGACTCGATCACCTTGAGCTCCACTGCCTCTCCGGCACGGTAATACTCGGGAAGCTTTTCTTCCTCCTCGACTCCTGAGTGGGACGTCGGCACGAAACCCTCGATATCGTCGCCCAGGTCTACGACCACACCCTTTTCCTGTACCCGAGCGACCAAGCCGGCGGGCTCGACACCCGCAGAAAAGCGCTCGACAATCTCGGGCCATGGATCATCGGATAGCTGCTTGATCCCGAGTGAGATCCGCTTTGCCTCCGCATCGACGTCCAGCACCAGCACCTGGACCTCATCACCCTTCTGGATGACCTCCGACGGATGTTCGACTCGCCGGGTCCAACTCAGATCGGAGACGTGCACGAGCCCGTCAATCCCCGGTTCGATTTCGACGAACGCGCCGAAGGAAGTGAGGTTCCGGACCACTCCGGCCAACTGCGTGCCCGTCGGGTACTTTGCCGGCAGTGCAAGCCAGGGATCCTCTTCGATCTGCTTCATTCCGAGAGAGATCTTTTCGTCCTGCATATCCACCTTCAACACCACTGCCTCGATCTCGTCGCCAATGTTCACGAGTTTGGATGGGTGTCGAATGTTACGCGTCCACGACATCTCGGAGATGTGAACGAGGCCCTCGACACCCTTCTCCAGCTCGATGAAGGCTCCGTAGTTGGTAATCGATACGACCTTGCCACGCACTCGGGAGCCGACCGGGTACTTCTTGTCGATGCCGGTCCACGGGTAGGGCAAAAGCTGCTTGAGGCCCAATGAGATACGCTCGCGGTCCCAATCGATGTCGAGGACCTTTACGTCGAGATTGGCGCCGATATCCACAACCTCGGAGGGATGTCCTACCCGCCCCCACGACATGTCGGTGATGTGGAGCAGGCCGTCGAGTCCGCCCAAATCGATAAACGCGCCAAAGTCGGTGATGTTCTTGACGACGCCTTCCCGCACCTGCCCGACCAAGAGCTCCTTGACCAGAGTCTCGCGCTTTCTCTCGCGCTCCCCCTCGAGGATGACGCGGCGAGAGACCACGATGTTGCGGCGCCGTTTATTGAGCTTGATGATCTTGAACTCGAACGTCTGTCCGAGGAGGTCGTCGATGTTCGGCACCCTGCGAAGCGCGATCTGCGAGCCGGGCAGGAACGCGTCGACACCCATGATGTCTACAGTGACGCCACCCTTGATCTTCCGCGCCAGCATTCCTTCCACTGGCTCATCGGCCTCATGAGCCTCCCGGATCTTCTCCCAAACACGCAGAAAGTCGGCCTTCTTCTTCGAAAGCACGACGATGCCGTCATCGTCTTCGAGACTTTCGAGAAGAACCTCTACCTCCTGGCCCGGTTCGATCGTGTCACGGTCCTTGAACTCATCGAGCGGGACCGCTCCCTCGCTCTTGAAGCCAAACTCCAGGATGACCATGCTGTCGGTAACCCTGAGTACCTTCGCGTGAACGATCTCACCTTCCCTGAAGTCGCCCATCACGTCCGCGTGATCGGAAAGCAGGGCCTCGAAGTCCGCCGCGGATATGTCGAGAATTTCCTCCCCATATGGATCCGCAAGCAACTCGGGGGAGATACCACCCGGTCCTTTCTCGGCCACGGCTACGACGGCCGGCGTCGAGGAGGCAGCAGCCTGATCATCGGAAGCGTTGTTGACAGGCCCGGCGTCATTGCCGCTGTTTTGTGGGGACGCTTCGGGTGCACCCGCTTCCAATTCATTCTCGAGGGCTGCCTGGGCTGCGGCGGCTTCGGCTTCGCTCTCGGCGGCGGCTTCGGCTTCGCTCTCGGCGGCGGCTTCGGCTTCGGAGGTGGGATCCGGGGACTGGGGGTCTAGGTTGTTGGTCATGGCTTATTCACCGGCGCAGATCGCCGGTGCCTATTTTGCCGGACACAACTGCAGCGCCCCGGTCCGGGTTGAGGGATAGACAAAACACAGGCCCCTGCGCCGGGGGCCTAGCGTGGTCAAGCTATACTTCTGCCTAAAGAGGAGTCAAGTCCTTTACCCGCTTCAAGATGAGGGATACCTGGTCATCGAATGGCAGTCCCGTGGTGTCCACCTCCACGGCATGCTCCGGCCGCCTCAAAGGCGAGTGACTCCGGCTCCGATCGGCCTGGTCCCGCTCTTCGATGCGGCGGGCCTCTTCCTGGATCTCGGCCACATTAGGCTCGCGTCCGTAATCCTGGAGCAGCCGGCGCCGGGCGCGCTCCTCGAGGCTGGCGACCAGGAAAATCTTTACATCCGCGTCGGGGAAAACCACGGTGCCCATATCTCTCCCGTCGGCCACGAGGTTCCCGCGAGCCCCCACTCGGCGCTGCACCCCGAGCAGCCAATCACGAACCGCGGGTAGGCCGGCGACCGCCGAAACAGACGCGGTCACCTCGGGACTACGGAGCTCCGAGGTGAGAAGTACACCATCGTGGTAGATGTTCACACCGTCGCCCTCCGCGTCTATCTCGACATTAAGCTCAGCTAGCTGCTCAGACCCGAGAGTCCCCCACTCCTGCTCCGGCAGGCCCTCCTTGAGAAGCGCGAAGGTCAACGCCCGATAGAGGGCCCCCGAATCGAGGTGCCGAAAGCCCAATCGTTTCGCCACCGCCTGAGCAGTGGTGGTCTTGCCTGCCCCCGCAGGCCCGTCGAGCGTGATCACGGGCCGGCGGACCGGTCGCTCGGGCACGTTCGATCTGGGGGTCGCGGGGCGCGTCACGGACAGGTGCACACCACGGTCAGGTGCGCGTCGCGGTCAGATCTTCGAGCATGCCCCAGAAGCCCGGGAAGCTCACGTCCGCCACATCCGCGCCCTCGATCTCGATCTGGTTGCCCGGAAGGGCTCCGAGCACGCCGAATGCCATGGCGATACGGTGGTCTTGATGGCTCGACACTCGGCCTGCGAGGGGATGATCGCCTCCCTCGATTTCGAGGCCATCCCTTAACTCTTCGACCCGCACACCCACCGCTCGGAGGTTCTCGGCGAGAACTCGGATCCGATCGGATTCCTTGAGCCGTAGTTCGGCCGCCCCGGTAATACGGGTCACTCCCTCGGCCCGGGCTGCCATGATGGCGAGGACAGGAAACTCGTCGATCATGGCGGGTACCTCGGCCGCTTCGACCTTGGTGCCGACCAGCTTCGACGGCATACCACGAAGCGAACTCACCGGCTCCCCGTCATCCCTCTCCTCGAAGGGGTCGGCGCCTATGTTGGCTCCCATACGCTCGAGCACATCCAGCAGTCCACGACGGGTCGGATTCATACCCACGCGCTCGATCTCGAGTCCGCCCTCGACACCCCCCAGGATCGCCAAAGCGAGGAAGAACGTCGCCGACGAAAAATCGCCCGGAACCTCGAGGTCGAGCGGAGCGATCCGCCCGGGCGGGTCTCTCAGCTCCACCCTCCAGACGCCGTCCGCCTCATGAGAGACGACCGAGACGCCCGACATGCGCAGCATCCGCTCCGTGTGATCTCGTGAGCGGTGCGGCTCAGACACCAAGACGAACGCGCCACTCACCAGGCCCGCCAACAACAAGGCACTCTTCACTTGGGCGCTCGCCACGGGTGAGTCGTAGTCGAGCGCATCCAGCACGCCGCCCGCCACCTCGAGCGGGAGGCGATCCGGCTCACCCATCTCTCGAAAGACCCCACCCATCTTGGACAGCGGCCCGGTCACGCGCCTCATAGGACGGCTCCGCAAGGACGCGTCCCCGGTCACGGTCACGGTCATCGGCTGACCGGCCAGGACGCCCAGCATGAGTCGAGCGCCCGTGCCGCTGTTCTCAAAATCCAGAACGTCCTGCGGCTCCTGCAGGCCACGAAGGCCCACGCCTTGAATCCGCACCTCGGCTTCATCTCCGCCGAACGGAGGGATGTCCACACCCAAGGCTCGCAGTGCCGCAGCTGTCGCCTGGGGATCCTCTCCGGGTAGGAGCCCACGCAGTCGGCTCTCCCCCGTGGCGAGGGATGCGAAGATGAGGGCTCGTTGGGTGACCGACTTATCGCCCGGAACCCGAATTCGTCTCACTGCTCCTTCCTCCACTCCCGCGTGGCGCGCATCAACTCGGCGATTTCGTCGAGTGAGCGTTCGGATAGGGCCGCCCGCAACAGGTCCAAGCCGCTCTGCACGCTCTCGATCGCCCGAAGGTTTTCCTCACTTGCTTCGTCGAGCAGGCTGATCCACACCTCCGGTGAGCTCTCGGCCAGACGCGTCAGGTCCCGGCCCCCAGGGCCGAGATCCTTCACACTGAGCCCCGCCTCGGCCATCGCCCGGGCCACCACGTTGGAAATCAACTGCGGCAGGTGACTCGCCCACACCATGAGTCGGTCGTGGGCATCGGCGTCGATGGTCCGAACCCTTGCGCCCATCACCTGCCACATTGATTGCACGGCCCCGATCCGCTCATTTTCAGCCTCTCCACCACAAACGTACACGGTTTCACCCGAGAAGAGATCCGCCGATGAGGCCTCGTATCCCGAGGCAGTACCACCCGCCATCGGATGGCTCCCGACGAATTGCCCAGCGAAACCGAGTGCGGCGGCTTCCCTCAACAACGGCCCCTTGAGGCCCGCCACATCGGTGACGGTCGCATCCCCCCACCTCTCCGAATGGGCCCTCATCATCTCTCGGGCCACATCCAGGGGCGTCGCGTAGACCACCAGATCCTGTCCCTCGACAGCCTCCTCGGCCGTACCGGCCACGGCATGGATCACCCCGTCGGCCAAAGCCCGATCGGCATCGTCTCGATTCCGGTTGAAGGCCACGATCCGCGGCCCATCACTCAAAACGTGTAAGGCTCGCGCAAGCGATCCTCCAATGAGGCCCAGACCCACGATCCCCACTCGCTCGAAAGCCAACACCCGGCTCACAGCTTCCCTGCCTTCTCGCTTGGCTCGATTTCCGTACCGGTGTCGCCATCGCCCTCAGCCTCCGCGGCCACACCATCGTTGTGCGGAATTTCCACGGCGAGGCCGTCACGGGCGATGACCGCGCCGGGAAAAGCCTCACGCGCTTCGGCTTCGAGCGCCGAGGGGTCGTCGGAATACCGAGCGGAGATGTGCGTCAAATAGAGCCGGCGGACGCCGGCCTCGGACGCCAGGGCTGCGGCGCCCCGAGCGGTACTGTGATGCGTCTGGCGGGCCCGGTCGGCCTCATCGTCCCCGAAGGTGGCTTCGTGGATCAGCAAGGAAGCGTCCTTCGCAATCTCGATCGTGGCTTCGCAGGGGCAGGAGTCGCCCGCGTACACCACCACACGCCCTGGACGGGGTGGTCCCACGACGTCTGCCGGCTCGACTCGGCGCCCATCGACCTCGACCGCTTCCCCCATATGCAATTTGCCGAAGAGTTCTCCCTCAGGTACCCCCAGAGCGCGGGCGCGCTCGACATCGAAGCGTCCGAGCCGCTCGTGCTCCACGAAGGCGTACCCCAACGCGGACATACGATGATCCACCGGAAATGCGACCACGTCGTACTCATCGTACTCCACGCGCGAACCGGCGCGAAGCTCGTCGATTGTGAGCGGGAAGGGCACGCGGTCCACGCCCAAGCTCACCGCCTGTTCGAGGGTGCCTCGGGAGGCCTCAGGTCCGAAGATGCGGAGCGGGTCGGTTCGACCCTGAAGCGCCATCGTCCGCAGGAGCCCCGTGATACCGAGGAAGTGATCGGCGTGAAGATGAGTCACGAATATGTCCCGGACAGCGAAACCCGTGCCGTAACGCATCATCTGGCGCTGCGTTCCCTCGCCGCAATCGAGGAGAAAGGAATCTCCCTCCCGCTGAAGGGCGATCGCACTCACATTGCGGCGCACCGTAGGTCGCGCCGCGGCGGTGCCGAGGAATGTGACTCGAATCATGCGCCAAGCCGGTGTTGGGGCGAGTACCGCAGGGAAAATAGCGTCCGGCTTCCAGGGTCAGAAGAGCCGAAGCTGGACCCGCAACGTCCGTCCCGGCTGCGGGAGTCCGCATTGATCGAAGATCGCATTGTCGGTCAGGTTCGTAACCGAGACGAGCGCATCCACGTTCGCCAGAGCGGACCGCCCCTCGAAGGCGAAAAATCGCCGGAGCTGAAGATCGAAACGATGCGTTCGGCTCAGCGCGTCCATCGAGCCCGATTCAGCGTTCAGGCAGGACTGGCTTCCAACGAACCGATACCCCACGGACAAGCTGAGCTCCCCCGGGACGGGTACAGCCACGTCGAACTCTCCGACTACTCCGGGCTCGTATTCGGGCCGGGTGCGAACATCGCTACCATCTTCGATCACCCAGGCCTGTTGGAGCGTGAGATCACCACTGTACTGCACCCATCCCCACCCTCCCGAGGCCACCATTTCCAGACCTGTACTCCGAATGCCGTCACGGTTTACCCGCTGCCGCTTGGGCCCGTCGGCCGTCTGCACGCCGACCCGCACGATGGCGTCCGAGAGGACCTGATGGAAGCCCACCACTTGGATGTCGACCCCTTGCAGATCCCAAGTCAGTCCAGCCTCCATACCTGTCAGAACCTCGGGCACCAGATCCGGATTCGGGACGAATCGACCCAGAGCGTCCGAGTACAATTCCCTGAGGGAGGGAAAACGTGCGCGACGGCTAATCCCTCCGTGGAGCAGCAGACGGCCTCCCCCTGTGAGTGACGACACACCGAGGCGCGCTCCCCAGTCGCCCAGCCGACCCAGGGGGACGTTGCCGCCCGACTCCGGCGTGTCCGCTCCGTCGACCGATAGGCCCACGCTGAGGCGTGTTTCCCCTAGGCTCTCCCATCCCGGGAGATCGTCGAGCCGCCACTCCACCTCGGAACCCAGGCTCCACAGACGCTGCCGAAAGTCGCGAACGCCGGTGCTGGTCAGGCGCTCCGTGTGGGACACATCAGCGTACGTCAGCGCCGCCCGTACATCTCCTCTCTCACCGATGCTGTGTGCCCCGAGCACCCGGAGCGTGACGGTCCTATCGTCTCCCTCCTCCTCATCGATCACGCTCTCGTACGTAGGGGTATCGAACTGTTGTATCCGGAACGATCCGAAATCGAGACCCAGGCTCGCATCGAGATCTCCCATTCCCCAACCCGTCTCCTTTCGGCCGGTCCCCCCGGAGAGCGCCGTAATTAGGCGTTTCTGATCCGGATATCGCCAGAGCCTCGGGTCCGCCTCGTGGATCTCGGGTGATACGCCACGCTCTACGTCGAATCCTGAGGAGGTGAGTGACATCCAGCCGCCCTCGTCACCCTGGTACCGAACGGAGACGAACGCATCCCTATGACGAGCGTCGCTGTTGAGGCGAAGATCCCCATCAGCACTCAACAGTGCGGGGTCTCCAGGGATCCCCGAGTCGCTGCTCGGAATCGAGACGCCGGGCCGGTCCCTGAAGCCACCACCGCCTTGCACCAACCACTGCCCTCCGCCAGACTCGAGCGAACGGGCAACGGTCGCCCCGAGGATCACAGCGCCGTTGTCGTCCACTGCTGCACTGAGGGTGGCCGGCGGGGGTGCCTCCAAACGTTCAACACCACGCGCCACATCGATCGATACGACTCCCGCCAGAACGTTCGGACCATAAAGGACCGACGAGAGTCCTCTTAACAGATGAATGGATCGGGCAGCCGTCAGCGGAATGATCGAGAGATCCGTTCGATGGTCCCAACCCATGGTCAGGGGGACGCCGTCCACGAGTACCGCGATGTGCCGGTCGGTTGCGCCGCGCAGACTCGGCTGCGCCTCGCCACGTGAATTTATCCTGACGCGCACCAGCGGCATCTCGCGCAACGCCTGTTCCAGGGTGGGCACCGGGACCGAAGCCAGAGAGTCGAGACGTATTTCTATCGCTCCCACTCCCCCGGTGGCCGTGAGGGTGCGAGGCGCCACGACCCGAAGCTCATCCAGTCGGAAGGTGCTCGGATAGTCCACTATTGTGTCCGAACGGAGCGAGTCCCGCGCCTGAGCCTTCGTGGCCCGGGGCCACATGCCCAAGAGCATGACGGTCGCCGCCAGGAGGAACAGGATGGTCGGCTTACGAGGTCTCACCATTGAGGGCGGTATCGTCAGTCTCGCGATGGGATGGATGTAGTGCCGGACACGAAGTCCAACCCGAAGTCGAGCACCGGCGCCGAGTGGGTGATCCAGCCGCTGGAGATGTAGTTGACGCCGGTCTCCGCGATGGCGCGGACCGTCTCGGCCGTTACCAGGCCGGATGCCTCGAGCACCGCCCGCCCCCCCGTCACCTCGACCGCCCGACGCAGGTCGGGCGGCGCCATGTTGTCCAGCAGGAGGGCCGTGGCGCCGGCCTCGAGGGCCTCGTTGAGCTGATCGAGCGTATCCACTTCGAGTTCGATGGAGGTGGCCGGTCCACCCTGCCTCTGGGCCGCACCGATCGCGGCCGCTACCCCCCCGGATGCGACGACGTGGTTGTCCTTGATGAGGATGGCGTCGCCGAGTCCGTATCGGTGATTCACGCCGCCTCCCGCTCGGACCGCCTGCTTCTCGAGTGAGCGTAGCCCGGGCGTGGTCTTCCGGGTGCAACAGATCCTCGCGTCGGTGCCAGCGACCGCGGCAACGAGCGTTCGCGTCGCCGTGGCCACACCGGACAGGTGGCCTAGAAAGTTGAGGGCCGTTCGTTCAGCAGCGAGGATCGATCGAGTCAGCCCCTCTGCGGTAGCCACCACTTCACCGGCTTCGACCGAGGCGCCCTCGGCTACCTCGAATCGAAGCTCCACAGTGGGATCGACCAGCCGGAACGTCAGTGCGGCCGCCTGGGCACCCGCAAGAACACCTCCCTCCCGGGCAACCACGTGGGCACGAGCCGTCGCATCCGGCGAGATCACCGCTCGAGACGTGACGTCTCCGCCGGACCCTAGATCCTCATCCAGGGAACGTCGCACGACCGGTTCGATGAGCATTTCAGGGAGATCGAAAATGTCGTTCATGTCGTGCGCCGACACAGAGGCTAGCCGGACACCCCAACCACCGGACCGAGGGAAGCCCGGTCTTCAAGCGTCACTACGGTTTCTACGCCATCGCCGAAATCGCGACCCTCGGCGCCCAGGTCCACCATACGTTGAACCGACCGGCGAGCGCCTTCGACCACCTCATCGGGAATGGTGACCTCGTAGCGCATCTCCTGAAGGCTCTCGAGGATGTTCTGAAGCGTGATGCTCTTCATATGGGGGCACAGGTTACACGGCCGAATGAACTCGACGTCCGGTGTCTCGGCCGCGACGTTGTCGCTCATCGAACATTCTGTGACCATCAGGACCCGGGCCGGCCGCTTCTCCTTGACGTACCGAATCATCGACGACGTGGACCCAGCGTAGTCGGCGTTGGCGAGCACGTCCGGGGAGCACTCGGGATGGGCCAGCACCACGAGGCCCGGTGTACTTTCGCGATACCCGCGGATTTCCTCGGCGGTAAAGCGCTCGTGGACCTCGCACCGCCCAGCCCAGGCGATTATTTCGACATCGGTAAGCGCCGCGACATTCTTGGAGAGGTATTCGTCCGGTAGAAGGATTACACGATCGACCCCCATCGCCTCCACCACGTTGACGGCATTCGCCGAGGTGCAACAAATGTCGGACTCCGCCTTCACATCCGCCGACGTATTCACATACGTCACGACGGGTACACCCGGATACTTCTGCTTCATCCGGCGCACGTCTTCCCCGGTGATCGATGAAGCCAACGAGCACCCAGCCTCGAGACTCGGAATCAGAACGGTCTTGTCCGGAGAGAGCAGCTTTGAAGTCTCGGCCATGAAGTGGACGCCGGCCTGTACGATGATGTCGGCGTCCGTCTTCCCCGCCTGTATCGCCAACTGAAGGGAATCCCCAACGAAGTCGGCCACGCAAAAATAGATGTCCGGGGTTTGATAATTATGGGCGAGAATGACCGCGTTCTTGGCCTTCTTGAGCTCGTTGATCGCGTGGATCACCGGCGCTACCACCGGCCACTCCACCGGGGGGATGAAATCCTTCACCCGTTCCTGAAGATCCGCCGTTTTTCGGGCGACCTCGGGGGTGTATTCAAGCATCTCGTGTGCGTCGCTTGGGGGCCATGGCCGTCCGTGTCGAGCGGTCCAGCCAGGCCGTGATCAGCTTCCCGGAGCCTTCCCGCCCCGGACGTCGAATTCGCCGTATCTTACACATTATCGGTTCATTCGATCCTGACGAAAGGCTCATCACCTTGCGGGGCACTTTCGGATTGCCCCTATTCAGCGGAGCGGATCCCTGGTGATCAGTGATCAGGCGCTCAACCTGATCACGGGATCGACCTATCACTCGTAGAAGTCTGGACCATGAAAGCTCGGGCGGACTCTGGGACTCGACCAACTACACCATCGAGTCTCGAATCGTAAAAGAGGGCGAGGTTATGCAGAAGGTGATCCTGCGCTACGCCGGCGAAGCCAGCATCTACGAGGGAACAATCACGGTGCCTGAATCCGTGGAAGGCCTTTCTCTCCAGGTGTTGGCCATGGACGCCGCGAACGCAAACTTCGGAATATTCGAGCGGCCGTTTAATGAGCTGGGGCGGGGGCAAAGTTCCGATTGATGAGCTGGCAGACGGATTCGGTTAGGATAATCCGCGCCCCACCGCCCTGCGGCATCCCCGGCCGTCGGATAACCCCAAAACTCCAGGAGACGCACCCAGCGTGAGAATCAGAGGCTATGCGGCCCTTTCCTTGGCGGCTGTACTCTTTGCAGTCAGTGATCTGCTCCAGCGCGTCGTGGTTTACCCTGTGACGTGGATGCTGTCCACGCGCCGGGCAGCCATCCTGGGGACGTGGCAGCGGTACCTGTGTCGTACGCTGTTCATGATTCTCAAGGTGGTCGGTGGCGCGGACATCCCTCGGCCCGGTCGCGTGCCCGGCGGGCCCGGCGTCCTGATCCTCATGAACCACCAGTCTCTTGTGGACATCCCCATGGTCATCGCCTCGGTCGACGGCACGTTTCTCAGGATCGTGACACGACAGA
>SMVB01173374.1_pt1 | contig 19942 bp, 22 predicted proteins | sample 2456461 | NCBI WGS metagenome assembly SMVB01 (sample SAMN11095934, study PRJNA526329) | marine sediment metagenome | biome: Marine sediment; feature: Surficial sediment; material: Deep marine sediment; isolation source: Hadal surficial sediment | place: Pacific Ocean | collected 2014-05 | depth...
GTGGTGGAGCCGAGGGGAATCGAACCCCTGACCTCGACGTTGCGAACGTCGCGCTCTCCCAACTGAGCTACGGCCCCACGCGCGGGAAACATATGGCCTTAGGGTTCGCGCAAGTCAACCGCATCGGCGCGCGCGGCTCTCGGGGCGCGCGTCGCGCGCGCGTGCTATATACTGTCGCTCCGCGCCGGCCGACTCCCCGGTCCACGCCACCTCCGCGAGGCTTTCGTTCATGTCCGAGATGCTTCCCTTTATCGCCATGCTTATCGAACTCTACATGTGGCTGGTCATCGCCTCGGTGATCCTGAGCTGGCTGGTCTCCTTCAATATGCTCAACACGCGCAATCGGTTCATCTATTCCCTGGGCACGGCGCTGAACCGGTTGACCGAGCCGGCGCTGTCGCGCATCCGCCGTTTCATTCCCAACCTCGGCGGCATCGACATCACGCCGGTCGTGCTGATCCTGGCCCTGGTCTTCCTGCGCGAGGTGGTGGTGCTGGGCTGGCTGGCGCGCGTCGCGGGCGCCCGGTGACGGGTGCGTGGCGAGGGGGCGGGGCGCGCGGCGCCGAGCGCCGCGGCGCGGGCCGTCGCCGACGGGGTGGTGGTCGCGGTGCGGCTTAGCCCCAAGGCCGCGCGCGGCGGTATCGACGGCTTGCGCGTCGATGCCGACGGGCGCGCTTATGTCGCGGTGCGGGTCACCGCGCCGGCCCAGGGCGGCAAGGCCAACGCCGCCATGATCAAGCTGCTGGCCAAGACTTGGCGCGTGCCGGCCGGCGCCATCACCATCGAGGCCGGCCACAAGGACCGCCGCAAGCGCCTCCACGTGGCCGGCGACGCGGCCGTGCTGGCGGCGCGCGTGATGGCCGCGCCGGGCAACAATCGATGACGGTGACGCGCTGGTGGTGGGTGCGCCATGCCCCGGTCACGTGTAACCAGGGCCGCATGTACGGCGCCTCGGACCCGGACGCCGACATCGACGACCCGGACGCCTACGCCGGCCTCGCCGGCTTTCTCCCCGAAGGCGCGCAATGGGTGACCAGCCACCTGAGCCGGGCGCGCCAGACCGCCCAAGCCATCGCCGCCGCCGGGCTCGACATCGGCGCGCCGCTGGTCGAACCGGCGTTCGGCGAGCAGAACTTCGGCGACTGGCAAGGCACGCCCTACGAGGATATCGCCGCCCTGGCGGCGCCCCATCTGCACCAGTTCTGGTTCACCACGGTCGACCACGCCCCGCCCGGCGGCGAAAGTTTCACCGAAGTGATGGCGCGGGTCAGCGGTGCCATCGAGCGGCTCAACCGGGCCCATTCGGGGCGCGACGTGGTGGTGGTTTCCCACGGCGGGCCGATCCGCGCGGCGCTGGCCCATGGGCTGGGCTTGGACGGCGACGGCGCGGTCGGCTTCGTTACCGACAATCTGTCGGTGACGCGCCTCGATCACGTCCCGGCGCCGGGCGCCGGGCGGTCGTGGCAGGCCCGCTTCGTCAATCGGGTGCCGCGCCGGTCGAACGGATCGGCCCCGACGTCGGGCAATGTCCTCGCCTGAAACGCCGCGCATCGTCTCGCTGATCCCGAGCGCCACCGAGATCGTGGCGGCGCTCGGCCTGGCCGACCGGCTGGTTGGCCGCTCGCACGAATGCGACCATCCGCCCGGTATCGAACGGCTGCCGGTCTGCACGGCGCCCGCTTTCTCCTCCGACGGCACCAGCCGCGACATCGACCGCCAAGTTTCGGCGCGGCTTGAGACCGCGCTCAGCATTTACGAGCTTCACCGCGACGTGCTGGCGTCTCTCGCGCCGACCCATATCCTTACTCAGGACCGTTGCGACGTCTGCGCGGTCACCTTGGCGGAAGTCGAGGCGGCGGCGCGTGAGTTGGTCGGTGGCGCCACGAAAATCGTCTCGCTGAAGCCGAAGCGACTGGCCGACGCGTGGGACGATATCCGAACGGTGGGCGAATCCCTGGGCGTGGACGGCGCGCCGGTCGCCGCGCGATGCGCCGAGCGGGTCGGCGCGATCGCGGAACGCGCGCGGGGATATGGCGCCGCGCGCCGCGTGGCGTGCCTGGAATGGGCGGACCCGTTGTTCTGCTCGGGCGGCTGGTTGCCCGACCTCGTCGCCGTCGCCGGCGGCGTCGAGGCGATCGGCGTGGCCGGCGCGGCGGCGCGGCGGATCGACTGGGACACGTTGGCGGCGGCCGAGGCGGACGTGATCGTGCTGACGTTGTGCGGATTCGACCTGGCGCGCGCGGCCGAAGACGCGGCGTTGCTGGCGGCGCGTCCGCAATGGCGGGCGCTCGACGCCGTCGCGGCCGGCCAGGTCTACGTGACCGACGGCAGCCATTATTTCAGCCGGCCCGGCCCGCGATTGGTGGAATCGGCGGAGATCCTGGCCGAAATCCTCCATCCCGGCCGCCTCGATTTCGGTCACGAGGGACATGGCTGGCGGCGACTCGTCGCCTGACACGGCAGTTATGTCGTGGTTTGCATACTATTTCTTGCGTTTATAAAGTATTTTCTTTACGCTACGCGCTAAGCCTTTGATATTTTGGAAGGTTGACTCATGAAACGTATGTTTGCTCCCCTGATCGCCCTGCTAGCGGTCGCCACGGTGGCGTCCGGCCCGGCGGCGGCGGCGGACCCGCGCAAGCTTGTCGAGGATTCGGCGGCGCTCGCGAAATCGCTGTTGGCCGATCCGGAATGGGCCGATTACCAAGCGCTTTTCACCGCCGCCAAGGCGGTGATCCTGACGCCCGATTTCCTCAAGGCCGGCTTCGTGATCGGCGGCGCGGGCGGCCAATGCGTCATGTTTACGCGCAACCCCGCCACCGGCGAGTGGTCGTCGCCGTCGTTCTGCATGATCGGCGAGATCAGCATCGGCTTCCAGGTTGGCGCTAGCACGGCCGAGGTCATGATGTTGGTGATGACCGACGGCGCGGTCGAGCAGCTGGTCAGCGGCACCGCCAAGCTGGGCGGCGAGGCGGGAATCGCTTTTGGCGCCTTCGGCTCCGGCATCAAGGGCAACACCACGTTCAATCTGGACCGCGACATCTACGCCTTTTCGCGCAACCGCGGCCTGTTCGGCGGCATGGCCATCGAAGGCGGCTGGATCGGGCCGGACACCGAATACAATCATGCCTACTACGGTGAACCGGTAACGGCGCGAAACATCCTGATCGACCGCACCGCGCGCAACGAAGAAGCGGAACTGCTGATACGCGCCGCCTTACAACAGATGAATTAAAATTTATCGCTCGCGCCGACGCGCCGGTGGCGCCGACGCGCCGGTGGCGCGCATAAGCGCCCGGGTGGCGGTCGTGGCCTGGAGCGGTACCGACCGCTCTGGGGCGTCGCTTAGAGCAGATCGTGGTTGATGGGACTCGCCATGGGCGATCCCATCGACCGCGTGAATCTGCTCTACTTTATAAGCTAAACCGGATTTACAGGATCGATCGAACCCCAAAAGTGGGCGCGATCGATCCTGATCCGGTTTAGGTAAACCAGCGCCACGCGGCCGCCGCGGCGATCGACGCCACGGCGGTCAGCGACACGGCGGTGTATAGCGCCAGCGCGCGGCGCAACTGGGCGGGGCCGGCGGGGCCGGCGCCGGCGCCGAGCCAGGGGCGCGCGACCATGCCCTGGCCATAACGCCGGGGTCCGGCCAAGGCCACGTCCAGCGCGCCGGCCATGGCGGCGATGGGTCCGCCCGAACCGGGTTCCGCGTGGCGCCGTGAGTCGCGCAGACCGACGCGCAGGGCCGCGCCGGGTCTGGCGCCGCGCACCAACACCGCGCCAAGGCAGATGGCGAACGCGCCCAGCCATGCCGGCGCCCAGCCGATAACGCGCGCCAACGCCATCGCCGCCCCGCCGAACGCGGCGTGATCCGGGCCGCGCTGGCCGAGCCGCGACGCCAGTACCGTGGCGGCCCGGTAGCCGAGCAGGCCGGCCAAGCCGAATACGCCGTAGGCCAGCAAGGGCCCGGCGACGGCGCGGGCGGTGTCCGTGGCCAGGGCCTCGATTCCCAGGCGCGCGATCTCGGGTGCGTCCGTCAATGCCGGCTCGCGGTCCGAGACCGCGGCCAGCGCCGCCCGTCCACCGTCCACGCCCTCGTTCTCGAGGGCTTCCATCAGCGCGGTGACGCGATTATACGGCCCGCGCACGTCGATCAGGCTGGTCACCAGGGCCAATTCCACGAGCCAGAGCAGCGCGCCGCCGCGCGCCACGATGTCGATGGCGACGCCCACCGCGACGGCGACCACCATCACCGCGGCGACCGTGACGGCGCCGCGGACCGCGCGGGCTCGCGCGCCGCGATGCGGCCGGTTCAGCTTGCGGTCGAACCCGTCGACCAGCCGCGCGAGCAGCGCCGCCGGGCGCCAGGCGAGACGCCCGATCGCCGCCTCGCCGAGATAGACGTCGAGACCCATGGCGGCGAGCAGCAAGATCAAATGGTCGGGGGCGGCCATTGCGGACATTGTCGCGGACAGGCTCCTAAGTTTGCCGCATCGGCGCGGCGGCAGACTATAGCCCGTGCGCGCGCGCGCGGAGCGTTCTATATTGGCGCGCGATGAACATGCCCACCAACCACTTGATACCGGCCCGGCGCCGGTGACCACGCGATATGTGTGGCTGGTGGTGGCGATCGCCGTAGTGGCGCTGGCGTTTGCCGTCGCCCGGCTGGCGCCGTGGCGCGACTTGGACGTCGCGGCCACCAACGCGCCCGACATCGGCGGAGCTTTTGAACTCGTCGACCATACCGGGCGCGTGGTGACGCAGGCCGATTTCGCCGGCGACTTCATGCTGGTCTATTTCGGTTTCACGTCGTGTCCCGATATCTGCCCCACCGCCATGCAGGCGGTGGCGGAGGCGCTGGACGATCTTGGCGACGACGCCGCGCGCGTCCGCCCGGTCCTGATCACGGTGGACCCGGAGCGCGACACGCCCGCGGTGTTGGCCGATTACGTGGCCCATTTCCATCCTTCTCTGGTCGGGCTGACCGGCACGCCGGAACAGATCGCCGCGGCGGCCCGAGCCTACAAGGTTTATTACGCCAAGGTGCCGTCGGAGGAGGGCGATTACGTCATGGACCACAGCGCGATCCTGTATCTCATGGGTCCGGACGGGCGCTACATCCGCCATTTCACCCATGGCGACGGCGCGGACGAAATCGCCGCGGCGCTGCGGGCCGCCCTGTAGGAGACACGAATGAAAATGACCGCGCTGGCCCTGGCGATCGGCCTGTCGACTTGGTGGATACCGGCCGCCGCCGGCGATATCGACATCCGACAGCCGTGGGCGCGCGCCAGCGCGGGCGCCGGCAAGACCGCCGCCGCCTATGTCACCATCGTCAATGGCGGCGCGGCGGACGCGCTGATCGGCGCGACGACCCCGGTCGCGGCGCGCGCCGCCTTGCACGGCCACCAGATGGACGGCGACATGATGAAAATGCGCCCCATCGACCGGGTCGCGCTGGCGCCGGGCGCCACCGTGATCCTGGCGCCCGGAGGGATCCATATCATGATGTTCGGCCTGACCCGCCGCCTCGTCGAGGGCGAGACCTTCCCGCTCACGCTCACCTTCGAGAATGCCGGGGCGCTGCACGTCACCGCCACCGTGGCGGGTGTCGGCGCCAAGGGACCGCCCGACGGCGGCCATTAGAGCACGCCGCCGCGCGGTGACGCCGCGCCACCAGAGCATTCCCGGTTCCGTTGGTTTCAGCGCCGCCCTCACCCTGTCCCTCTCCCTCGGGAGAGGGAACCCGCTGGCGCCAACCTTGGCGATCGGGCGAAGGCCGAAAAGTGTGGAAAGGCTGTTGCGAGACCGTTCCCTCTCCCGAGGGAGAGGGACAGGGTGAGGGGATCAGACATATCCAACCGGGAAAAGTTTTCGCGGTAATGGGAATGCGAAGCGGCCCACGCCGCGATCCGGCTTATTGCGTGGCGATGGTTTGGCAGCGGAAGCCGGCGATGTCTTTGGGCGAGAAAAAGATAAGCTGGTCGGACGGAGAATATTTGTTCTGCGTGATGGCGGCCCATTCACCGTCGTCGTATTGCGCTTCACAAAGCAGCGATTCCCGAGTTTCGGCAACAAGAGCCACCTTGTACTGGAACTGGCAATCGCAGGCGCAGATTTCCGTTTTCGAAAAATCGTCGTAGCGCGACAGGTCCGCCGCGCCGACCGGGACGGCCAGCGGAATCAGCACCGACACGGCGGCCACGAGGCCGAACGCGCGCGCGATGAATGGTGTCAAACCGGCCCCGTCCTTTCGCCGCGCCCCGCATGGCCCGGAATTCGCGTCAAAAAAAAGGCCGGACCGCGTTTCCGTGTGCGTGGTCCGACCCCCTGAAGTCTTCGTCTCGTTCTCCAACTTGCTCGGTGGAGATTTCCGGCCGGCACGGGCATCGCCCATGCCGGCCGGATGTTGTCGCTTACGCGTTGAGAATGTCCTCCGGCCGGATTGGCAGGTTCCGCAGACGCTTGCCGGTGGCCTGGAAGATCGCGTTGCCCAGGGCCGGGGCGAATGGCGGCACCATCGGCTCGCCGACACCGCTCGGAATGGCGTCGCTCTCGATGCGATGGAGATGCACGTTGAGCGGCGCGTCGTTCATCCGCGAGACCGGGTAGTCGTGGAAATTGCTCTGATCCACGGCGCCCTTGGTGAGGGTGATCTCGCCCCACCGCGCGATCGTGTTGGCATAGACCTGCGCGCCCTCGGCCTGAGCCCGGATACGTTCCGGGTTCGCGCCGGTGCCGCAGTCGAGGCAAACGTCGACACGCGGAATGGTGTAGGTGCCATCGTCGGCGACCGCGACATGCACGGCCGTGGCGATGTAGCTCACGAACGAGCGGTGCACCGCGAGACCCAGGCCGTGGCCCTTCGGCATTGCCTTGCCGTAGCCGGACTTCTTCGCCACCGTCCGCAGCACATTGGCCAAGCGGCCGGTATCGACCGGATACTTCTCGAGGTCTTCGCCGTAGTTCCACGCGTCCACGACCCCTTCCGCCTCCATGTCGATATGGGCGGGCGGGCCGATCAGTTCCAACTGGAACTCGAGTGGATCACGACCGAGCTCGTGCGCCAACTCGTTCACGAAGGTGTTGATCGCGAACGCGTGCTGGATGTTGTTCACCGCCCGGTACCAGCCGATACGGATGTGCAAGTCGGCATCGCCGTTCTCGATCCGGATGTTCGGGATCGCGTTGTACGGGAAGTCGACCAGGCCGAGACCGTGCTCGATGTTGAAGCCGATCTTCTGTTCCGGCACCCACAACCCCATGATCGACGGGAACGCCACGCCGTGGCGCCACGCGGCGACCTTGTTGTTGACGATCGCGGCCTTGATGTTCTGCGCTGCGGCCGCGTGGTAGTAGCCGTTCTGGATCTCGTCTTCACGGGTCCAGATGACGCGCACCGGCGCGCCGACCTTTTGCGACAGATACGCCGCTTCGACAGCGAAGTCAGGCTTGGACTTGCGACCGAAGCCACCACCCAGCAGGGTGATGTGAACCGTCACGTTTTCCTTGTCGATGCCAAGGATTTCCGCCGCCGTGTCCCGGACCCAGTACGGATGCTGAGCGCCGGTCCAGATTTCACACTTGCCGTCCTTGAAATCGGCGACCGCCGCCGGCGGCTCCATCGGCGTGTGGATGAAATACGGCACGAAGTAGTCCCGTTCGACGATCTGGCCGGCGTAGTTGAAGATGGCGTCGACATTGCCCTTGTCACGAAGCACCGTGCCCGCGCCCTGCGCCGACTTGACCAGCTTGTCGTTATAGGTGCTGGAGTCGTGCACGGCATTGTCGCCGTCGTCCCACTCGACCTTGAGCGCCTTGCGGCCCTTGAGCGCCGCCCAGGTGTTGTCGGCGACCACCGCGATGCCGCCCAGGGGCTTGACCGCGATGGGAAGCTCCGGCCGCGGGATCTCGATGACGTCGCTGACGCCGGCGACCGCCTTGGCCCCGGAATCGTCGACCGACCTGAGGGTCGCCCGATAGACCGGCGCGCGATGGATCACCGCCGTTTTCATGCCCGGAAGCAAGATGTCGGCGGCGTAGGTGGCCTGACCGGTGGTCATGTCGGCCAGATCGACATAACGGTCTGGCGTATACGCGGATTCGTTGCCGATATACTTCCAGTCGGAACGGTCCTTGAGCCGGATGTCTTCCTTGGCCGGCGCCGAAAGCGCCCCGGCCGCGTTGGCAAGTTCGCCAAAGCCAGCCGAACGCCCACTCGGCGCGTGGCTAACGGCGTGGTTCTGCGCGGTCACTTCGCCGACCGGCACGCCCCACATGTCGGCGGCGGCTTGCTCGAGCATCATGCGCGCGCCGGCGCCGGCTTCGCGCAGGTGCTGGAAATCGCGGCGCACGGAACGCGAGCCGTCGGTGTCCAGTTCCTGGCCGAAGTCGTTCCATTTCTGGTCGGCGTCCGCCTGCACGACCGAGCAGCGGTCGATATCGGCTTCCATTTCGTCGGCGACGATCATGGGCAGCGACGTGCGGACGCCCTGGCCCATTTCGACGCGGGCGCAGGCAATGGTGACGGATCCGTCGGAGCCGACGGTCACGAACAAGTTCGCTTCGAGACCGTGGTGCGCCGCTTCCGCCGGCGATGTGAGAAATTGGCTCGCGCCCATCTGGACGCCGATGACCAGGCCGCCGGCGCCCGCCGTGCCCTTCAGGAAATCGCGTCTGCTGAGATTTAACAACATCGGTCAGACCTCCTTGGCGGCGGTTTTCACCGCGGCGAACATCTTTTGATACGTACCGCAGCGGCAAATGTTGCGGGACATCCCATCGATAATTTGCTGATCGGTGGGATCGGGGTTCTCGCTCAGCAACGACACGGCGGTCAGGATCTGGCCCGACTGGCAGTAGCCGCATTGCGGAACGTTATGCGCGCGCCAGGCGCGCTGAACCGGGTGATTGCCGTTCGCGTCGAGGCCCTCGATGGTGGTAATGCTTTTACCGGCGGCCGCCGAGACCGGGGTCTGGCAACCGAACGCGACCTTGCCGTCGATCAGCACGGAACACGAACCGCATTGTCCGGCGCCACATCCAAACTTCGATCCGGTCAGCCCGAGAATATCCCGGACGAACCACAGAACTGGCATATCGGGATCGCCATCGAAGGCGCGATCCTCGCCATTTACTTTTAGATTGACCATACGCTCTCTCCCTCCAACCTAGTGAATCACCGCCCGGGGGACGGGTCTAAGGGGAACACTCTTGGCGTCCTGAAGCGTATACACGCCTCGCCCCGACCCCGTTCGAAACGATCGACCGAGGTCACGGCCAGTCAGGTGGGAGAGGTCAACCAAACCTGTTGACAGTTGGCGGCCCGAACTCCTCCCAATCAAGCGCCAAGCCATATGCTAGAACGATGCGCGGCGAATGGCAAGACAGGCGCGCCGAAGTTATGCGCCCGTCGCGCGATTGTGAATTCCGTCCCGACGCGCCAACGCGCGCCTTCTTTTTCAGGGGCGGATGACCGATAATGGCGGCGAGAGCTTGTCCAGGACCATCGCCGGCCTATCGATCCCACCACGCCGGCGCGCATAGAGAAGGCAATGAGCCCATGACCGCCACGCTTCCCGTGATCGCGTTTCTGCTCGCGCTGCTGGCGCCCGCCAGCGACGGCAACGCCGCCACGTGCGCTTACGTCGAATGGGTTTGGGGCGACGGTCCCTACAAGCTCTGCTTTTACGATTGCGCGGGCAAGCGCGTGCCCAAGGCGGTCAATTCCACCGAGGAATGCCCGGCCACCATCGAGAAGCGCGACTAAGCACCGCCGACAGCCAACCGAGAGTCCATGCCATGTCCACCACGCTTTCCGCGATCGGGTTCCTGCTTTCATTGCTCGATCCCATCGGTACGGCGCACGCGGCGACCTGCACGCTGAAGAGCTGGTCCTATTCGAGCAGCTACATCATCTGCTTCTACGATTGCGCGGGCGAGCAGAAGACCCACGTGATCAATTCGACCAAGACCTGCCCGGACACCATCGAGAAAAAATAGCCGCCGCGTGGTGGCGTGAGCGAAAAAATCTACGCGTTCTCGATGGCGCGGATGCGCATCGGCTCGACACGGCCGCGCACGGTGACTTCGTGGCGCGCGCCGTCTCGCGGATCGAGGCCGGCGCGCGTGAGAACATCTTCCGAGACGACCAACTGCACGCGGAAATCCTTGGTTTTGCCTTCCAGCCGGCTGGCCGTGTTGACCACGTCGCCCACCGCCGTGATGCCCTTGAGCCCGCGATAGCCCATCTCGCCCACGATCACCGGGCCGACATGGATGCCCATGCCCATGCGCAGCGGCTCGTCGAGGTCGGTCGCCAGGGCCTGGTTGAGTTGGACGAGATTGCGCGCCATCAGATGGGCGGCGCGCACCGCCTGGCGGCAGCCCTCGTCGACGGGGCCGTCGAGACCGAACAGGGCCATGATGCCATCGCCGACGAACTCGTTGACCACGCCGCCGGCTTCCTCGATGGCGCGCGCCATGTCGGCGCGGTAGCGGTTGAGCACGAACACCACGTCATAGGGCAGCCGCGATTCCGCCAGCCGCGTGAAGCCGCGCAGGTCCGCGAACAACACCGTGATGGCGCGCTCGTCGCTGCGCATGTGCGACGCGCGCTGGAAGGAGTCGTCGGCGCCCGCCGTGGCCGGCAACAGCGGCGTGACGCGAAGGTCGGCGGTGGGGGGCGGATCTGGCACGCCAGGCGCACCGAGGCGGGCGCCGAGATGCGGCGCAGCACCCGTTCCTCGACGCCGCTCGGTGGGGACAGGGCGTCGCCGCCGGCGTCGATATGGACGCGGCAGGTCGAGCAGCGCCCGCGCCCGCCGCAAACCGAGGCATGGGCAATTCCGGCCGCGCGCAAGGCTTCCAGGACGGTCATGCCGGGGGCGATCTGGATGGCGTCGTGACCGAGGTAACGCAACCGCGGCCGGCTCGATCGCGCTTGCCACAACGCGCGCGCCACGCGCCCCAGGAAAAGCGCCGCGAACAACGCCAGAAAACCGACTTGGCCCACGAATGTCCAGTCGATCACCCAGGGCACCATGTCGGGGCTGACCCGCGCCGTCGTGAACAGGGTTTCGAGCCATTCTTGATCCGCCGCCAGCGCGCGAACCCGCATGCCGGCCGCGACGAATCCGGCCAACGCGGCGGCCGGGATCAAAATCGCCAGGGCGAAGGCGAGCCGTTGCTCGGCCGCTTACCACGGCTTGAGCCTGAGCCACATGTGCAACCCGATGCAGGCGTGCACCCAAACCACAAGCAGGGTTATCGTCTGTGTGATCCCGAACGCGGGGTAGGCGGACCACAGGAAGAACAGTTCCAGCGCGTAGCCTTGATCGACGTCGAAGACCTCGACCAGCATGCGGGTCCCCAGCACGTGGCCGACCAGCAACACGGGTATCAGCAGCCCAAGGGCGGTCTGCGCCAGTTGCCACGCTGGCAGGCGCAGGCTGCGGCGCGCGTAGAGCGACCACAGGCTCGTCGCCACGTGGACCAGGGCGGCGCCCGCGAGAAGGACCGTTCCCGGCGCGGTGCGCCACGGTTCGATGGTGATCGCCGTGGCGGCCTCCATCGCCTCCAGCGAGACCAGCCCCAGGGCATGGTTGAGCAGATGGCCGACCACGTAAAGCAGCAGCACCAGCCCGCTATACAAACGCAGGCGGTCGCCGATGCCGCGCTTGTCCATGATGGTTAGTCGTCGGCGCCGCGGGTGAGTTCGAGGAACAGGTCTTCCAGGTCGGGTTCGGTGGTGGTCAGGTCGTGCACGGAGAGCCCGGCCTGGTCGACGGCGTCGAGGATGTCGGCGACGCGGGTTTCGCTGGGCCGGTAGCGCACCACCAGGCGGCGCGGCGACTGCAACTCGACGTCGAAGCGGGCCAGCGCCGGCGGCACCGCGTCCAGCGCGTCGCCCAGGATCAACGCCAGTTCCTTGCGGTTGAGCCGCTGAACCAGCGCCGCGGTGTGGTCGCAGGCGACCACCCGGCCGTGGTTGATGATGGCGACGCGGTCACACATCTCCTCGGCTTCCTCGAGGTAGTGGGTGGTCAGTAGCACGGTGGTGCCATTGGCGTTGAGCATCCGCACGTGATCCCATAGCTGCGCCCTGAGCTCGACATCGACGCCCGCGGTGGGTTCGTCGAGGACGAGGACCGGCGGGCTGTGCACCAGCGCCTTGGCCACCATCAACCGCCGCCGCATGCCGCCCGAAAGCCGCCGCGTGTAGGCGTCCGCCTTGTCGGTCAGGCCGAGCACGTCGAGAATCTCCTCGGTGCGGCGTTCACGGCGCGGCACGCCGTAAAAGCCGGCCTGGATGTCCAGGGTCTGGCGCGGCGTGAAGAACGGGTCGATGGCGAGCTCCTGCGGCACGATGCCGATGGCGGCGCTGGCCGCGCGGCGGTCGCGGTCGATGTCGCGGCCCCAGATGCTGACCGTGCCCGATGTCTTGTTGACCAGCCCGGCGAGGATGTTGATGAAGGTGGACTTGCCGGCGCCGTTCGGCCCCAGCAGCCCGAAGATCGAGCCGCGCGGGATGTCCAAATCGATGCTTTTGAGCGCCTCGACGGCATCGCCGCCGCCGCGATAGATCTTGCGCAAGCCCCGCGCGCTTACCGCCGGTTCGGGCTCGGCGGAAGACGACGGCGTGACCTTGGCGGCGGGTTCCGGGATTGACGACATGGGCTCCGGGGCTTACGCGGGCGGCGTGGCCCGCTATCGGTTGCGCGCGCGGCGCGGACGGGTATCATCTGCGCGCCGGGCCGGTCAATGTCAATTGCGCCGGCGCGCAACCGACCCCGACGAACAGACAAGGCGGACGCCGCCACGCCCATGCCAGACAACCACGGCACCGAAACCGAAACCGACGAGGTCGCCTGCGACGGCGGCGGCGGGTCGGCGGGCCATCCCAAGGTCTTTCTCAACCTGGGCGCCGACGGCCGCGTCGACTGTCCCTATTGCGGCCACCGCTTCACGCGCAAGGGCGGGCCGTCCGGCGCCGACGCAAAATCCTAACGCGGCATCAGGACCCAATAGTCGAAATCCAGGACCACCGCGGCGTGGTCCGCGCCGGGGAAATCGGCGCAATCGTGGTCCTTGGCGGCGACAGTGCGCAGGCGTAGCGCGCCGAGGTCGTCGCGGCCCGCCAGCGGCGCCGCCTCCAGCACCTCCGACCAGGCATAAATCGTGTCCCCGGCGAACACCGGCGCGACATGGCGGCCGCCGTTGATGGCGGCGAGGCGGAATGCGTTGGCGAGGCCGTTGAACGACAGCGCCCGGGCCAGGCTGATGATATGGCCGCCATAGACCAGGCGCCGGCCGAACCGGGATTCGGCGGCGAGGCGCTGGTCGAAATGGACCCGCGCGGTGTTCTGGTAAAGCCGCGTCGCCATCATGTGCTCGGCTTCCTCGATGGTGACGCCATCGACATGGTCGATGCGCTCGCCCGGCCGGTAGTCCCCCCACAGATGACGCGAGCCGGCGAGTTCGGGATCGTAGCCTGAAAGGTCGAGCCCATCGGGCACGGTCAGGGCGGCCGGGTCCACCGCGTCGGGCAGGTCCGGCGCGTGCGGCTCGGGCGCCGGCGCGCCGTGGTCGCGCTTGCGCACCATCACCCAGCGCACGTAATCGACCACCATCTCGCCGCGCTGGTTGGTTCCGATGGAGCGCACGGTGACGATGCCGGTCTTGCCGTTGGAATTCTGCTTGAGGCCGATCACGGTCGAGGCCGCGCGCAGGGTATCGCCGGGATAGACCGGCGCGCCGAAGCGGGCGTCGGCATAGCCCAGATTGGCGACGGCGTTGAGTGAGATGTCGGCCACCGTCGCGCCGAACACGATGTGGAACACCAAAAGGTCGTCCAGCGGCGCGTCGGGCAGGCCCAGCGCGCGGGCGAACTCGGCCGAACTGTTGATGGCGAAGCGGCTGTTGGTCAGCGCGGTGTACAGCGCCGGCTCGCCGTTCACCGTGCGCGGCGTCGCGTGGCGAAGTTCCTGGCCGAGGGCGAAATCCTCGAAGAAATTGCCGGCGTGGGTCTTGATGTTGGTTCTCTGGGCGGTCATGCGCCGGCCGCCAGGGATTCGATCTGTTCCGCCAAGGCGACGAGGCGGCGCGCTTCCTCGACATGCAGGTTCTCGATCAGCTTGCCGTCGACCAGCACCACGCCCTTGCCTTCCGTCTCCGCCGCGCCGTGCGCCTCGATAATGCGGCGCGACCAGTCGATGTCGGCCGGCTGAGGCGCGAAGGCCCGGTTTGCCGCGTCGATGGTTTTGGGATGGATCAAGGTCTTGCCGTCGAAGCCCAACTCGGCGCCCTGGCGGCAGGCCTCGGTAAATCCGGCGTCGTCGGCGAGATCGAGATAAACGCCGTCGAGGACCGCCAGCCCATACGCGCGCGCCGCCAGGATGCACAGCGACAGGCTGGTCAGAAGCGGCAGGCGCGCCGCCGTATGGGCGGCGTGCAGGTCCTTGGCCAAATCGGACGTGCCCATCACCAGGGCGCCGAGGCGCGGGCTGGCGCCGGCGATTTCGCGCGCGTTGAGAATGCCCAGCGGCGTCTCCATCATGCACCACAGCGCGCACCGCTCCGGCGCGCCGTGCTGGTCCATGACTCCGAGCGCCTCGCGCACCGCGGCGGCGTCTTCCACCTTCGGCAGCAGGATCGCGTCGGCGCCGCAATCGGCCACCGCCGCCATGTCGGCCGCGCCCCATTGTGTGGACAGGGCGTTGACGCGGACCACCAGCTCGCGCCCGCCATAGCCGCCGGCCGCGATGGCGGCGACGATCTGGGCGCGCGCGCCCTCCTTGGCGTCCGGCGTGACCGCGTCCTCCAGGTCCATGATGATGGTGTCGGCCGGCAGCGTCCGGCCTTTTTCCAGGGCGCGGGCGTTGACGCCGGGCATGTAAAGGACACTGCGGCGCGGTCTGGCGGTGGCGGCCATCGACGAATTCTCCCGGGGTTGGCGGCGGGGCGCTAAACTATCGCCGTTGCCCGCCGGCAACAATATGGTCCGCCATGAACGTGCTCTCGATCCAGTCTTCCGTCGCCCATGGCCATGTCGGCAACAGCGCCGCCAGCTTTGCCTTGCAACGCCTCGGCGTCACCGCGTGGCCGGTGCACACGGTGCAGGTCTCCAACCACACGGGATACGCGGATTGGCGCGGGCGCGCCTTTGCGCCTGAAGAGGTGGCGGAGGTTATCGCCGGCATCGAGGACCGCGGCGTCTTCCCCGAGTGCGACGCGGTGCTCAGCGGCTATGTCACCGACGCCGCCACGGCGCGGGCCGCCGCCGGCGCCCGCGAGCTTCGCCTCGTCGAGGCCCAGTCCGAAATCGCCGCCCCAACCCACCGCTTGCCCGCCCGGCGAATATAGGCGGCTCAGGCTAAGATCAATTTTTCCAAGGCGCCGTTCCGCCCAGCCGACAGGTTCGCGGTCAAGCCGTCGGGAGATCGAGCTTTACGCCGAAATATCCTCGGTCTCCGGCGCCACGATCCCAACCTCCGACAATGACCGCGTCGCACTTCACCGTCACGTCGGTCAGCCCGATCCCCGCCATCTTCTTGCGGTAGGCGCGCGCGGTTTGGCGATCCAGATAGCCGACGGTTTTGTCCTAGATACAAATTCGGACGGCCTTGGAATCGTGCGGATTATCATTCTCGGGGACCAGGGAGGCCTTGACCTCCAGGCGGTGGCCGCTTTCGTTCCGGCCTCCGCAGATGGTCTCCAAAGCCGCCTGATAATGGCTCTCGCCGACCACGTCCACTTCGAAGGCGCCGGGACCGTTGGTAACGTCGGCGCCCTGTAAAATAATTTTTGAAAACGTCTCATTGCTTCCAAAAAGCCATGAAAACAGGCCCATATCGAACGTCCCTCGTGCGAGAAAGTTCCCGTCGCACACGCATTACCATATCCTATTTTTTCATGACTCTATGTCTTCGCGTACACAGGAAAAATTGTGTTGCTGGGAAAAATCAGGCTCAGGCCGTCGCTTTTCATGCGCGGCGAATCGAGACGGTTCCGCCGGGCGTGTTGCCGGCGTCGGGCGCGCCGCGATAGGGTGCGCCGATTCGAGGATCGCAATGGGGCCGCGTCATGAGCGAGCAGAAAGTCAGCGTCTATATCGACTACAAGAGTCCGTACGCCTATCTTTCCATCGAGCCGATCTGGACCCTGGAGCGCGACTACGACATCGCGCTCGACTGGCTGCCCTATACGCTCGACATCCCGGAATATCTCGGCAGCGCCAAGGTCGACGACGACGGCGCGGTGGTCGAGCAGAACCGCAGCGAGCGGCAATGGCGGCGCGTGCGCTACTCCTACATGGACGTGCGCCGCTACGCCAATCTGCGCGGGCTCACGGTGCGCGGCCCGCAAAAGATCTGGGATTCCGCGCTGGCCGGCATCGGCCTTCTTTACGCCAAGGAGCACGGCACCTTTCGCGCCTATAACGCCATCGTCTACGAGCGCTTCTGGCGCCGCGAACTCGATATCGAGGATACCGCCGTGATCGCCGCCGTGTTGGACGAGGCCGGCGCGGAGGGCGCCGGTTTCGCGGCTTACGCCACCGGCGAGGGCCGCGCGCTGCACGACCGTATCCGCGCCGAGGCCGAGGACGCCGGCGTGTTCGGCGTGCCCACTTGCGTGCTCGACGGCGAGATGTTCTTCGGCCGCGAGCACCTCTCGCTGATCCGCCTCATGCTACACGACAAGGGTCTGGCCCGGCCCGGTGTCAACGCCCCGACCGACATCGCCCACGCCTGGCGCCCCGACGCGCCGGGGTGGTGAACGCAACGTGACGCCGGCCCGAGGAGATGCGCCATCGCCGCCGCCGGGGTTTTGGGGACACGATACTTATCTCGGCGGGCTGACCTCCTATTTTGCCGCTTAAACCAATTATTCGCGCCGCCCTCGGCGGCTGGTATCTACATCAATTAAGTATCGTGTCCCCTTAATACATTCGTGTTCCCGCGCGGCGCCGTTGTGTCGATTTTTTGTTTCTTCGAGAAACAATTTCATCTCAGGGAAGATCGCGCGAGGCCGTTCTTGAAGCGAGTGCCGCGCCCCGGCTCTGGCGGGTTTTGCGCCGGTTAAAGTCCCATGCTAATATCGTCGCGCAGTTAGCCCTGCGATAACGATAAATGGTGGTATCGGAGCCTCCTCCCGGCGATGATAAACGACCGGCTATCCGAGCTGCGCGACTATCCGTTCGGCCGGCTCAACGCGTTGCTGGACGGCATCGACCCGGCGCCCGGGGCGGGGCCGAATGGCGCGCCCGTAGTCATGTCCATCGGCGAGCCGGGCCACGCGTTCCCCGACATGGTGACGACGCTGCTGGCCGATAACGCGGCGCTGTGGCGCAAATACCCGCCCATCGGCGGCACGGCGGACTTGCGCGCGGCCATCGCGGACTGGCTGAGCCGGCGTTACGAACTTCAGCCCGGCATGGTGAGCGCCGAGCATCACGTGCTGCCGGTGGCGGGAACGCGCGAGGCGCTGTTCACCATCGCCCTGGCCGCGGTGCCGACCGAAAAGGCCGGCAAGCGGCCCGTGGCCCTGATCCCGGACCCGTTCTACCAGGTCTATGTTGGCGCCGCGATCATGGCCGGCGCCGAGCCGGTGTTCGTGCCGACGACGCCCGAGACTGGTTTCCTGCCCGACTTCGCCGCCTTGCCCGACGATATATTGGACCGCGCCGCGATCGCCTATCTGTGCAGCCCGTCGAATCCGCAAGGGGCGATCGCCGATATCGACGCCCTGATCGCCATGGTCCGGCTGGCGCGCGAACGCGATTTCGTGCTGGCGGCGGACGAATGCTATTGCGAAATCTACGACGGTGAGGCGCCGCCGGGGATATTACAGGCCTGCGCGGCGCTCGGCGGCGATATGACCAACGTCATGGCGTTCCATTCGCTGTCCAAGCGTTCCAACGTGCCGGGGCTGCGTTCGGGTTTCGTCGCCGCCGCGCCCGACCTGATCGCCGCGTTCGCGCGGCTGCGGAACTACACCGGTGGGGTGACGCCGCTGCCCATCCAGGCGGTGGCGGCGGCGTTGTGGCGCGACGAGGGCCATGTCGCCGACAACCGCGCCCAATACCGCGCCAAGTTCGACCTGGCCGAGCAATATCTGTCCGGACGGGCCGCTTTCTACCGCCCGCCCGGCGGCTTCTACCTGTGGCTCGACGTGGGCGGCGGCGAGGCGGCGGCGAAACGGCTGTGGGCGGAAGCCGGCATCAAGGTCATGCCCGGCGCCTATCTGAGCCGCGAACACCCCGACCCGCCGGGCGCCGCCTATATCCGCGCCGCCTTGGTGCACGACCGCGACACCACCGCCGACGCGCTGGCGCGCATGGCGGACATCTTGTGAGGCGCGCGCGACTGTCGCGCAAGGAGGCGAGACATGGCCATTGATCTGGGAACCGCGCGCCGCGTGACGGTGCTGCCCGAGGGCGTCGCCGAATTCCTCCATCGCCGCGCCGCCGAGACGGTGGGCCTGGCCCTGATCGTCGCCGCGGCGGCGTTGCTGGCGGCGCTGGCCACCTACACGCCGACGGATCCGTCGTGGAACACCGCCAGCGACGGGCCGACGGCGAATCTGCTGGGCGGTCCCGGCGCCCACGCGGCGGACGCGCTGGCGCAGCTGTTCGGCTTGTGCGCGGTGCTGCCGGGCCTGGCCTTGGCCGGCTGGGGCTGGCGGCTGATCCGCCGCCATGGCATCGACATGATGTGGCTGCGCGTCACCAGCGTGCCGCTGACCTTGCTGCTCGGCGCCGGCGCGCTGGCCGCCGTGCCGGCGCCGGCCGGCTGGCCCCTGGGCGCGGGAATGGGGGGCGCGGGAATGGGGGGCGCGGCGGGCACCTTCCTGCTGCATTATGAGAACGCGCTCGCCGCCATGGCCGGCCTGCCGGGCGCGGTGCTGCCGGCGCTGTTCGGCGCGCTCGGCCTGGCCCTGCTTCCGGGCACCTTGGGCGTGCCGTGGGGCGACTGGCGCGCGATCGGGATGGGGATGTGGCGCGGCGCGGCCGCGGTCGGAGCGCTGGCGTGGCGCCGCCGCGCCGAGACGGCGGACACGCCGCGCAAGCGCGCCAAGCGGGACAAAAAGCCGTCCAAGACGGCGCGCCGCAAGGCGCCCGCCGAACTGGTCGAACCGGCCGGCGCGCGCGCCGGAAAGCGCGAAGGCAAGGAACGTCAGGGCCGCCTGGAGCTGACCGGCGACGGTGAGATGGAACTGCCGCCGCTCAGCCTGCTGGTCGACGCCGACCGGACCCGCAAGACCGTGGCGCTCGACGACGAGGCGCTGGAACAGAACGCGCGACTGTTGGAAACGGTGCTCGAGGACTTCAGCGTGCACGGCCAGATCGTCCGCGTGCGCCAAGGCCCGGTGGTGACGCGCTACGAGCTCGAGCCCGCGCCCGGCACGCGCTCGGCGCGGGTGATCGCGCTGGCCGACGATATCGCGCGCTCGATGAGCGCGATTTCGGCGCGCGTCGCGGTGATCCCAGGCGAGAACGTGATCGGCATCGAGCTGCCCAACGCGTCGCGCGAGACCGTCTACTTGCGCGAACTGCTGGGCTCGGCGGATTTCGAGCGTTCGACCACGCAACTGCCGCTGGCGCTGGGCAAGGACATTTCGGGCGCTCCGGTGATCGCCGACTTGGCGCGGATGCCGCATCTGCTGGTCGCCGGCACCACCGGTTCGGGCAAGTCGGTGGCGATCAATTCGATGATCCTGTCGCTGTTGTACCGGCTGCGCCCCGACGAATGCCGCTTCATCATGATCGACCCCAAGATGCTCGAGCTGTCGGACTATGACGGCATCCCCCACCTGCTGCACCCGGTGGTGACCGACCCCCACAAGGCGGTGGTGGCGCTGAAATGGGCGGTCAAGGAAATGAACGAGCGCTACCGCGCCATGTCGAACCTGAACGTGCGCAACATCGCCGGCTACAACA
>SMVB01022019.1_pt1 | contig 19936 bp, 21 predicted proteins | sample 2456461 | NCBI WGS metagenome assembly SMVB01 (sample SAMN11095934, study PRJNA526329) | marine sediment metagenome | biome: Marine sediment; feature: Surficial sediment; material: Deep marine sediment; isolation source: Hadal surficial sediment | place: Pacific Ocean | collected 2014-05 | depth...
AGCGGTAATAAATCGCCCGCAATTTGTGTTAGATTTGAACTACATTTTTGTGCCCAGTTTGGGCATTGAAATTCTCAACTGGCGGAATTCAAAAGAATTTGTGCGATCTTAAGCGCTCAGCCCCGACAGCATATCCTCGTCGACCAACTTGTGGTGGGTACTATCCAGACTGACCTGCCCCCATTAAGTGGCCCACGAATTGACGGTGGGTCATTATGTCCGCTTTTGGCTATAAGCGGACATTGGATTAACGGTATCTAGCTAACACCGAGGGGAAGCCTTCGGACCCATTTTTGGCACCCGAATTGGCACCGGACGGGTCGTGACGGGGCGGTATAAGGCGTGATAGCGGCGTGGTACTGCCACCTGAAAACGGCGGAAAACCGGGCGTAACGTGACAAGAAAGGACAGGCCGAGACGGTAATTCACGGTTTAGCAAACCGGCGCCTTCAGCCGCTCGGCCATCCCTCCGCGCGCCCCGGCACGCCATCGGGCGGCAGGCACATCCTTCTAATGGTGGGCACCAGGCCTGTCAACGGCCCCAGTTCGGCCGGTGTGGAGGGGGCGGCGCGGTCGGGGTTCGGGAAAACGGGCTCAGCTGTCGGCCCACTCCCGATAGGCCTCTTTCATGGAATCCAGCGCAACTTCCACGTTTTCGGGCGGCGAATCATTGGACGCCACCAACGCGTTGTATCCGTTGCGCGCCTCGATGAAGCCAATCCAGAGATCGGCTTGGGAAACCGCACCACGCGAACGGCGGTCGTGTCTGCCGCGCGCGCCGCGCTCGACATCGGCAAGCACCTCGCGGAGCCGGTTCGCGACCTTGTGGGCACCCGACGCATAGGCGTGATTGAAGGCCGCCAGGATCTTGTCGCTGAGCCTCTGGTCATAATCCTGCTTCCCAAGAATATCCCCGTTGCGGCCGGACTGAACCACCGGGCGCGAGGATTTCGAACGCATCTGAGTCCTGCCGTTGCTCGTTGTCTGGACCATAGGTCTCACTCTCCAGGTGTTCCAAGGTCATGGGTGGCAGGATTGTGACCGGGGGAGCATTACATTTTATTAAAATAAATCGGGAAATGAAAAATATACCTTAAGTCGTATTTTTTTAGAAATATTTACCTCTTATTAAATATATCTGTCTGAATATAGCGCCATCGAGACACACCGCAATTCGAGATGCGGAGAGATTACAGGGGACGGCACCATGGCCTTATCAGGAAGATCACTCGAAGCGCTTATGGACTTGGTGGATATCAAACTCAACTGCGTCGAACATTTCGACCGGGAAGACGCACGCGAGGCCAAGCTTCTGGAGTATTGCCGCGAAGAACTGGTGGCGCTCCCCCGCCAGCGCGGTTCCGCCGAGGTGATCGAGATGCCGAGAGGAAGGGCCGCCCGCGCCCAAGCCGTCTAAACCACATCTAACCACGCTTCCCGGTTGCAGTACCGGGTAGTTCGAGGGGACCGCGTAACTCCCCCCCCTGATCGCGGTCCCCTCATTTTTTCGCCAACTTGCAGACCATCCCCGCGCTGGATAGCGCAGATCAGCCTTAGCGCACGATGTCAGTCGCCGCGGGGCGGAATATCGTAGCCGCGGCGGGTCGCCGGCCGGTCGCCGATGCGCTTCAACCAGTCCCCCAGCCGGGGCCAGGGCGCGAGGTCCATGGCGTGGGCTTGATGGCGGTCGACCCAGGGCCAGGCGGAGATATCGGCGATGGAATACCGGGCGCCGGCCAGGTAGTCGCGCGATGCCAGCACGCCATCGAGAATGCCGTAGAGGCGGCCGAGTTCGCGTGCGTAGACTTCGAGGTTGTCGTGCGGTTCGCCGGCCGCCTTGCGCCGCAGCAAGTAGTGGACCTGCATGGCGGTATGGGTGACCTGGGAGGAGCCGAAAAACAGCCATTTCAGGGCCTCGACCCGGGCGCGCCCGCCGGGGCTGAGAAGTTGCCCCGATTTTTCCGCGATATAGAGCAATATGGCGCCGGATTCGAACACCGTCGCCGCCCCGCCGGGGCAATCGTCGTCGACGATGACGGGAATGCGCCCGTTGGGATTAAGGGCGAGGAATTGGGGCGTCTTCTGCTCTTTCCTGGAAAGATCGATGGCGTGGACGGTGTAGGGAAGTCCGGTTTCCTCCAGCGCCATGGCGACCTTGCGCCCATTGGGCGTGGCCCGGCTGTGGAGATGGATCATGGTGTCCTCCTCCTATAAGCCGTCTTCGCGGGGCGGCACGCCGAGGCCGGCGATCACCGCATCCCGGGCGCCGACCGCGGCGAACCAAGATTTCAGGCGGGGAACGCCATCCATGTCGATGCCTTGCATTTCCCAGCGGTAGACCCAGGGATAGGCGGCGATATCGGCGATGGAATAGTCCTCGCCGCCAAGGTAGGGGCAATCAGCGAGCCCCTGGTCCAGGACGCCGTATATGCGGGCGTTCTCCTCCTGCCAGGTGTCGAGATCGGGATGGGCCTCGCCGGCATCGCGCAGGCGGGCCAACCAATGGACCTGCATGGCCCCAAAGGTGAGGTGGGAGGACACGAAAAACAGCCATTCCATCACCCGGGCGCGGTCCCTGGGCCCTGTGGGCAGCAACCGGCCCGATTTTTCCGCCAGGTAAATCAGGATGGCGCCGGATTCGAAAACCGTGACCGGCGCGCCCCCGGGCCCGTCGTCGTCGGTGATCACCGGGATCCGGCCATTGGGATTCATCTCCAGGAACCAGGCTTCCTTTTGCTCCTTGCGCTCGAGCGCCATGGGCCGGACTTGGTAGGAAAGGCCGGTTTCCTCGAGCATGATGGAAGCCTTGCGGCCGTTGGACGTCGCCTTGGCGTAAAGGGTGATCATGGCGGGCGCTCAGCGCTTCTCGAATTGGGCGGCGCCGAACATGATGTTCCAGGCCTTGTCGTCCATATCGGCCCGGGGCACGCCTTCCAGGATCCGGTTGCCGGCGATCACCGCCGGGCGCGCGTCGACCTGGTTGAACCAACGCAGAACGTTGGGATAGTCCGCCTGATCCACGCCGCGCCGCTCGGGATTACGGCACCAGGGATAGATCGCGATGTCGGCGATGGAATAGCGGTCGCCGGCGATGTATTGGTTGTCGGCCAGGCGCTTCTCCATCACCCCGTAGAGCCGCTTCACCTCGAGGGTGTAACGCTCCCGGCCGTAGGATATCTGCTCCTCGGGGAAGCGCTCGGCGGCGTAGATCCGGAAATGGTTGGCCTGGCCGAACATCGGGCCGACCCCGCCCATCTGGAACATCAGCCATTCCATCACCCGATAGCGGGCGGCGCCATCGGCGGGCAGCAACTGCCCGGTCTTTTCCGCCAGGTAATGGAGGATGGCGCCGGATTCGAACAGGGCCAGCGGCTTGCCTCCGGGTCCGTCGCGGTCGACGATGGCGGGGATCCTGTTGTTGGGCGAAATAGTCAGGAATTCCGGGGCAAACTGATCGCCGGCCCGGATATCGATTGGGTGGGGGGTGAAGTCCAGGCCGGTTTCGGCCAACATGATATGGACCTTGCGCCCATTGGGCGTGGTCCAGGAATAAAGATCGATCATGGTCTGCCCTTTCTCCGGCGCACCATTTCTAAAAGCAGCGCGGCTTACCCGCTCAGGCCGCGGCGGCGGCTTCGCGCACCTCTTCGATGATCGCCGCGGCGCGCCGGGTGGCGGGACGTTCGCCCACCTGGGCGAACCAGCGCGAGATGTTGGGATAATCGGCCAGGGCGGCGCCGAATCGGCCCACCGATCCGCAATGGGGCCACAGCGCCATGTCGGCGATGGAATAGCGGTCGCCGGCGATGTATTCCGCGGTCGAAAGCCTCTTGTCGATGACGCCGAGGATATGGTGGGCCTCGTCCACGTAGCGCTTGGTGGGGTATTCCATGTCGGGTTTACCGGCCTGGCTGTGGAAGTAATGGGCCTCGGTGAACAAGGCGCCCGGGCTGGCCATCTGGAACATCAGCCATTGCATGATGGTGAACCACTGGCGCTTGTCCCGGGGCCGGAATTTACCGGTTTTTTCCGCCAGGTAGATCAGGATGGCGCCCGATTCGACCACCGTGAAGGGCTTAGCCCCGGGCCCGTCCTGGTCGACGATGGCGGGCACCTTGTTGTTGGGGTTGATAGTGAGGTATTGGGGCCGCAGCTGCTCCTTCTTGCCGAGGTGCACGATGTGGCGCACGCAGGGCAGCCCGGTCTCCTCGAGCATCATGAAGATCTTGCGGTTGTTGCCGCTGCGCCAGCAGTAGAAATCGATCATTTCCCGGCCCCCTGTCGCGCCGCGCGCGCGGATTTACCGAGATCGGCGGCGATCCCGTCGGACTTGACCACCGCCGGGCGATCCTGGATGACATCGAACCAGCGCTTGAAGTTGGGATAATCCTCGCCGCGAAAGCCGCGCTTCTCCCAATTCTGGCACCAGGGGAAAACCGCCATGTCGGCAATGGTGTACTCGTCCCCCCCCAAATAGGCGTTGTCGCCAAGCCGCCCGTCGACGACCCGCATCAGCCGCTTGGCACCCTTGGTGAAATGAGCCAGCGCCGGCGCCATGCCGGGCTGGTCCTTGCGGCTCATGAAATGGCCGGCCTGGCCGAACATGGGCCCGAGGTCGCCCATCTGGAACATCAGCCACTGGATGACCAATGACCGGCCCATGGGGTCGGCGGGCAGGAAGCGTCCGGTCTTGTCGGCCAGGTACATGAGGATGGCGCCGCTCTCGCAAAGCGCATAGGGCGTACCGCCGGGGCCGTCCCGGTCGATGATGGCGGGGATCTTGTTGTTGGGCGAGATGGCCAGGAAATCGGGCTTGAACTGGTCATCCTTGGTGATGTCGACGGGATGGACGCGGTAGTCCAGCCCCGTTTCCTCGAGCATGATGTAAACCTTGCGCGCGTTTCCCGTGGTCCAAGAATAGACGTCGATCATGGTGCTCGCCTCCCCGTCTCGCGGGGCATCTTGTTTCGGGCGCCCCTAGGGTGGAGTGTTTATCATGGGGCGGACCGGTCCGAAAGCCTTGAAAGGCGGCCTTGGCGGCGCCGTGCCCGGGCGCCGCCGCCCGCCCCAAGGGGCGATATCATCGCCGTCTAATGGTTCAATTCAGCCCGATTATGCACTAACCTTGCCGGGGACACCGGGACGGCGCGCAAAAGCCGGAAACGGAAACGGCGCCGCGAGACGGGCGCCTAAGGACGAGGAAACGAAATGGCCATCGAGATCGTCGATGTCACGGGCCTTGCCCGCGACGTGAAGAAGCGCAAGGTGATCATGAATACACGCAAGATGCATGCCTGGGAACATTACCTGGCGGAACCGGGCGACCACACGGACATGCATTGCCATCCCGGCGACCAGACCTTCATGGTGCTTGAAGGCGAATGCACCATGCGTTTCCCCGACGGCGGCGAATCGGTGATGAAGCCCGGCGTCGTCGCCTTGATCGAGGGCGGGTCGTTCTACCAGCTGGTCAATACCCATGACGGCCCGACGGTGCTCATGGGCACGCGCACCGGGCCCAATGCCGCCAACCAGCACATCAATCACGAAACCCGCGAGAACACCCGCGCACCCAGCGACCGGGAGGCCAAGGTGCTCGGCGTCTAGGCCCGGCAAGCGGCGGGTTGATGAAGGGTTCAAGCCGCTGGGTCCACGGCGCCCCGACGGTCAGGCGCCCGCCGGCCGCCGCTAGCACTTCAAGGTCGACGGCAAGGAACAGAAAGTGCGGGTCTCGAGCTCACGCACGGTGCTCCTGATCGACGGCAAGCGGTCGGGCCGCAAGGCGGTCAAGAAGGGCATGACCTGCGAAAATACTTATCCCGGCAACGACCAAACCGCCAAGCAGGTATCCTGCGCCATATAAACTGGGGACTGCCGCGTGCCCCAGCACGGATGACGTTGTTTCCCCGCCACCGGCGGCGGCGTGCGAATCTTGTGGTTTCCCCATGCCCACATTTGCTAGTTTGCCCGGGTTTTGGACGACATCGGCGGCGGCAAAAGGAGCCATGAATGGAATCGCGTGCGAAAATTTTTGGGGTGTTCATAGTCGGCGGCGTGATCGGCCTCAGCGCCGGGTTTTTCTTAGGGGTCGTGCTCTATCCCTTGATGTTCCAGAACTGAACAATCCCGGGCCGGCCGGCCACGGCGCCAGGCACGCCGGGGATTGCCAGCCCCTCACTCCGACAGTTTTTTCCGCAGGATTTCATTGACCGCGGCGGGGTTGGCCTTGCCGCCGGTCGCCTGCATGACCCGGCCGACGAACCAGCCCAGAACCTTTTCGTTGCCGGCCTTGAATTGGGCCACTTGGTCGGGACCGGCGGCGATCACCTTGTCCACCTCGGCCTCGATGGCACCCGAGTCGGTGATCTGCCTAAGGCCCTTTTCCTCCACTACCGCCGCCGCCGGTTTGCCCGAAGCCGCCATTTCCTCGAACACCTCCTTGGCCAGGCGGTTGGACAACGTGCCGTCGGCGATCAGGTCGATGAGGCCGCCCAATTCCACCGGCCCAACGGGGCTGTCGGCCATGGCGCGGCCTTGACGATTGAGCAGGCCGAAAAGTTCTCCCATCACCCAATTGGCCGCCACCTTGCCGTCGCGCCCCTGGGCCACCGTCTCGAAGAACTCGGCGGTCTCGCGCTCGGCCACCAGCACGCTCGCGTCATAGGGGCTAAGGCCGTAGCCGTCCATGAAGCGCGCGCGCTTCTCGTCGGGCAATTCGGGCAGACCGGCCTTGATCGAAGCCACCCAGTCGGCGTCGAGCTCGAGCGGCAGCAGGTCGGGGTCCGGGAAATAGCGGTAGTCGTGGGATTCCTCTTTCGACCGCATCACCCGGGTGACCCCCGCCTCGGGGTCGAACAGGCGGGTCTCCTGGACCACCTTACCGCCGTCCTCGATGAGTGCGACCTGCCGCGCCGCCTCGACGACGATGGCCTGCTGGACGAAGCGGATGGAATTCACGTTCTTGATCTCGCAGCGGGTGCCCAGCGCGCCGCCCGGCCGGCGCACCGAGACATTGACGTCGGCGCGCATGGACCCCTCTTCCATGTTGCCGTCGCAGGTCCCCAGGTAACGCAGGATCGAGCGCAGCTTGGTGAGGTAGGCGGCGGCTTCTTCCGGGGAGCGGATATCGGGCTCCGAGACGATCTCCATGAGCGCCACGCCGGACCGGTTGAGGTCCACATAGGTGAGTTTTGGGGCCTGGTCGTGGAGGCTCTTGCCCGCGTCCTGCTCCAGGTGCAGGCGGGTGATGCCGACGCGCCTCTCGGTCCCGTCCTCCATGTCCAAAACCACCTCGCCGGTGCCCACGATGGGCTGGGTGAACTGGGAAATCTGGTAGCCCTGGGGCAGGTCGGGATAGAAATAGTTCTTGCGGTCAAACACCGAGGTGAGATTGATCTTGGCCTTCAGCGCAAGGCCGGTGCGCACCGCTTGCTCTATGCAATAGCCGTTGATCACCGGCAACATGCCCGGCATCGCCGCGTCGACCAGGGACACCCGCGTGTTGGGTTCGCCGCCGAAGGCGTTGGCGGCGCCGGAAAAAAGCTTGGCGGCCGAAGTTACCTGGGCATGGACCTCGAGCCCGATAACCATCTCCCAATCGCCGGTGGCGCCCTGGATCAAGGCAGTCAAATTCGGGCCTCCTGCTTCAAGCGGAAATGTCCAAAAGCGCCCATGTATCTAATCCCTTTCGCTTCCTCTTTTATCAATCCCCGTCCTTCGACAAGCTCAGGACGAGGCATTAACCACTAGACGTCCTCATCCTGAGCAGCAAGCGAAGCTTGCGTGTCGAAGGACGAGGCGATCCGGCCTTGCCCGGACGCGAGGCTCATCACGCGCCGCCCGCCGCCGCCGCGCCGTCGAAACCGGCCCGGGCCTCGATGGCGGCGGCCGCGGCGATCATGGTTTCCTCGTCGAACGACGGCGCCATGAGTTGAAGCCCAAGCGGCAGGCCGTCGCCGTCGGTCCCCGCCGGCACCGAGATGCCGGGCAGCCCGGCCAGCGATGCCGGCACCGTGAAGACGTCGTTGAGGTACATGGAAATAGGGTCGTCCTCCTTTTCGCCGATGGCGAAGGCCGCGCCCGGCGCGGTGGGCGTCAGGATCACGTCGACCGCCTCGAAGGCGGCGGCGAAATCGCGGGCGATCAGGGTGCGCACCTTCTGCGCCTTCAGGTAATAGGCGTCGTAATAACCCGCCGACAGCACGTAGGTGCCGATCATGATGCGCCGGCGCACCTCCGCGCCGAAGCCTTCGCCGCGCGTCGCTTCGTACATTTCGAGCAAATCGCCCCCGCCCTCGGCCCGGTGGCCGTAGCGCACCCCGTCATAGCGGGCCAGGTTCGACGACGCCTCGGCCGGGGCCAGGATGTAGTACACGGGAAGCGCGTATTGGGTATGGGGAAGGCCGATCTCCACCGCCTCAAGCCCCGCCTCCTCCAGCCAGCCGATGCCCTTTTGCCACAGGGCGTCGATCTCGGGATCCATGCCGTCCACCCGGTATTCCTTGGGGATTCCCACCCTGAGCCCCTTCAGGGGCCGGCTCAGCGCCGCCTCGAAATCGGGGACTTCGCGTTCCACCGAGGTCGAATCACGCGCATCGAACCCGGCCATGTGGCGCAACAGGATTGCCGCATCGCGCACCGTCTTGGTGATCGGCCCGGCCTGGTCGAGGGACGAGGCAAAGGCGACGATGCCATAGCGCGAACACCGCCCATAGGTGGGCTTCAGCCCGACCACGCCGCAGAACGCGGCGGGCTGGCGGATCGAGCCGCCGGTATCGGTGCCCGTGGCGCCGGCGCAGAGATGGGCGGCGACGGCGGCCGCCGAGCCGCCGGAAGACCCGCCCGGCACCAAGGGCCGGTTGTCGCCCTTGCGCCGCCAGGGGTTTTCCACCGGGCCGAAATGGCTGGTGGTATTGGACGACCCCATGGCGAACTCGTCCAGGTTGGTCTTGCCCAGCATCACCGCGCCGGCATCCCAAAGGTTCCGGGTGACGGTGGATTCATATGGCGGCGTGAACCCTTGGAGAATGCGCGAGGCGGCGGTGGTCGCCACCCCCTCGGTGCAAAACAGGTCCTTGATGCCGAGCGGCACCCCTTCCAGGCCGCGGGCCTCGCCGGCGGCGATGCGCCGGTCGGCCTCTTGGGCGCCGGCCAGGGCGCGCTCCGGGGTCTCGGTCAGGAATGCGTTGAGCCCGCGGCCCGCCTCCATGGCGCCGATATGGGCCTCGGCCAGTTCACGGGCCGAGAAGTCCTTGGCCAGCAGCCCGTCCCGCGCTTCGGCGATGGTCAGGCCGGTCAGCGCCGCCGCCGCCATTACTCGATCACCTTGGGTACGGTGAAAAAGCCGTCCTTGGCGGCGGGCGCGTTGGCGAGAATCTTTTCGCCGATGCCGCCATCGTCGACCACGTCCTCGCGCCAGCGCAATTTCTGGTCGGCCGCCCGGGACATGGGCGGCACGCCCGAAGTGTCGACCGCGTCGAGCTGTTCGATCCAGCCCAAGATGTTCGACAGTTCCCGGGCCAGCCCGTCGAGCTCGTCCTCCGCCACCCGGATGCGGGCCAGGGCGGCGATACGTGCGACGGTGGCTTTATCCAGCGACATCTGTATAAGTGTCCCAGTGATTGCGCACGGGCCCGCCCGATCGGCGGAAACCCGCGGAAACCCTCTGTTTTCAAGGCCTTAGAAGGCAGGCACGTTAACACCGGCCATGACCATCCGCAAGCCCAGAGAGATCGCCCGAGGCCTCGCGGCCGGCGCCCGCATCTTGGCGCTCGACCTGGGGACGCGCACCATTGGCCTGGCGCTCTCCGACGTCGGGCACACCATCGCCACGCCTTTGCTGACCATCCGGCGCACCAAGCTGAAGGCCGACATCGGGCGAATCATGGCGATCATCGCCGAGCACGGCGTGGGCGCCTTGGTTCTGGGGCTGCCCATCAACATGGACGACTCGGAGGGCCCGCGCTGCCAGGCGACGCGGCAATTCGCCGCCGACCTTCTCAAAGTGCGCGACCTGCCGCTCGCCTTTTGGGACGAACGGCTGTCCAGCCACGCCGCGGAGGAGGCGTTGCTCGAGGCTACGCTCTCGCCCAAGCGCCGGGCCGCAATCATCGACAAGGTCGCGGCCGCCGTCATCCTCCAAGGCTGCCTCGATTTTCTCGCTGCCGGCGCGGCAGCTGACGGCAACGGGCTCGGTTAGAGCACCAAATGTGAGGGCGCCGGGAGCGCGTCCACTTTTCTGTTTTTGCTGGTGAAATTCGAAGGCCGAGCCCGGACGGGGCGATCCTGGAGGCGTATGGCAAAGGGTGAGAACTGTCTAGCGCTTTCGCAACCCCGGCGGCATCGACCCCTGTTTCTTCTTGAGCCCCGGCGGCATGGAACGCCCCTTGGTGAGGCCATGCGGCAGCAACCCTTGTCTCTTCTCAAGCCCCGGCGGCAAGGGGTCCTGCTTCTCGAGACCCGGTGGCAGGCGTTCTCCACCGCCGCCCGGGGGGCCCGAGAACGCGGGGGCGTGAATCTCGGCCCTCCCCCGCCCTTTCGCCTTGCCTTTACCTTGCGCCGTTGCCGTCAGAGGAAGAGCCACCGCGGCAGCGAACAACATGGCCAAAAGAAACATTCGTTTGGTCGTCAAAATGCCTCCTATCCACCGGGGGATGCCGTCCCCTTGGAAAATGGTCGTGGAAAGCTAGCATAAAACGTTATCTGCTGCCATTTTCGAGCATTGCCGGGCGGCCATGCTTGCGCTCGGCGCGGGGCCAAGCCTATAGTCCCGTTTTAATGAACACCCCGGCCCCAGACACGCGTTTCGCGCCTCGCCATATCCTTGGCATCGAGGGGCTTTCCCCGGTTGAGATCACCTATCTTTTGGACGCGGCGGACGGTTTCGTCGCCTTGAACCGCAGCCGCCAGAAGAAGTCGGATTCGCTTCGGGGCCTGACCCTGATCAACCTGTTCTTCGAGGATTCGACGCGCACCCGGACCTCTTTCGAGCTGGCCGGCAAGCGCCTCGGCGCCGATGTCATCAACATGTCGGTGGCGACCTCGTCGGTCCACAAGGGCGAATCCCTGATCGACACGGCGATGACGCTGAACGCCATGCATCCCGATGTCCTGGTGGTCCGCCATCCCCATTCCGGGGCCGTCCAACTGCTGTCCCAGAAAGTCACCTGCGCGGTGATCAACGCCGGCGACGGCAGCCACGAACACCCGACCCAGGCGCTCTTGGATGCGCTCACCATCCGCCGCCGCAAGGGCACCATCGGCGGCCTTGTGGTCACCATATGCGGCGACATCGCCCATAGCCGGGTGGCGCGGTCCAACATCCACCTGTTGATCACCATGGGCGCGCGGGTGCGTCTGGTGGGCCCGCCGACGCTGATCCCGCCGATGATCGAGCGGATGGGCGTGGAGGTCTTCCATGACATGAAGGAAGGCCTAGAAGGGGCTGATATCGTTATGATTCTTCGCCTTCAATTGGAACGCATGCGCGGAACCTTCGTGCCGTCGCTCAAGGAAAATTTCCACTTCTACGGCCTCGATGCGGACAAGCTGGCGGCCGCCAAGCCCGACGCCCTGGTGATGCACCCCGGCCCCATCAACCGGGGGGTCGAAATCGACACCTCGGTGGCCGACGACATCGATCGCTCGGTGATCACCGAGCAGGTGGAAATGGGGGTCGCCGTGCGCATGGCCTGCCTCGAGGCGGTGACCGGAACCGCTGCCGCCACGCCGGCGCCGAAAGCCAGGCGCAAAAACAAGGCCCGGCCATGAACGGCGCCGAGAGGGTCGCCTTCGTCAATGCGCGCTTGGTCGACCTGGCAAGCGGCGTGGACGGGCCAGGCGCGCTTCTGGTGGAAGGCCGCCACATCGCGGATCTCGGCCCCCGCCTGTTCGCCGACGGCGTGCCCGAGGGTGTGAAGACCGTCGATTGCCGGGGCGACGTGCTGGCGCCGGGGCTTGTGGACATGCGCGTCACCGTGCACGAAACCAGCGAAACCCATAAGGAAAACCTGGTCAGCGCGGCCCAGGCCGCCGTCGCCGGCGGGGTCACCGCCATGGCCATCATCCCCGGCCCCAACCAGGTCATCGATTCCCCCGCCCAGGTCGAATTCCTGATCACCCGCGGGCTCAAGACGGCGCTCACCGACGTTTACCCCTATGGCGCCGTTACCCGGGGCACCGAGGGCCAAGCGCTGACCGAAATGGGGTTGCTGGCCGAGGCCGGGGTGGTTGGCTTCACCGATGGGCCCAGGGCCTTGGCCGACGCCGATACCATGCGCCGGGCGCTGTCCTACGGAACGCTTTTCGGCCTCCCCATCATCCAGCACCCCGAGGAGCCGAGCCTGGCCGCCGGCGGCCAGATGAACGAGGGTGAGATCTCGACCCGTCTTGGGCTCCAGGGTATCCCCGCCGCCGCCGAGGTGATGATGATCGAGCGCGACCTCAGGCTGCTGGAACTCACCAATGGGCTCTATCATGTCGCCCATGTCACCACCGCCGCCGCCATCGAGGTCATTGGCGCCGCCAAGGCGCGGGGCCTGGCCGTGACCTGCGATACCGCGCCGCCCTATTTCGGGCTCAATGAAACCGCCGTCGGCGAATACCGGACCTTCGCCAAACTTTCGCCGCCGCTGCGGGCGGAAAGCGACCGCGAGGCCGTGGTGGAAGGCTTGCGCGACGGCACCATCGACGTCATCGCCTCCGACCACCTGCCCCAGGACCCGGATTCCAAGCGCCTGCCCTTCGCCCAGGCGGAGCCCGGCGGCATCGGCCTCGAGACGCTGCTGCCGCTGGTCCTGGAGCTGTATCACGGCGGTGCCTTGGGGCTTGGGGAGGCGCTCGCCAAGGTCACCTCGGCCCCGGCGCGCCTGCTGGGGCTCGACGCCGGCCGCCTGGTCAAGGGGGCGCCGGCCAATTTGGCGCTGATCGAGGTGGAGGCCCCCTGGAAAATCAAGGAAGACGATCTGGTCAGCAAGTCGAAGAATACCCCGTTCGACGGCCGCCCCGTCCAGGGCCGCTGCCGGGCGACCGTGTTCGCCGGCCGTATGGTCTTCGAAGCCGTTCATTGAGATGCCGGGCTCTGCCGAAATTTGGCCTCTCCTGGGCGCTTTGATCGCGGGCTACCTGGCGGGCGCCGTTCCCTTCGGCCTGTTGCTTTCCAGGGCCATGGGGTTCGGCGATATCCGCAAGATGGGATCGGGCAATATCGGCGCCACCAATGTGCTGCGGACGGGCCACAAAGGCATAGCGGCGGCGACCCTGGTGCTGGACGGCGGCAAGGGGGCGCTGGCCGTCCTCCTGGCCGCGGCCTGGCTGCAAGACACTTTGGGCCAGGACGCGGCACTTCTCGCCGGCGCCGGCGCGGTGATCGGCCATGTCTTCCCGGTATGGCTGCGGTTTCGCGGCGGCAAGGGGGTCGCCACCACCATGGGCGTGCTTCTGGCCGTCTCTTGGCCGACCGGGCTGGCGGTGATCGGGACCTGGCTGGCGGTCGCAATGGTGGGCCGATTTTCCTCCCTAGCCGCCATTTGCGCCATGGCCCTGGCGCCGGCCTTCGCCTGGTGGCTGGCCGATCCCAGGCAGGCGTTGCTGGCGTTGGCCCTTGGGGTCCTGGTGGTGGTCATGCACAGGACCAATATCGCCCGCCTGGTCTCCGGTGAGGAAACGCGCGTCACCCTCGGCAGGGGCCGCGGGTCAACCGATTGACTCGGTGCCATGCCTGCCCCAGGCTCGCGCCATGAATGAATCACGCCCGCTCGGCCATGGTGAAAGGCTCGATTGGCTGCGCCTGATCCGATCGGATAACGTCGGACCCATCACCTTCCGCCAATTGATGACGCGCTTCGGTTCGGCGCAAGATGCCTTGGAAGCATTGCCCGACCTTGCCCGGCGCGGCGGCAACCGCAGCTTTCGGGTCTGCCCGAAATCGGCCGCGGAAAAGGAAATGGCGGCATTGGCGAAGATCGGCGGCAGGCTGATCGCCAGTTGCGAGCCGCAATACCCGCCCGCCCTCGCCGCCCTCGCCGATGCCCCGCCGCTGCTGTCGGTGGTCGGTCATCGCCATTTGCTGGGCCAACCCATGATCGCCATGGTCGGCGCCCGCAACGGTTCGGCCAACGGCATCCGCTTCACCGAAACCCTGGCCCGGGATCTGTCCGAGGCTGGATTCGTGGTGGCCTCGGGTCTGGCGCGGGGGATCGACGCCGCCGCCCACAGGGGGGCGATCGACGGCGGCACCACCGCGGTGATGGCCGGCGGCGTCGACATTGTTTACCCCGCGGAAAACCAATCACTTTACCGGGACATCGCCGAACGCGGCGCGCTGATCTCCGAAATGCGCCTCGGCGTCAGGCCCCAGGCGCGGCATTTCCCCAACCGCAACCGGATCGTTTCCGGCCTCGCCGTCGCCGTCATCGTCATCGAGGCGACGTTGCGTTCGGGTTCGCTGATCACCGCCCGGCTGGCCGGCGAACAGGGCCGCGATGTCATGGCGGTGCCGGGCAATCCGCTCGATCCCCGGGCGCGCGGGGCCAACAAGCTGATCCGCGAGGGCGCGGTTTTGGTCGAGGGCGCGGACGACGTGCTGGAAGCCTTGGCCGGGACCGGCGCCGGGCACCCCGCCGCCGAGCCCGGAGCGGCGCCCCCCGCCGCCGGTCCGGCCGCCCAGGAGCTTGATGAGGAGGCGCTTTCGACGGCGCGCGACGCGATCACCGCGCTGCTTGGGGCGGCGCCCACGCCGCTCGATGAAATCCTGCGAAGCAGCGGATTTCCACCCGCCCATGTGACCATGATCCTTCTGGAATTGGAGTTAGCCGGACGCCTCCAGCGCCATCCCGGCGGACAAGTTTCCCTTGCTTTTGACCAATGAATACCCCCATTAAGCGACCCGTTGACCATTCGCTAACATCTTGTCGACGATTATTCGGGTGCCGCGGGGCGCGTCCGTGCCCCCGGTCGGGAAAACCGAAAGGCCGATGAATACTGGCTGATTGATGGGTAGATGAACGTCGTTGTTGTTGAATCGCCGGCCAAGGCGAAGACCATAAACAACTACCTTGGCCCCGGCTTCAAGGTTCTCGCTTCCTACGGCCACGTCCGTGACCTGCCGCCGAAGGACGGTTCCGTGCGTCCCGACGAAGGCTTCGCCATGAGCTGGGTCACCTCGCCCAAGGCCGACGCCCGGATCGACGCCATCACCCAGGCGCTCAAGGGCGCCGACACGCTCTATCTCGCCACCGACCCGGACCGTGAAGGCGAGGCGATCTCCTGGCACGTGCTGGAATTACTGCGCGGCCGTGGGGCGCTCGACGGCGTGGCGGTCAAGAGGGTGGCGTTCAACGAGATCACTAAATCGGCAGTGCTGGAAGCGGTGGCCAACCCCCGCGAACTGGACCAGCCGCTGATCGAAGCGTACCTCGCGCGCCGCGCGCTGGACTATCTGGTGGGCTTCACCCTATCGCCGGTGCTTTGGCGCAAGCTTCCCGGAAGCCGATCGGCGGGGCGGGTCCAGTCGGTGGCGCTGCGCCTGATTTGCGAGCGCGAGGCCGAGATCGAGGTCTTCAGGCCACGCGAATACTGGACCGTCGATGCCGACCTCACCACGGTGGCGGCAGGCGGCTTCACGGCGCGGCTCAGCCATCTCGGCGGCAACCGGCTCGGCAAGTACGATATTCCCGACCAAGGCGCCAGCGAAGGCGCCCGGAACGCCATCCTGGGCGCCGGCGCGTTTACCATCGCCGCGGTCGAACGCAAGGAAACCCGCCGCCACCCGCCGCCGCCCTTCATCACCTCGACCCTGCAGCAAGAAGCCTCGCGCAAGCTTGGCTTCGGCGCCCGGCATACCATGCAGATCGCCCAGCGGCTTTACGAGGGGACCGATATCGGCGGTGAAACGGTCGGCCTGATCACCTACATGCGGACCGATTCGGTCAATCTCGCCGCCGAGGCCCTAGCCCAGGCGCGCAACCATATTTCGGCGCGTTTCGGGGCCGCCTACCTGCCCGAATCGCCGCGGCGCTACAAGTCCTCGGCCCGCAACGCCCAGGAGGCTCACGAGGCCATCCGCCCCACCGACATGGCGCGCAGCCCCGATGAGCTCCGCAATGTTTTGGATAGGGATCAGTTTCGCCTCTACGAATTGGTCTGGAAACGCGCGGTGGCGAGCCAAATGGCGAGCGCGAGGCTCGACCAAGTGGCGGTGGACGCCAAGGGCGGTGACGGCGTCGTGCTGCGGGCCACCGGATCGGTGATCGCCTTCGACGGATTCTTGAAACTTTACAAGGAAGGCCGGGACGATCCGGAAAACAATGGGGCCGGGGACGACCAGAACCGTCTGCTGCCGCCCATGAAGGAAGGCGAGACCCTGGCCCTGGGCGCGGTCAAGCCGGAGCAGCATTTCACCCAGCCGCCGCCGCGTTTCACCGAAGCATCCCTGGTCAAACGGCTGGAGGAGCTCGGCATCGGCCGCCCTTCGACATACGCCTCCATCATTTCCGTGCTGCAGGACCGCGACTATGTGATCTTGGAAAGCCGCCGGTTCGTGCCCCAAGACCGGGGCCGGGTGGTGACCGCGTTCCTGACCTCGTTCTTCCGCCATTACGTGGAGTACGATTTCACCGCCCAGTTGGAAGAGCAGCTTGACGACATTTCCGCCGGCCGCGCCCAATGGAAGGCGGTTCTGGACGACTTCTGGACCGATTTCTCCGCGGCCGTGGGCAAAACCAAGGACCTGACCATCACCGAGGTGATCGACGCCCTGGACGAGGACCTTGGGCCCCATTTCTTCCCGTCCCCGGCGGACGGCGGCGAACCCCGCAAATGCCCGGGTTGCGGTGGCGGGCGGCTGGGGCTCAAGCTCGGCAAATTCGGCGCCTTCATCGGCTGTTCCAACTATCCCGAATGTAAATTCACCCGCAAGCTGACGATTGCCGGCGGCGACGACGACGAAAGCGACGCGGCGCTCGCCGCCGGACCCATTGCGCTTGGCTTCGACGCCGAGAGCGGCGAAGCGGTCACCATACGCAAGGGCCCCTATGGCCCCTATATCCAGCTCGGCGAAGCGCCCGGCAAGGACACCTCCAAGGGCGACGCCAAGGCCAAACCGAAGCGGGTCTCGGTGCCCAAGGGCATGGATCCCTTGGCGATCGACCTTGCAACGGCCTGCGGCCTTCTTGCCCTTCCCCGGCAAGTGGGATTGCATCCCGAGACCGGAAAACCAATCAATGCCGGGATCGGCCGATTCGGCCCCTATGTGGAAAGCGAGAAGAAATACGCCTCCATCCCGGCCGGCGAAGACGTGCTCGCCATGGGCCTCAACCGGGCCGTGGACCTTTTGGCCAGCGTTAAAGGCAGGGGCCAGGGCCGAAACGCCGGCAAGGAGATCGGCACCCACCCCGATGACGGCAAACCGGTGACCCTGCACGCCGGGCGCTATGGTCCCTATGTGAAGCACGGCCGCGTCAATGCCACCGTGCCGGCGGCCGCCGACGCCGAACGGATCACCCTTGAAGACGCCCTTGCCTTGATCGCCGCCAGGAAAGCCAAGGGCCCCTCCAAAGGCAAGGCCAAGGCCAAACCGAAAGCCCGGCGGGGCGGCGCCAAGACCAAGGCACCGGCCGCCTCATCGGGCGCTTGACGCGGCCCCGCCGACGGTGGCCGCCAAGGCTGCAAAGCCCAATTCCCCCTGTCCCCGACGGGATGACCTGCTGGCCTATCTTCGCGACCGGGAAGAGCCCGCCAGCTTGGCGGAATTGGCCCGCGCGTTCAACGTCAAGGGCAAGGACAGGACCGCGCTCCGCCTGCTCTTGCGCGGGCTTGAGGACGAGGGCCTGATCGAAGCCCCGGCACGCCGAAAATATTCCTCACGCCAACGGCTTGGCTCCGTCGCCGTTTTGGAAATCACCGGACCCGACGCCGATGGCGAGCTTCGCGCGCGCCCCTTGCGCTGGGCCAAGGGAAAAACACCCCCCGCCATCTATGTCGCGCCGGAGCGGGGCGCCGCCCCGGCGCTGGGGGCCGGGGAACGCATCCTGGCGCGCCTGACGCGCAATGAGGACGGCAGCTTTGACGCCCGGCCCATGCGGCGCTTGGGCCCCGCGCCAACAGATTTCCTCGGCGTCTATCAGCAGAGGTCGGGCCGCGGGCGCATCAAGCCCACGGACCGGCGCGCCAAATTCGACTATGGGGTGGGCGCGTCCAACCGCAAGGGCGCCGCGCCCGGCGACCTCGTCCGCGCCCGGGTGCTGGGCGGGCGGGCGGGCGGCCTGCGCGAGGCCGAAGTGATCGAGCGCATCGGCCATATGGGCAGCCCCGGCGCCATCGACGTCATCGCCTTGCACACCAACGATATCGCCATCGCTTTTGGCAAAGGTGCGATCGCGGAAGCCGAGGCGGCACGCCCGGTCGCCCTGGCGGGGCGGGAGGACCTGCGCGGCGTCCCCCTGGTGACCATCGACGGCGCCGATGCCCGCGATTTCGACGACGCGGTTTTCGCCGAACCCGATGGGGACCCCGCGAATCAGGGCGGCTGGCGCCTGTTGGTCGCCATCGCCGATGTCGCCTGGTATGTGCGCCAAGGCACGGCACTCGATGCCGACGCGCGGATGAGGGGCAATTCGGTCTACCTTCCGTCCCGGGTGGTGCCCATGCTCCCCGAGGCGCTTTCCTCGGGGCTCTGTTCCCTGAGACCGGGCGAGGAGCGCGCCGTTGTCTGCGCCGAGATGCGCATCGACCACCGCGGCCGTCTTCTCCATCACCGCTTTCTGCGCGGGCTCATGCGGTCTTGGGCCCGGCTTACCTACCGCCAAATTCAGGACATCAAGGATGGTAAAGCCGCCCCCCCGCCGGGGGGACTTGGCCGCCCAACCATCGAAAATCTTTACGGCGCCTACGATTCCCTGGCCCAGGCCCGGGTGGCGCGCGGCACGCTGGAACTGGAGTTGCCGGAATTCAAGGTGGAGATATCCGATCAAGGCGGCGTCACCGGGGTGTCCCGGCGCACGCGCCTAGCCAGCCACCGCTTGGTCGAGGAATTCATGATCACCGCCAATGTGGCGGCCGCCGAGACCCTGGAAAAGCACCGCGCGCCATGCATGTACCGCGTCCATGAAGCACCGGACCCGATCAAGATCGAGGGCCTGCGGGATTTCCTGGAAACCTTCGGGCTCGGGCTTCCGCCCGGCCCCGTGGTCCGCGCCGGCGAACTCGCCCGGGTCCTCGAGAAAAGCGTCAAGGACGCCAACGCCGAGATCATCCACGAAGCCATCCTGCGCTGTCAGTCCCAGGCGGAATACAGTCCCGCCAACAGAGGGCATTTCGGCCTTGCGCTCCGGCGCTACGCGCATTTCACCTCGCCCATTCGGCGCTACGCCGACCTTCTCGTGCACCGGGCGCTGATTGGCGCCCTTGGCCTCGGCGAAGGGGCTCTCGCCGAGGACGACGGCGCCGCCACCCCATGGGAGGAGATCGGCGTTCATATCTCGGACACCGAACGGCACGCCAAACGGGCCGAACGCGAATCCATGGACCGCTACCTGGCGCTCTACCTGGAGGAGCGGATCGGCGCCAGGTTCCCGGGCCGCATCACCGGGGTTACGCGCTTTGGATTGTTCATCCGCCTGCCGGAGTTCGGCGCCGACGGTCTTGTGCCCGCGCGCCACCTGGGCGACGAAAGATGGCATCACGACGCGCGCCGCCACAGCCTAGAGGGCATGGCGTCGGGCACGGTATATGTGCTCGGCGACGCCGTTGAAGTGGAACTCCGGGAAGCCGATCCAGTGACCGGCGGCCTGATTCTCGGCATCACCGCCCACCGCCCCACCGCACGCCGAAGAGCCCTGAAAACCAAGCGCCGGGCCGGGCCGGGGCCGCGCCGCGGTTCGGCCCGAAAGAGACGAAGGAAGCGCTGAGCGCTTTCGTGGTACTATGGCTTTCGTGGTAC
>SMVB01350600.1_pt1 | contig 19935 bp, 22 predicted proteins | sample 2456461 | NCBI WGS metagenome assembly SMVB01 (sample SAMN11095934, study PRJNA526329) | marine sediment metagenome | biome: Marine sediment; feature: Surficial sediment; material: Deep marine sediment; isolation source: Hadal surficial sediment | place: Pacific Ocean | collected 2014-05 | depth...
ATGTGTGAGGGTTCGGGCATGGTGGAGTTTGCCGAGCGTTTTCCCGAGCGGTTTTTTGATGTGGCGATTGCCGAGCAGCATGCGGTCACCCTGGCCGCCGGGATGGCCTGCGAAGGGGCCAAGCCGGTGGTGGCGATTTATTCGACCTTTTTACAACGCGGCTACGATCAGTTGATTCACGACGTGGCGCTGCAGAACCTGGATGTCACCTTTGCGCTGGACCGGGCTGGCCTGGTCGGTGAAGACGGTGCCACCCACGCCGGTAGTTTTGATCTGTCCTTCTTGCGCTGTTTGCCCAATATGGTGGTGGCGGCCCCATCTGATGAAAACGAATGTCGGCAGATGTTGTACACCTGTTATCGACACGAGGGTCCGACCGCGGTGCGTTATCCGCGCGGTACCGGTACCGGCGTGCGGGTGATCAAAGAGATGACCACCATGCCGATTGGCGAATCGGTGCTGGTGCGCGAGGGGGCGGAGTCTGGCGGCGTGGCGATCTTATCCTTCGGCGTGTTGCTGCCGGCGGCATTGGCCGCGGCGGAAAAGATTGATGCCACGGTGGTGGATATGCGCTGGGTGAAACCCCTGGATGAAGCGCGGGTGCTGGAACTGGCTGCATCCTGTGAGTTGTTGGTCACCCTGGAAGACAATGTCATTGCCGGTGGCGCCGGTGCCGCTGTGAACGAGTTGCTGCAGCGTGAGTGCGTGGTTATGCCGGTATTGAACCTGGGCCTGCCCGATGCCTACGTCGGTCACGGCAAGCGTGAGGAGCAACTGGCCTGGGTGGGCCTGGATAGCGCCGGCGTGTTGGCGGCGATTCAGAAGCGGCTGACGCGGCTGGGCTTGGGTTGGGGACAGAGTAATTTGGGCTCAGAGTAAATATTGAAATATAAATATTGGGGTCAGATCCGGGTCAGAACAGGGTCAGATCCGGATCTGACCCCAAATCTTTGGCCCACTCTGGCAGTGGGTCGCGGTGCTTGTGTTGTTTGCCAGCAACGATGCTCAATACACGCTGGAAGGGTTGATCCTGGCGCGAGTTATCCAATACTTCTACACGGTCGGCCAGCGGTATCGCGGCTTTGATGTATTCCAGGGTGCGTGGAATGCGTGAGCTGATTTTCTCCGGTGGCACCGAGTGCCCACCTTCGCTGACACGCTGTGCCACCCTGGCTTGATTAAGCTGGGCAAACTCCAGATGAATAAATACCAGGGTAATGGCATAGCCCAGGGTCTTAGCCTGCGCCAGGAAATCGATTTTGGAGGGGTGGGAAAATACGGTTTCGAAGCAGAAGCTGCGCTGCTCTTCCAGGTACCGCAGGCGAATGCGCTCGGCCTGCTGGGAGGCGGCGTAACTGAGTTGTTCGGGGTCTTCTGGAAACAGGTGCTGGGCAATGATGTCGGCGTTTACAAACGGAATGCCCCGGGGTTTCAGGTAGAGGCGATAGAAGGTGCTTTTGCCAGCGCCATTCCCACCGGCCAGTAACCACAGTTGTGGGACTGCCATGGTTACCGCTAGTCGGACGTTACGGGTATGAAATGACCATCGCGATACTCACCGACTGTAATGGCGCCATCGGCGTCGATACGTTCCAGCATGCGCGGATGCGAGCGCGATGCCTGGTACTGGGGGCTGGCCTCGCTGACCCGGTTGGCCAATTGCCCGGATTGGCGATCAGCGTCCAGGGCATCAAAAATACTGTCGGGATCTATGGATGGCTCGGGGCGTGGCTCCAGGGTCAATCGCGTTACGCCGGTCATCACGTCAAGCATTACATCGTGCGACACGATGCCCTCCAGGCGACGGCCGATATCGGCCCAGTATTCCAGTTGCTCAGCGGTGCTGCGGCGCAGGCGTTTACCCGCTTGCGATGCGGCCTGCATAAGATTCTTTTCAATACGTACCGGGTTACCCTTGGCCATGGCTAGTCCTCTCTTGTAGCGAATAGATACAATTGTAGCAAAACGCTACTGCAATGGTCGAATAAGTTTTGGGGTCAGATCCGGGTCAGAACAGGGTCAGAACAGGGTCAGATCCGGATCTGACCCCAAATCTGTCAGCGGTGCGCCGGCATTCACGGCGATGCGAATATCCGCTAGCTGCACATCATCAATTTGTGTGGCAAACAGGCGCCGATAATTGGTCTGTCGTTCCGGATCTGACGAGCCTAATTGCAAATAGAGGGCATGGGGGGTGCGCAACTTTGATTTAACGCCTAAGCCGTTGCTGCGGTAGCTGGACCATTTAAAATCTGCCGGATCGCTTACCATCTGCGCTCTTACCGGGTTGAGCTCAATGTAGCGCTGACACACCAGGAAATAGGTGTCATCCAGGATCGAGCAAGATTTAAAACGCCCTTCCCATAGTGTCCCCGAGCGCGCCTGGGCGTGGTTAAAGTAGCGCACATAACTCCTGCCGATATGTTGCATCATCAAGGATGTTGCGTGCTCATGTGATGGCGTGGCCAGCAGGTGTATATGGTTGGTCATGAAGACCCAGGCATGAATCTGCACGTCATATTTGATGGCGGCCTCGTGCAGCCAATGGGCGTAGGTGGCGATATCTGCGTCTGAGGTAAAGCAATGCTGACGGTTATTGCCGCGCTGAATAATGTGTTGGGGAATTTCTGCCGGGCAGGCGCGAGGGAGTCTAGGCATTGCGTTCGTCCTTGAACGGTATTAAAGATGTCTTTTAGTGTAGTGCTTGTGGGGTCAGAGTAAAACTCCGATAACGCCGTTATACGCTGACTCCAGGCCTATTTTCCACCAAATCTGTCCCATTTATACAGATACGCATTTTCAGATGGCCCACAATCAATGGTTGTTGGCCATAATCTGGAGAATTATTGTGCCTTGTTTTAATGTAACCTGTAAGGTTACAATCTAAAGTGATCGTCAGTTTTGACCACAAGGGCTTGGAGAGGCTATTTCGAACAGGAAAGACCTCAGGTGTGCAAGCGAAACACATGCGTCGACTACGCCTGATACTCACCAACCTGGACCAGGCAACCTGTCCTGACGATATGGACTTCCCGGGGCTCTTCCTGCATCCACTGAGGGGCAGTCGAAAGGGGGTCTGGTCTGTTCGAGTCAGCGGCAACTGGAGGGTTACGTTTCGATTTGTTGGTCGCGACGTAGAAATCGTGAACTATGAGGATTATCACTAATGAGCATGCATGATCCGGCACACCCCGGGGAGATCATGAGAGAGCTTTTGCTTGAACCGCTGGGCCTCACCGTAACGGATGTGGCAGCTAGGCTGAACGTGAGTCGAAAAACCCTATCCAAGGTGCTTAATGGTCGCGGTGCCGTAACGCCTGAGATGGCGCTGCGGTTAGAACTGGCATTTGGAACGCCTGCAGCGGACCATTGGCTGCGCCTGCAGAATGCGTATGATTTATGGATTGCCCGTCAGCGCGAATCCGAACTGCGGATTGAGGTAAGCAGCCTGTAGTTTTCGGTTTTGAAGTTTTGGGGTCAGAACAGGGTCAGATCCGGATCTGACCCTGTTCTGACCCGGTTCTGACCCCAAATTAGTAGCCGGGTGGGGGGACGAAGGCGCGGTGGTGTTGCTCCAGCATCTTCGATACGGCCAGGGCGGTTTTGTCTTCCAGGTAATCGGCTACCACTTGCACGCCGATGGGCAGGCCGTCGCTGCTGGTGGCAATCGGGGTGGCGGTTACCGGCAACAGGGCGTTGAGCGTAATGCCCGGCCACATCAATAGATCCAGGTAATCACGGGTTTCGCCATTGACGGTGTGGTTGCGGGTGAACATGTCGGGCGCGTGGTCGTGTGCAAAGGCGGTCAGGTGCACGCAGGGGCACAACAACACATCGTAATCTTCGAAGAAGCTGGCCCAGGCAGCGCGCAGGTGGGCGCGTTTTTCAATTTGGTGAACCCACTCGTAGTGGCTGGATGCAATACCGCGCGCTTGCACGGTGGCGGGGCTGATGTCGTCCGGGTCTGACTTCTCGGCGATCTCTTTCATCATGTCGAACACTTCGGTGGGCATACCCGAACCCATGGCTGCCATCAGTGTATGCAGGTAATTGAGATGATTGTCCTGAAAATTGATGTCAGGCCTGGCGCTGCGATTAACACTGGCACCGGCCTGCTCCAGGGAATCGGCGGCGGCCTCGATGGCGGCGACAATCTCGCTGTCGACCGGGCAAAAACTATCATCAGACCACACTGCCACCCGCAACTGCTTGGGATCGGTAGTGCGCGCCGGTGGCAAATTAATAGAGTAGGCCTTGGCATCTTCGGGGCCGGGTGCGACTAAAATATCCAGCGCCTTTTCCAGGTCATCCGCACAGGTGCCAATGGGGCCGATCACCGACAGGTCGCCTTCGCTAAGTACATGTTCACCGGGCGGCAAATGGCCGCGCTGGCTGACAATGCCAAAGCTGGGCTTGTGACCGAACACGCCGTTGAAGTGGCTGGGGGTGCGTATCGAACCGCCAATATCACTGCCCAGTTCCAGCGGGGTGAGGCCGGCCGCGACCGAGGCCGATGCGCCACCGGACGATCCGCCGCAGGTGCGCTCGACATTCCAGGGGTTGTTGGTCACCCCGTACACATCGTTATAGCTCTGCAAATCCGAGCTCATAAAGGGCACATTGGTTTTGCCAAATACAATGGCACCGGCGTCGATATAGCGCTGCACGCCGATGGCGTTGGTGGCGGGAATATTGTCTTTGCACTCGGGAATGCCGCCCACGGTAACAATGCCCTCGGTGCCCAAGGCGTCTTTAATGGTTACCGGCACGCCGTGTAAGGGGCCCCAGTCTGCGCCATTTTTAGCCGCCATGTCGGCTTCGATGGCGCGGCCCCGGGCGCGCTCGGCATCCAGCGCTACCACGGCATTCAATTTGGGATTGTGCTCTTCCACCCGTTTGAGAAAAAACTCCAGCACCTCTTTGGAGGTCAGGGTTTGCGCCTTGATGGCCTCGGCCAGGGCGAAGGGGCTTTCATAGAGGATGTTCATGGTCGGTAGTCCTTAGGCGAATCCGTTGGGGTTCTGTTGTTGCCAGCGCCAGGCGTCTTCAGCCATGGCATCCATATCCAGTGCGGCGGTCCAGCCTAGCACGGCTTTGGCTTTGGTAGGGTCGGCGTATAGCGTGGCCAGGTCGCCTTCTCTGCGTCCTTTGATCTCGTAGGGAATCTTGTTGCCGACGGCTTTCTCGAACGCGGCGAGCACTTCCAGCACCGAGTAGGGGCGGCCGGTGCCCAGGTTGATGGTCAGCTCTCCCGGGTTATCTGCAAGCGCCTCTATGGCCTTCAAGTGGCCTTTGGCCAGGTCAATAATGTGGATGTAATCGCGCACGCCGGTTCCGTCCGGTGTGGGCCAGTCGTCTCCCCACACGGAGAGCTTTGCAAGTTTTCCCGCCGCCACCTGGGTAATGTAAGGGGTCAGGTTGTTGGGTATCCCGGCGGGATCCTCACCGATCAGGCCCGATGCATGTGCACCGACCGGGTTGAAATAACGCAAAATAATGCAGTTCCATCGCGAATCAGCGGCGCACAATTCACGCAGGTGATTTTCTACTGCGAGCTTGTTATCCCCGTAGGGATTGAGCGGGCCAACCGGGGCGTCTTCATTCACCGGCGGTGCGCTTTTATCGCCATACACCGTCGCCGACGAGCTAAACACAAAATTAAACACGCCGTGCTGGGCCATCACCCGGGCCAGGGTCATGCTGCCGTTGACGTTGATATCGTGGTACATCTCCGGTTGCTGCACACTCTCGCCGACGGCCTTGAGGCCAGCAAAATGAATGGCGGCGTCGATGGGGTGTTGCTCGAATACGGCGTTCAGCGCCTTCTCATCGCGCACATCCACCTTGTGAAACACCAGTTTGCGGCCGGTGATTTGTTCGATGCGCTGCAGGGACTTTTCGCTGGAGTTACACAGGTTGTCGACCACGATCACATCAAAGCCGGCAGCTAATAGTTCCACACAGGTATGCGAGCCAATATAGCCGGCCCCGCCGGTAACCAAAATGGTGTTCACTTGTTACAATCCCTGTAATTGAGAATTCGGGATAAGAGTGTAACCAATGCCCAAAGGCAAAAAAATAGATTTCGAGGCCTCCCTGGGCCAGTTGGAAAAATTGGTAGACCAGATGGAAGAGGGCGAGTTGTCGCTGGAAGACTCGCTCAAGGCCTTTGAAAAGGGCGTTAAGCTCACCCGCGAGTGTCAGCAGGCGCTTAAAGAAGCCGAACAGAAGGTAACGTTATTGATGGAGCAACATGGTGAGCTGGTCAGTGAGCCGTTTGCCAGCGATGACCTGGATGATTCATGAGCGCCGATCGATTTAATGTTGAGCTGCAGGCGCTGCAGCAGCGCTGTGATGATGCGCTGGTGCGTTTGTTGGGGCACGGCAGCAGCGAATTCTCGCCCGGCGCCGGGCCCCATCTCACCCGATTATTTGAGGCCTCGGCCTATTCGCTAACCCGCGGTGGCAAGCGAGTGCGCCCGGCCCTGGTCTATGCCGCTGCTATCGCCATTAACCCGGACAGTCGTGAAGCACCGGCGCTGGACTATGTGGCCTGTGCGGCCGAGATGATTCACGCTTATTCGCTGGTGCACGATGATTTGCCGGCCATGGATGACGATGACATGCGGCGCGGCCAGGCCACCTGTCACATTGCCTTTGATGAGGCGACCGCGGTATTGGTGGGTGATGGATTGCAGGCTCGCGCCTATGAACTGCTTACCGATGCGCCCGAGCTCAGTGCCCAGGCCCGCCTGGAGCTGGTGCGCGTGCTAACCGCCGCCGCTGGCGGCAGGGGTATGGTCGGTGGCCAGGCCATCGATGTCGCCGCGGTAGATACCGTGATCGATGTGGATCACCTGGAAACCATGCACGCGCTTAAAACCGGCGCCCTGATTCGGGCCAGTGTTGGTATGGGCGCGATTGTGGCCGGTGCGTCTACCGAACAACTCGAAGCGCTGGATGATTATGCCGATGCGATCGGCCTGGCCTTTCAGATTTGTGATGATTTGCTCGATGCCACCGGCGACACCGCCACCCTGGGCAAGCAGAGCGGCGCCGATGCGGCTAATAGCAAGCCCACCTATGTGAGTTTGCTGGGCGTGGATGAAGCGCGCGATCGCGCGGATGTACTGCTGGCCGAGGCGCAGGCGGCATTGGCCGGGTTTAGCGATTGCGCCTGGTTATTGCGCGAGCTGGCCAGTTATATCATTAATCGCAGCAGTTAGGGGTCAGAGTAAAACCCTCTTTTAGATGTGACATTTGTCCCAGTTTGGCGCTGATCTGCGTTTATCTGTGAACTTGCCCGCATTTTAATTTTCATTGTCACGACCGCATGACCTATATTGGGTAGTGTCGCTTTAGAAACAGGGTTTTCGAACCCACGGCGAATTAGATTGGTCTACAATGGAGGAATGTCGCAAGTGAGCACGATAACCGTCTACGGCGATTTTAACTGTCCCTTTTGCTACGCCCTGAGTGAGCGTCTGCAGGTATACGCCCGCGAGATCATTCTTCACTGGCGGCCGGTACAGCATTTGCCCAATGTAGATGGGAACTTCCACAGTTTTCAGGAGCAGGCACAGTTAACCGCCGAGGTGGCCGCGGTGCGCAAGCGGGCGCCCGAAATACAGATTGTCAGCCCCGGTGCCCGGCCCAATTCACGCCTCGCGGGCCAGTACCTGGTCGCGGCCGAAATGCGCGGCGATGCTGTGGATTTACTGCGTATCCTGATTTACCGCGCCGTGTGGTGTGATGCCCGCGACATCTCTGATGCCTGTGTATTGGATGAACTGGTACACCACGCCGGCCTGGCGCCGATTGAGCCTGGTGCCGATACCGATGCGCTCATCGCCGAGTGGCAGCAGGTGTGGGAGCTGGGTGATTATGACCGTCGCGTACCGTGCATGGAAAACGACAGCGGTGGTCGTATCCTGGGTTTCCCTGCCATTCCCCGCTTAATGCCCTTTTTACAGGGCCTGGTACAGGAAGATATTCGCCTCAGCCTGGCCTGTGAAATCGTGCCCCAGCGCCGCATACTGGCGGTCGGTAACAATATTGGCCTGGTGCAGCCGGTGGCCTGCGAGTTCGCCATCGATACGGCGTCTTTCGATGACGACCTGGAAATGCTGGCACTGGAGGCGGGCAACGCCGACCTGATTATTCTCGATGGTTCCGACGAGCGACACCGCTCCTTGTGTCTGCGCCTGCAGGCGGGCGAGATAACCCAGCATATTCCGGTGGTGGTGTATAACCAGCAGGCCGATGCGCAGCAGGAAGTTGATGCGTTCAACATGGGTGCGCTGGATTACATGCACGGCGGTCAAGACCCGGTGGTATGGTTGGCGCGTTCCAGGGGTCTGGCCAGGCACAAGCAGGCTACCGATATGCTCGGCAAGCTGGCACGCATTGACGGCCTTACCGAAATTCCCAACCGCCGCGAGTTTGACCGGGTGCTGGAAATTGAATGGTTGCGCTCGATTCGCTCGGAAGAGCCCCTGAGCCTGTTGATGCTGGATGTGGATAATTTCAAGGCCTACAACGATGGTTACGGCCACGATGCGGGCGATGAATGCCTGCGCCAGGTGGCACTGACCATACAGGCCACCATGCGCCGTAGCACCGATTTTGCCGCCCGCTACGGTGGTGAAGAGTTTGTGTGCGTGCTACCCAATACCGATGAAGAGGGCGCGCTCGCGCTGGCCGATGCTATTCGCCAGAATATCGAGGCCCTCAATGTACCCCACGAATACGCCAACGGTGATCGCATTGTCACCCTCAGCGCCGGCGTAGCATCCTTTACCGCCTCCGCCCAGCGCTCCGCCGTGGAGTTGATCAAAGCCGCCGATGCCGCCCTGTATCGCGCCAAAACAGCCGGCCGCAATTGCGTTAAAGCCGCCTGATCCGAGATTTTCGAGATTTGGGGTCAGATCCGGATCTGACCCCGTTCTGACCCCAATTCTTTCTGCCTGGAAAAATGACCGTATTTGATTTCTTTACTATTTGATACAAAGTAAAGAATTGTCTAGGATGTGAGCTCGCCTTTTCTCCGCGGGAGAGTCATGCCCATAATCAGCGCCAAACGACAGATCACCATTCCCATCGACATGTGCCGGGAAGCAGGACTTGCGCCTGGGGACGAATACGAGTGCTTGATAGCTGATGGGCGGGTCACCATCATTCGAAAGCAAGCTGGCGCAGCAGCCGGGATTTTAAGCCAGGTGAAGGGTGACCCGACCGTGACGGATGATGAGTCGCTCGCCAGTGCACTGGAAGATCAGCACCCATGATTGCTGTCGACACGAACGTGATACTGCGATACCTGCTAGAAGATCATCCAGGCCAATTCAGGCGCGCAAAGAGGATAATTCTTGGCAACCCTGAGGTCCTGCTCACCGATGTTGTTCTGGCTGAAACCGTATGGACTCTGGAGGGGCGCCGCTATGGCTTGGATCGCCACTCGATTGCTGCAGCTGTGCGCAGCCTTTTCGACGAGCCGAGTATTTGTTTTGAGCATCGCTGGGCTGTTTGGCGCGCCGTGCAGGCCTACCTCGAGTTTACGGCGTCCCCAGGCGGGAGCCGCAAGCGCGAAGTGGGTTTTGCCGATGCCCTGATTGCATTCAAGGCAGCAGGGGTGGCTGCGAATCGTGGTGAAGTATTATCTGCAGTTTATACATTTGATAAAGCGGCGCAGCAGTTACCGTTGGCGCAAAGTCCATGAGATTTGGCGAGATTTGGGGTCAGATCCGGATCTGACCCCGTTCTGACCCCAGCAGCGATGAAGAGGGCGCGCTCGCGCTGGCCGATGCTATTCGCCAGAATATCGAGGCCCTCAATGTACCCCATGAATACGCCAACGGTGATCGCATTGTCACCCTCAGCGCCGGTGTAGCATCCTTTACCGCCTCCGCCCAGCGCTCCGCCGTGGAGTTGATCAAAGCCGCCGATGGCGCCCTGTATCGCGCCAAAACAGCTGGCCGCAATTGCATTAAAGCCGCCTGATCCAAAGCTTTCAGATTATCTGCTCCACGGGCCGATGCTCGAACGACCTACGACCCGGGGGCTCTAGTACTGGCAGTGACGCCATGCGCTCATTTTTTTAACCAGCTGCCGCCGGCATCCTGGTAATAATGGCCACTCGCTGTTGCCTCTACGGCGCGCTGGTAAAAGCGGTGCGCGACTTGTTTGGTCTGTAGATTGTTTATTTTTGCGGTGTTGGCAAATTTGGCCCTGCGCTTGTTATTGACGTCTTTAACCACCGCCGTAACCTCGGCACCCGGCGGCGTAACGACATAGCCCACATAGCCATCCCTGCGCTCACCTACCAGCCCGCGCGCCTTGGCTTCCTGCAGTGACAGGGCAAACGCACCATTGCTGCCCAATAACACCAGGCAGAGTGCAAGCAGTATCCGTTTCATTGTTCGCCTCCTAAAAGAGCTCACTGTCTTCGTCGAACAAGCTATCCAAATCCTTGTCTACCCTGATACGAATTTCGTGTTCGATTTTGATATTCAAGTTAATTACTATCGGCTTATCTGCCGCCACTTGTAGGGTGGGCGTGCAGGCGCTGCACAAACCAATGACCATAAGGCCTAGCAATCCGGTTTTTAGCATCTCGATTCTCAATCTGTCTCGATGGGTTGTGTTAAACCGTTATTAGATTAACACCTGTGTTAGACAAGGTACAAAGCAGAACATTCCCCGCTGCAGCCTATCCAGAGCCGCCCAGTTGCTTGCTGATGGTGTCCGCGATTACCCGCCCCGATTGCAGGCTCTTTAGCAGCACGGGAATATTATCAGTGACATTGAGATTCAAGTGGATCGGCCGCCCCTGTTGGTAATCGGGGTTACGGCCCCGCAGGAGTATCTCCAGCACCAGGTCGCCATTCTCCAGATAGTCTGCCTCGACCTGAAATATGTTGTACTGGTAATTACTGAGCGCGTCTACCACCGGCGCCAGGGATGGATTTATGCCGCTGCCCACGTCTGCCCGGTAGCGTAAAACACCGCCAGGCGCCTTCGCCGCCAACATCCCTCGCTTCATGGTCACGCCGCTTGCGCTGACATCTACCGGTAGCAGGCCGCTAATGCGCCCGCTGCCTTCTACTGCATCATAGCCGGCCAGCGCCAATAGCTGGTCCAGTTGCAAGCCATCGACACCGATATCAATTCGATTGTGGCCGCTGCCAGCGTGGTACATGGCATCTTCGATCCACAGCCGGCCGCCAAACAGGTGAGCCTCCACAGCCTGCAGGGTCAGTTGTTGCTGCGAGGTATCCACCAGGAAGCGGGCCTGGATGGCATTGACAGGTACCCCGACCTCCAGTGTCTGCAGTGAGAGTGTTGCAGTCCTTGTTGTAATTAACTGATCCGGAGAGCTAAAATCGGCCTCAAACTCCCCGTCCAGCCCGACAAAACCGACTTCCTTGTACACACCTGCGAGGCCCTCCATGCGTTGACTGATGTGGCCACGAATCTCAGTACCCTCCTCAACGTCGCGCCATGTGAGACCCACATCCACCATGACACTGCCCTGGTAGAGGTCCCATTCGAAGGGCCAGTGTGCAAAATACTGAGACAGGCGATTGGAGTCGGAGTCGAAGGTGATGGTATCAGCCAGCAAGCGACCGCTGCCGCGCCCGGTTTGCAGTTGATAGTCGGCCGATAGTGTAAACAGCGGCTTGCGCTTGTCGCTACGCAGCTGTCCGTTGATACTTACGCGCTGTTGATCCAGGGCGACATCTGCCTCGAGTCCCAGGGCCGGTAACCAGACATCGGCACTTTGCAGGTTAATGCTGTCGGCGCTGAGATGAATACGGCCATGCAGCGCTTGGTTCACGTCACGGATTAATTCCAGACCCGACAGGTCCAAACGAGTTGCCAGATTCAACAGTGGCGTTTCTACCTGGGGCAGCAACAGCTGCATCCGATCTACTTGCAGGCGCACAGAGCGGCTGTCCAACTGGTAGTGCAGGGATCCCGCACTAGTGGCTATCAACACGGGCTGGCTGAGTTTGATATCGCCCTGTACCAACGATTTTACACGCAGCAGTTCACCGGGGGTCAGGGTGGCGGTCAGTTGCCTGTCGTCAAGCGTTAGCTGCGACAATAACTGCAACCGGATGCCGGTCAGGATCGTAGCCTCGTCACCGCCAACAGTCAGTTCCGGGGCCTGCAGCAGAATGGCCAGTTCGGAGTTACAGTGCAATGTCTGTGCATATTCGCAGTGAAGCGCCGACAGTTCCCCGTGCAGGGTCAGTGAATACGACCGCTCTTCCAGTTGAAAGGCCAGTTTCTCCGCGCTCAACGTCAGCAGAAATTCTTTGGCGCTCTTTGGCTGCAGCGTGACAACCAGAGGCTGTACAAAATTTACTCGTAACGCGCCATTCAGCGCTGGTGCTTGCGCCGTTATCAGCGTTATGCCCAGCTCGGTTTCCGGCAGGAGCAACAATTGCCATTGTTGTTGGGTGAGCAGCGACAGGTCATCGTTCAGCAGTCCTGTCAATTCAAAGACCAGTTCGCCGGTTGCTGTAGTAACGGCTGCGGGCAAATCCATCAGCGGAGCCAGCAAGGGTACAAACGCCGCGACAGTCAGTCGCCCTTCGCCTCGCAATTGCTGCCGATCACCCCGGCGAAAGACGGTCGTAGTAAGCTCGGTTATCAGCTGATCATCACGGCTCAGTTGCGCTGTCAGTAGCAGTTGATCCGGCCCGGTTCGCTGTAGTTGCAAGCGCAGCTGCTTATCTCGATCTTGTGCCAACAAAGAAAAGCCGGCGTTGCCCCAGCTTGCCTGCAACTGCAGGGACTGGCGAAGTAGGGGGCTGCCGTTAATTTCCAGCGCACCGATGGCAATTGATTCCAGTGGCCCCGCCAGCAACTGCTCGGCCAGCTCAGACAATAACGGCCTTGCCTCAGCGCGCGAAGCGGTGGCAGGCAGGTTCAAAATCACCCGCGAAGCGGTAAGTCGTATGGGGCGGATATTGACCAGGCTGTATTCCAGATGCACTTGTTGCAGGGATTGTTGGGCGCGGGCCTCTCCCACTGCCAGCACCAGTTCCTCAATCTTCAGACTGTGCCAGCCAATTTCCAGTCCCGCCAGGCGTAACAGCCGGATATCGGATTGCTCCAGTGCCGTGTTGAAAGCCGTGGTAAACAACTGGATACGCATCTGGTACAGCCCCGCCAGGCTGGCCAGAAGCAATATCAGTACAATTAAAAGGCCTTTGCGCATACGGCTCCCTGAGATTTGGGGTCAGAACGGGGTCAGATCCGGATCTGACCCCGTTCTGACCCCAGCAGTGACTGGGTCTGGTGTGAGACGGGTGCAGATAGCATGGCGCAAATGCTGTCAATCAGGTTGCTCACCATTAACTCGGTGTTGGTCAGCTCACCGGCGTTGCGCTCGCGATGCAGGGCGTGGTCAGCCAGGCCGTGAAACAACATGCTCACCATCAGCGACATGCGGTATTCCACGATGGCCCGGGGCAGGTGCTTGAGAAAGGGCTGCCAGAGGTGGTTCATATTGGGACCCCAGTCTGAATCCTGGTTGAGATCAGACTGGCGCAGGGAGTATTCGAGCATATTATTGGCGGCCAGTTGGGCGCTGATCTTGATGTAGCAGACACCGCCATCGGGGTCGTCAAAGCGGTCTGCCACCGGCCGCACCAGAACGCTGGCAATATCGGGCAGACTGGGGGTTTTGCCCTCCAGGTCAGCCAGCATCTGGCGACGCAACTGGCCGATGGGCTGCCAGTGTTTTTCAAAGATGGCCTGTAGCAGGGCCTGCTTGTTACCGAAATGGTAGTGCACGGCGTTGCGGTTTTTTTGCTCGGCGGCGCGGGTTATTTCGTTGAGTGACACACTTGCCACGCTGTGGTCGGCAAATAACTGCTCGGCGGTGGCAATCAGTCGGGCGCGGGTGGCCTGGGTGCGCGCGGAGGGTTTCCTGGCGGTGTCAGTCATGCGTGTTCATCCCTGGACGGAATAACCGCCATCCACAGTGAGTATCTGGCCGGTGATATACGCCGCCGCTGGACTGGTTAAAAACAGGGTGGGGCCGGCGATATCGGCCGGCTCACCGAGCCTGCCCATGGGCGTGCGATCCAGGTGGGGTTGAATCAGCTCGGGAATATCCAGCATCGCCGCGGTCATATTGGATTTGATCAGCCCGCAGGCGATGGCATTAACGCGAATATTGTCGCGGGCATAACGCACGCCCAGTACGCGGGTCAGGCCCACCAGGCCGGTTTTGGCGGCGCCGTAGCCGGGCACAATTTCAATACCGAACAGCGAGCTCAGCGAGGCCATACCGATAATGCTGGCGCCACCGGGCACGTTGCTGGCGGCGAGTTTGTCGTGCAGGGCGGCGGCCAGGCGGTAGTTGCTGCTGAGGTTGATGGCGATGGCTTCTTCAAACACATCCGGGTCGTATTCGTCCTTGCCACCGGGCAGGGAGGCGCCGGCATTGTTGATGAGAATATCCAGCGCGGGCAACGCATCGGCTACGGCCTGCAGGCTGGCCTTGTCGGTGGCGATCATGGGCAGGTAGTTATAGGCGCTCAGATCGGTATCGTAATCGGCGGCGCCGGGGCGGGTGCCAGTTATGCTTACCTGGGCGCCGGCAGCCAGGTAGGCCGCGGCGATTCCCGCGCCGATGCCGTTGCTGCCGCCGGTGACCAGTACCTGGTAGCCGCTGTAGTCAAATTTGAGGTTCTGGAACGAGCCGCTCATGGTCGCTGCCCTGTAATAAATAGAGGGGATAATTTAATACACTTTCATTAAAAATACCAGAGTGACATTATTGTTCATCATCTCTTTTCCATCACTCTTTTTCATCAAATGTGCTCACGCCCTTGCGTAATGGGCTGCTGGCTGCCATATTTTTGTTAGTAATTACGGTGGGTGACAGGGAGGTTGCCATGGTTGAACTGCAAGGGGCGCGTGCCGCTGGGCGCTGTTTTCATGTGCTGCAACGGCGCGAGAATCGCCAGGCGCTGTTTATTGAGCTGGTCGACTACATTCGCTACCTGGATTATCTGCAGGATGCGCTGCTGCGTTACGGGGCGTTTTGTCATGCCTATGTGTTGATGAGCGACCAGGTGCAGTTGTTGTTGTCCGGTGATTGTCGTGAACGGGTGACGCGGGTGATGGCTGCGGTGGGGGATCGCAATCAAATGATATTGCGCTATTCCGCGCATCGTATTCGCAGCGACCGGCACTGGCAGGCGGCGCGGCGTTACATCGAGCGCAAACCGGTGCGCAGCGGGCTGGTGCCCCATCCCGAGGCGTATTACTGGTCCAGCTACGCCCATCGGTCAGTTGAGGTGTTAGCGAGCACAAATAGTTGACCCACCAGCACCTGCCTTGGGCTATGCCATGACATCAGCAATGGCGGGCGCTACAGTGTGTGCCTGACTTTTCAAGGGGCACAATCATGCGATTCAGTTACCAGATAGGAATGTGCGAGGCCGATCATTATCTGCCGCTGGCCAAAGCGGCCGAAGCGGCCGGTTTTCACGGCATTACCATTCCCGACAGCATTTGTTATCCCCAGGAGGCCAGCTCCAGGTATCCCTACAACGCCGATGGCAGTCGGGAGTTTCTGGAGAGCGTGCCATTTATCGAGTCGCTGATAGGCATCGCCGCCATGGTCGCGGTTACCGAGAAGATTCGTTTTGCCACCTTCGTCTACAAACTGGCTATTCGCCAGGCGGCGATTGTTGCCAAGCAGGTGCAGGGCATTAACGTGTTGAGCCATAACCGCTTCGACTTTGGGGTGGGCATCAGCCCCTGGGAAGAAGATTTCGCGGTCGCGCAGACGCCCTGGCCCAAACGGGGCAAGCGCCTGGATGAGCAGATAGATATTATCCGCGGCCTCGATTCGGGTGATTACTTTGGCTACGAGGGTGAGATTCATCACATGCCGGCCAACAAAATGAACCCGGTGCCGAGCCAGCCCACGCCGATACTGATTGGCGGTCACACCGATGTGGCGCTCAAACGGGCCGCGCGCAACGACGGTTGGATGTGCGCCGGTGCTGACCTGGAGGCCTTGCGGGGACATATCGGCCGGCTCAATGCCTTTCGGGAAGAGCTGGGCAGCCTCGACAAGCCCTACAAGATATTTACCACCGGTCAGGATGCGTTTACCACCGAGGGTTTGGCGGAGCTGGAAAGCCTGGGTGTCACCGATGTCATTATCGGTTTTCGGGATGTGTACAACATGCAGCCCGATGAAGACCTGGATACCAAGATTGGGCAGTTGCAGTGGTATGCGGGTGAGTTTATCGGCTAAGGGGACGGACTTAAGTCCGTCCCCAAATACACCGGTACTGGTCGGCGTGGCCGCAGTGCAGCAGCGCATCGAAGCAGCGGGACAAGGGCTGGAGCCCATCGAGTTAATGATTGCCGCCCTCGAACAGGCCGCAGAAGACGCCGGTAGCGACGAATTATTACGCCGGGCCGATCGCATCGAGGTGCCCAAAGGTATCTGGAATTACTCTGACCCGGCCCGCCTGGTGGCCGACGCCATTGGCGCCGAGCAGGCCCATACGGTATTGGCCGAAATCGGCATTCTGCAGCAAACCCTGATCAATCGCGCCTGTAACAGCATTGCCAGTGGCGAATGCAATATCGTATTGGTCACCGGGGCCGAAGCGAAATACCGGGCCCTGCGCGGGCAAATTGCCAGCGTGGAGATTGCCGAAACCGCACAGGCAGATATAGAACCCGATACCACATTGCAACCGGCGGCTGAGCTGTGGTCTACGGTGGAATCGGATACCGGCCTGGGTATGCCGGTGGGTTTTTACGCCATTCTCGATTCGGCTTTGCGCGCCTGGCAGGGCGTGAGCGTGACGGAACATCGCGACCAGATGGCTGCCATGTACGCGGACTTTTCTGCGATCGCCGCCGCCAATGAAGATGCCTGGGTGCGTGAGCCGGTCGACGCGGCGTTTATCCGCGAGCCCTCGCCGCGCAACAAGATGCTGGCCTTCCCCTATACCAAATTGCACAACAGCCAGTGGAATGTAGACCAGGGGGCGGGGCTTGTTTTTTGCTCTGCGGCGATGGCTGAAGAGCTGGGTATTGCGCGGGAGCGCTGGGTGTTTCCGCTGGCCGGAACCGAGAGCAATGCCATGTCGGTGGTGTCGGCGCGCCAGGAGTTGCATCGCTGCCACGGTTTTTACGAGGCCGGGCGCCAGGTATTGGCGCTGGCGGGCAAGCAGCCAGCGGATATTGACCTGATGGAATTGTATTCCTGTTTTCCGCTGGCGGTGCGAGCACAATTGCAGGAGCTGGGCTTGCCTGCCGACCGGCCGCTGTCGGTAACCGGCGCGATGACCTTTGGCGGCGGTCCGCTCAATAATTTTGTGTTGCAGGCCACCGTGAAAATGACCCGCTTGTTGCGCGACCAACCCGCCGCAACTGGCCTGGTCACCTGCGTGAGTGGTATGAACACCAAGCAGGGCTGCGCGCTCTATTCAACGGTGAGTAATCCGGCCGGTTGGCAGTTTGCCGATGTAACCGCGGCGGTGGAGAATGCCACTGGCGAGTGTGAACTGGTCAGCGGCTATGACGGTGCGGCCAGCATTGCCGGGTACACGGTGCTGTACCAGGGTGAGGCCCCCTGGCGCGCGGTGGCGGTATGCGATTTGCCGGACGGACGTCGCACGGTGGTGTTTAGTGAAGATGCCGCAGTGATCGCGGCGATGTTGGCCGATGAGTTTGTGGGGCGGGCTGTGGAAATATCCGGCGGGGAATATACGTTGGTCGAATAAATTGGTCGAATGAATTGACGGGGTCGCCTAGACCCTACCGCCAGCTGGGCATATTGCTGGGGTCATCCACGGGTGCCGACTTGCCTGAATCCTGGGTGGCTTCCTTGTTTTGAACCGCGGCGGCTGAGTCGGTTTGTTGTGGTGGCGCGGCCGCATCCGGAACTTTTTCTGCCTCGGGCAGATGAAACTCCATATCCATGGTGGCGGCCGGTGGTGCAGCGCCGTTTATTTCTTCCAGGGCCTGGATGTCACTTTCTACTATCGCTTTTTTGCCACGCACTGCGGCCAGAATTTCGTCATCGTCTTTTGTTTCCAGCTTCATCAGCGGCACAATATCGGCCGGTTTTTGATTTTTCTTGAGTACGAGAAACTGGTTTATATCGGCGGCTTGCAAGTAGGGGTTGAATTCTTTTTCTTCACCGATGGTACTCAGTGGCCAGCCTTTAAAATCGCGACCGGGGTATATCAGGGTACTGTCGGGCAGTTTGGCCAGTACGTTGTACAGGCTGTCGTAGTGCATACGCATATTGCTGGTGCCCTGGTTGCTCAAGCCGACAGTGCGCACCAACAGGGTGTCACCGGTAAAAATGCCGCTCTTGCCGGGTTGATCAATACGAAAGCAGTAGGAATCGTCGCTGTGGCCCGGGGTGTGTATCACCTGTAGCTGCATGCCGCCAATTTGAATGGTGTCGCCGTCTTCTACCAGTCGGGAGAGTCCGGGCATGTCGTTGGGAGCGCCGGCAATGGCATCGCAGCCCCACAATTCGCGTAACACGGGTAGTGCACTGATATGGTCATCGTGGTGATGTGTATCTATGGCGGCCACGGCGGTAAGCCCCAGTTCATTGAACAACTGCACGTATTCGCGCAGCCTGCCTTTGACCGGGTCGATCAAGACTGCTTCCGAGCTCATGGGGTCGGCCAGCAAATAGGTAAAACTAAAGGTGGCGTGGTTAAAAAGTTGTCGTACAAGCATGTGTAATCTCCTGCCGGCAGTATAACCTGCTGTCAGGGATGCTTCAAAATCGTTGACTCGGTGCTCGCATCCCCCCTAGGCTTAGCGCATGTTTGATATGTCTGGTTCAATGAAAAGCATTTTTTACGCGCTTGCCGCCAATAGTGCTATTGCGGTGGCCAAGGCTGTGGCGGCGTATATTACCGGCTCGGGCGCCATGTTCGCCGAGGCCATTCACTCGGCGGCAGATTCCGGCAACCAGTTGCTGTTGCTGTACGGTCTGAAGAAGGCCAAAGCGCCGCCCAATATGAAATTTCCATTGGGACACGGCAAGGAAATTTATTTCTGGTCATTCATCGTGGCGCTGATGCTGTTCAGTGTCGGTGGCTTGGTGTCTATCTACGAGGGCGTGCACAAACTGCAACACCCGGAGCCGCTCAACCAGCCATGGATTGCGGTGGGGGTGCTGGTGTTTGCGATGTTTGCCGAGGGAGCATCGCTGTACGCTTGTATTCGCGTGATTAACAAAGTGCGCGGCGAGCGGACTTTGTGGACGTGGTTTCGCGAGTCGCGCCAGAGTGAACTGATTGTTATTTTTGGTGAGGACCTGGCCGCCCTGCTGGGTTTGACCGCGGCATTGGCGGCGGTGTTGGCCACCATTGTTACCGGCGATCCATTCTGGGATGCGCTGGGCAGTTGCATCATCGGCGCCCTGCTGATTGTTATCGCCTTCCTGATCGGTAGTGAAGTCAAAGACCTGCTGGTAGGCCAGGGCGTGGAAGAACGCGAGCGCGACGCCATGCATAGCTTCCTGGAAGAGCAGCAGGAAATAGAGAAGGTGTTCAACATTGTCACCCTGCAAATGGGCCACGATGTGATGGTGGCGGTGAAGGCGCAGATGGTGTCGGCCGATGGCGTGCATATTGCCGCGCACATGATTAACGCGGTGGAGAAGCGTTTTCGGGAGCGCTTTCCCAAGGTAACCTGGCTGTTCTTCGAACCGGATGTGGCCGATTGAAGTGAGAGGTGGTGAAAGATGAGTGAAGCCGTCAAGAAAGAAACAGTCAGCGGCGCTTGCCTGTGTGGCGCGGTGCGTTTTGAAGCCACCCTGCCCAGTTTGTGGTGTGCCCATTGTCATTGCAGTCAGTGCCAGCGTTTTCACGGTGCACCGGTTGTCACCTGGGTGGGCTTTAATAGCGAGGG
>SMVB01220039.1_pt1 | contig 19921 bp, 13 predicted proteins | sample 2456461 | NCBI WGS metagenome assembly SMVB01 (sample SAMN11095934, study PRJNA526329) | marine sediment metagenome | biome: Marine sediment; feature: Surficial sediment; material: Deep marine sediment; isolation source: Hadal surficial sediment | place: Pacific Ocean | collected 2014-05 | depth...
ACAAGAAACTCGCCGCGCGCAAGCTCGGGATCCATCGCAGTACGCTCTACGCCAAGATGCGCCGCTACGGCCTGATCGATGACGAGCAGGCGGCTGAGGATTCGAGCCGCGAGACGCGACACGAGGAGTCGGAAACCCCGACACTGGTGTCAACCTACTGAGTTGACACAGGTTAGTTCCCAGTAGGATCCCGAGGTCTTCGGCGTCTGGCGCGAAAACCGACATACTCCGAGGTCGACACCCGGCCCCGACGCACCCGAAAAGACCGGAAATTCAATCAAAAACAACTTCTCGGTCAATGCGGCATCGTATTTGCTCTACATATCGCCGTAATCCATCCCGCTGGTCGGGATGCATGAAGACGGTGACAACAGGCCATGGCCGACTGACTTCATCTGTTTCTCCTGTCCCCCCCAACCCCCTGTGCTTGAGGAGCGCTTCGGCGCTCCTCTTTTTTTGCGTGGTTCCCGTGCCGGCCGTGTGTGTCGCTGATCGCGACCTTGCCGTCGTTTTTTCCGACGAGCTAAAAACGCCGGCGGGCAGCCAGATGCGTCGCGTGGACGATCCACGTCGTCGCGGCGTGTCCGGGAACGCAACGCCGTTTCGTTGTCGTACTTCGGAGGCATTCGTTTTCCCGCTAAAACGAGTGCTTCCCGACTCGACCGAAACGGCACGTGGTTTGCGATAGGTCGTGCGTGAACGAAGGTGAGGATTCGTGATGGGAGTGCGTTCATGGGGCATCGGAACCAAAGAATGAACGGGAACGGGGAACGCCGCGGGGCAACACTGCTGGTCGTCGACGACGATGCCGCCGGCCGTAAGATGCTGGGCGGTATCCTGCGTAACGCCGGCTACGAGGTGACGCTGGCCGTAGACGGCTCCGAGGCGATCGAGCAGGCGCGCCGGATTCGGCCCGACGTCGTTCTCCTGGACGTCCTGATGCCGCGGATGAGCGGGTACGAGGTCTGCAAGGTTCTGAAAAGCGATCCCCGCACGCGCCTGGCCCAGGTGATGCTGGTAACTGCCCTGGACGGTACGCCCGACAAGGTCCAGGGGCTCGACATCGGGGCCGACGACTACGTGACGAAACCGGTCCGCCGGGAGGAGTTCCTGGCCAAGGTGCGGGCGTTGTTGCGCGTGCGCCACCTGCTCGAGGACCTTGAATCCGCGCGTGGCGAACTGGCCAAGCGAAACCGGGAACTGGAACTGAAGAAGACGCTGGCGCAGACGCTGGTTCACGACCTGAAGAACCCGCTCGCCGGTGTCCTGGGCAACCTTGACCTGATGCAGTTGCGGGGCGGCAAGGACGTTTCGACGTTGATCGAGCGCACCCACCGCGCAGCCAAGCGGATGCAGCAAATGGTTTCGAACTTGATCGACGTCGAGGCACTGGAAGAGGGTCGCGTGGCGCCTTGCCGGGAACGCGTGGACCTGGCCGAACTTACGCTGCGTTCGACCGAAGAAGCCGAGTCGATCGGTCACGCACGCAACGTCTCCTTGCTTTGCACGGACGTGACGACCGCCCGTCTCGACGGCGACGCGCTCCTACTCCGCCGCATGATCGACAACCTGGTGTCGAACGCCGTGGCCCATTCACCCGACGGCGGCACGGTGGCGATCACCGCCCACCCGGTGCGCGGCGGTGTGGAGTGGACTATCTCCGACGAGGGTTCGGGAATCCCCGAGTCAATGCGCCACCGCGTGTTCGACAAATACGCCCAGAGTGATTTGCAGCAGCAGGGTGTGATGGCAAACCGCGGCCTGGGACTCACGCTGTGCCGTATGGTTGCCGAAGCGCACCGGGGAAGGATCCGGATCGAGACGGCACCGGGTGGCGGGACGCTGATGCGCATCCACATGATCGGCGTGCCGCCCGACGCTTCCGCAGCGAACGTCGAGCTGTCCGCCTAGTTGCGTTTCGCCGGGGGGCTCTCCGCGGAACCGAGTAAATCCAGCACACCCGCCGCGTGCAGGAACCGTTCGAGCGCGATTCTTACGGTCGGTCGCGTCACGCGGTCCCGCAAGTGGTTGACTTCAGCAATCAACCCGCCAAGATCGTTTCTCCCGGCCGACTGCCGGGTCAGGATCTCCCGCACGGGCGGGATCGCGCGCGCGATCGCCAGACGTCGCGCCATCATCTCCAGCAATTCATCGCGGAACACCCGATCCGCTAGTCCCTGCAATCCGCGCATGCGCTCGGGGTAGCGCGTCAACGTCCAACGCCAACGCGACACGAGGGCCGGGTCGCGGAACACGCGACTGGTCTCGGCGGGGTTGTCCGTCAGCGCGGTGTGATGGTTGCGTCCCCCGAGCGGACCGCCCCATTCGAGCGCCTGGGTGCGCAACGCTTCGAGTGCTTCCGCGTCGTCGCCGGCAAGCGTCCGCATCGCGCGCTCCCAACTGGGCTTGGCCTCGTAGGTTCGCGGCGAGCGCAACCAGTCGGCCACAGTGATCAACGTCAGTCGCGAGGCGCCCCAGTCTTCCATCGCAACGCTGACGTGTCCGGCGATGCGTGATACCAGTTCGGGGTCGCGGCCCCGAAGGGGTCCCAGGTTGTTCGACAAGGGCATCCTGTTGCCGGCCTGATTTGCCGGAAAACGATCGCGTAGCAGGATCGCTCGCGACCCGACAATCGCGGCGAGCCGGTCGGCGTCCGCGGCTTTGACCTGCGGCGAGACAGCCGCCGGGCCATGCCAGACGAGCCCGATCGATAGCGGGAGCGCGGCCACGGCCTGAAGGGAAGGGGTGGTGTAGGGACGTGCCGGGTGGAACCATAGACGGATCTTCTTCGGTAGCCTTCGTCGCACGCGCGCAGCGAGATCCGCATGCGCCGGGCCGACGTCGCGGCCGTAGGCCAGCACGTCGCGCAGCTCGGTCAGTTCAGGGGCGGCCGTCTCGAACGAGAGCACCAGGTCCGTCACGCCGGCGTCGCGGCGGATCCGCTTGGCGAAACGCCGGATTGCAACGACCAACTCGGCGTCCGAGATCGCATAGCGGTCCGCTCCAACGATCGCCGGGTTGAGCGAGACGATCAGCCGGACATTCTTCCTCGCGCACCACGCCGCAAGCACCCTGGAGGCTTCGTTGAGTACGGGCGCCGGATCGAATGGGTTGTCCGAGATCTGATGGGTCTGCACCCACAGTGAATTGAAACCGAGTTCGTGCAAGTAGTCGAGATGGGCTTCCAGGTTATCGCGGGACAGGGACCCGGGGAGCTGGACGACACGAAGGTCGAACGTCGCCGGCCTTTCCGCAAGCCCGGCCGCAACCCCGAGGCCCGCGAGGACGGTGGCGAGGACCGTCGATTTCAGCAGCAACGATCGCATCATCGGCAGCGGCCTGCTAGCTGAAGTCGCGTCCCAGCAACACGGCGACGATGATCCCGCCGACCGCGATCGGGGCCACGTAGCGAATGAAGAAGCGCCACACCCCGTAGTTGAACCAGCGGGGTGGATCGTCCTCCGCCAATTCTCTTTCGGAGACCTCGCGGGACAGGAACCAGCCCACCGTCAGCGTGATGAGGAAGCCCCCGACCGGAAGGAACCAGTTCGATGCAAGGTGGTCGAGGTTGGCGAGCAGGCCCTTCTTGCCGGGGAACACTTCGATGTTCGACAGCGCGCCGACCGCGCCGTTCGACAGCGCACAGAGAAGCCCGACGGCGAGGATTCCGCCGCCCGCGCCGAGGACCGCCTTCTTGCGCTGCATCCCGCGCTGGTCGACGAAGTAGGACGTCACGACCTCGAGGATCGAGACGGTGGAGGTCAGCGCCGCGAAGCCGACGAGGATGTAGAACAACGGTGCCAGGATCTCGCCGAACGGGATCGACGTGTAGAACTGGGTCGGTAGCGTGATGAACAGCATCCCGACCGTTGAGCTGCCGATCGACTCGGCCAATCCGGCGGTCGAGAAGATCACCGAGAACATGATCGCGCTGGCGATCAGCGCGATCACGGTGTCGAGCGCGACCACGATCATCGAGGATCGCACGACCGACTCCTTGCGCGACATGTAGGACCCGTAGGTGATCATGGCGCCCATGCCGAGCGAGAGCGTGAAGAACGAGTGCCCCAAAGCCACGAGCACGCTGTTCCAGTGCAAATTGGCGAAGTTCGGCCTGAACAGGAAGCGCAGCGCTTGGCCCGCGCCGTCCATGCTCATCGCGCTGACCAGTAACAGCAACAGGATGACCAAGAGCGCAGGCATCATGATCCGCGCCAAACGCTCGATTCCCTTCCCGATCCCGCGGTACACGACGACGATCGTGACCACCATGAACAGCGTCGTGGTGAGGATCTGCAGCGGACCGTCGCCGATGTAAGTCATGAAACCGTCTTGAACATTGACGTCGGCCGGAAAGCCCTGGAGGCTCCACCTCATGCAGGCCACGAAATTGCGTATGCTCCAACCCGCGATCACCGAGTAGTAGCCGAGCATGATGAAACCGGTGAGCACGCCGAGGCCCCCGACGAAGCCCCAGTGCGGGCCTATCATCTTCTTGAATGCGCCGACGGCGCTGAGCTGCGAACCGCGCCCGAGCATGATCTCGGCGATCATGATCGGCAGTCCGACGACCACGACGCAGATCAGGTACACCAGCACGAACGCGCCGCCGTCGTTGTCCCAGGTGATGTACGGGAACTTCCACAGATTGCCGAGACCCACGGCGCTTCCGGCCGCCGCCAGCACGAACCCGGCGCGGGAACTCCAATGATCGCGTTGCTCAGGCATGCGTGGTCTCCTCGGTTCGGTAACCACACGGTCAGCGGGGAGCGACGCTCCGGGGGTACCACCGCACGCGTGCAATCGATCTTGGGCGCGGCGAGTATAAGGACCGGGCGGAACGCCCGTCAAGCGGGGGATTTCGGATCAGAGCGGGAGTTCTTCCCACAAAACCAAGCGCCGCGACAACTTCCTGAAGGTCCAGGCCTGCGGGAAGTTGTGGACCCTTCGTTTTCCCCGGCTCTCAACGATCCGCTCGAATTCCTTGAAGTACATGACCAGCCGACGCCCGTCGCCGGCGCGATACATTTCGATATCGGCGGTCTCCGTTCGCGAGGAGCCGCGCATGTCGAGCACCCAGTCCCAATCCGCCTCGATCAGGTCCGGGCTGGTCTTGTTCAACGTGAACTCAAATGTCCCGGGGTGATTCTCAACGAAGTAACGGGCTTTCCCCGTCCAGTCAGTTTCGAAAGTTTCGGAGCCGCGCAGGGCCCCTTCGTAACGAAACTTGACGATCGGCTTGCCCCGGTCCTCGGCAATCCACAGCGCCAGATGAACGTCACGGCTGATGTACACCCAGGTCCCCTCCCAATTGCCTTTGGAGGTCGGCTCGGGCAAACCGAGGCCCATCCGGCCGAGCGAGGACTTGATCGGGACTTCTCTCTTGATGATCCGGGGTGGCGGATCCTGGCCCGCGGCACCGGCGCTCAACATGAGGGCCAAGGTGGTGCCGATTAAGATGCGTCCCCTCATGTCGCTGGGAACTATACCGTTTGCCTCGGTCCCCGGCCACCGGCGATCAGCTTGCGTAGGCGTCTGCGCGCGTGCTCCCCGATGCGGCCTTCCTCGACGGCTAGCCGGAGGACACGCGAAGACAGCAGGCGGTGGATCTCGTGAAGGTCACGATCGCGGCGATTCAACCTCGCGAAGTGCGCCTCGAGCGTGTTCGCGTCGCCGCGTGGGACCGGTCCGCTGACGGCCTGCCCCGGCGAGTCGATGGCCAACTGTTGGAGCGCTCCACGGGCCAACGGGAGCAGCGCGTCGAGTGCAGCGCGCCGCGCGACACCGCTCGACTCGATCAGCTTCGCGGCCGCTGCGATCAGGGCCACCAGGTCGTTTGCGGCCAGCGACGCGGCGACATGGTAGTCGATCCGCGTTGCGGGCGTCCATTTGAGTCGGGCCGGTAGCGCCACCAGCCCAGCGTCGCGGGCCAGTCGGCGGGCGATTCGCAACGCCGCAGGCGCGCCCTCGCATCGCGCGCGTGTCGAGTCCGGCAACGGCTCGGTCGGATCGCGGGGCATCACCTGCAACGGGTGCAGCACACCGACCGCCGCACCCGCCCGGGTCAACGGCGCGAGCAACTCGGGTCCGAACGCCCCGGCATGGTGCAGGGCGATGCGCCCGCTCCAATCGCCCTGCCGTGCGAGACGCTCGGCGATGGCGGCGATCGATTCATCCGGTACGGCCAGCAGCACGACGGTCGGCTCCTCGGCCAGGCCGGCAAGATCGAGCCGGGGTTCGGCCTTGACACGCTGCGCCAGGAGGCGGGTCGTGTCGGGGTTGCGGCCGGCGACGGTCGCGATCTTCCAGCCTGCCTTGCGCCACAGCGGCAACAGCACCGAGGCCAACCGACCGCTACCGACACAACCGAGGGCGGGTCGCGCCGTGCTCATCGCGCGGTGTTCCGCAGGGCGTCGAGGAGCCGCGTGAGCCGTTCGGGCATCGGTGCGTGGAACGTGCAACGCTCGCCGCCGACGGGGTGATCGAACTGCAACTCGAACGAGTGCAGGGCGAGTCCCTCGAATTGTTTTACGGCGTTGCGTTTGAGCATGTCCTGGATACCGCGCCAGGAACGTCCACCATACCGCTGGTCCCCGACTACGGGGTGGCGGATGGACTGCAGGTGCACGCGGATCTGATGGGTCCGGCCCGTCTCCAGGTCGATTTCGAGCAAAGCAAACCCGGGAATCGACTCGACGGTCCTGTAATGCGTGCGAGCGACCCGCAGCATTCCGCGTGTTCCCTGGACCGCCATCTTGGTCGGGTTGTTGCGCGAGCGGCCGATCCCGCGGTCGATCGTGCCCTCGTCGGGGTCCGGACGTCCCCACACGAGCGTGCGGTAACGCTTGCGCACACGGCGCTCAGCGAACGCGCGGCTGAGAGCGCGATGCGCCGCGTCCGTCTTGGCCACAACCATCACACCCGAGGTGTCGCGATCGAGGCGATGAACGATACCGGGGCGCACCGTCCCGCCCACAGGCGCCAACGTGATACCCAGTCCCAGTAAACCGTTGATCAATGTGCCGTCGGGCTGCCCGTGTCCGGGGTGGACGACGAGGTTGACCGGCTTGTCGACCACCACGATGTCGTCGTCCTGATGGAGGATCGGAATGTCGATCGCCTGCGGTTGCGGCGCATCGCTGCGCGGCGCCGGAGCCTCGACCTCGATCCGGCTTCCCGCCTTGACCGCCACGCCCGGTTTGGCTGCCGGGGCGCCGTCAATCGTGACCCGTCCGGCGTGGATCCAGCGGATCAACGCGGAGCGTGAATGATCCCGGAGTTTCTCTCGGAGGAATCGATCCAGGCGCTGTCCCGCGGCTTCAGTCGGGACCTCCAACCGTAGTGTTTCGCCGTCGGCGAGCGTCACGATGCGGTGGCGCTGCGGCTTGCCCAGCGGCCGCGGATCAGCATGAACGCGCCGACCAGGATACCGCTGATCGCAAACAACTGGGACGTCGAGAATTGATCCGAGAAGTAGAGGCCGCGCCCGACGTCGCCGCGATAGAATTCGATGATCACCCGCGCCGTACTGTAGAGCAGCAGGTAACTCCACATCACCGTGCCCTCGGGTCGGGGCCGCCGCCGCCAGAGCACGGTCAGGACTACGACGAGGGCGAGGTCGACCGTTGCTTCGATGAGCTGGACGGCCAACAACGGCTGTCCGAAGAATCGTCCGGAAGCGATCGCCTGCGGGTGCGTGAACGTCACGGCGAGCGGGTGGCCGGCGTCCACAGGGACCCCGTAACAGCAACCGGCCGAGAGGCAACCGAAGCGCCCCAGCGCCTGGGCCAACATGAGTGGCGCCACAACGGCGTCCGCCAGACGGATCAGCGGTAGGCCGTGGCGCCGGACGTAGGTGACGAAAACGATCGCACCGCCGGCGACACCCCCGACCAGGACGCCGGCCGTGCGGATCGTTCCGAGAAACAAACTCGGGTCGGCGACATAGTCGCGCCAATCGATCAAGACCAGCAGAAGCTTGGCGCCGACGATTCCGCCGAGCAAGGTGTAGAAGGTGAGGTTGAACACCTTCTCGTCGGAAAATCCGAGCGCGCGCGCGCGCCGTCCGAACCAGACCCAGGCCAGCGTCACCCCGAGTGCGAACAACACGCCGTAGGTCGGGAGGAACAGATGGGTCGGTCCGAGCAGCGGCAGAGGGACTCTTCCCAGATCGATGAGCAATGGGTGCACGTTAAGATTCTACCTCGTCGGGCTCGGGTTTGCGCTGCGGTCGAAACGCCGAGATCAGCAACAGGATCGCGCCGCACACGATGCAACTGTCGGCGACGTTGAAGGTGTGCCAGTGTGCGGTGCCGGCCTTTTCGATCAGCCATTCCGCCAGGTCTCCGCTGGCTTGCGCGTCGATGAAGTCGATCACCTCCCCGCGAAAGACACGATCGATCAGGTTTCCGATCGCCCCGCCGAGGACGAGCGAAAGAGCCGATCGGGCGACCCGGTCGAGGTCGTCGCCCCGGACCAGGTAGTGCACGACCAGCCCGATCGCAACCGCAGGGAGCAGCGTCAGGATCAACGTGCGCCACGGTTGAGCCATGTCGGTGAAGTACCCGAACAGACCGCCCGCGTTGCGTGAGTACACGAGGTTGAGCCAGCCCGGAATCAGCTCGATGCGCGGACCGTCACTCAGAGCGGCGTGGATCCACGCCTTGCTCGCCTGGTCGATCGCGACCACCACGGCGGAGACGATCCAGTACCATTTCTGACGCGCCATCGCGGCCGCGTAGCTCATGCCCGTTCTTGTTCGATAATCGTTCGCACGTTCTCGACACAGCGCGCGCAAATCGTCGGCCAGGTCCCGTCCCCACCGACGTCTTCGGTGTAGTGCCAGCAGCGCTCGCACTTGTCGCCGGCGGCGCGACGGACATTCACGACGAGCCCCTCGATCGTCTCCGAGCGGAACGCCCCTTCACCGGCGGCGCCCAGTTCGACTCCGCTGGTGATCAACAGGAAGCGCAGGCCGTCGCCGAACGAGCGCAGAAACTCCGCGGTGTCGTCGTCGGGCGTTTCAAGGGTGACGCAGGCCTCGAGCGAGGTCCCGATCGTCTTGGCGGCGCGCGCCAGTTCGAGCGCTTTGTTGACCTCCGCGCGAATCTGGCCGAGACGTTCCCAGCGATCGAGCAACGCCCGGTCGGGCTGCTCGACCGGCGATTCGGGGAAGTTGGTCGCGTGCACCGAGTGGGTCGTCCACGGTTCGTTGCCGCGCAGCGCCTCCAACCTCTGCCAAATTTCTTCGGCCGTGAAACACAGGATCGGCGCCATGAGACGGCACAGCCCGTCGGCCAGCAGCCACAGCGCCGTCTGCGCCGAGCGGCGCGCCGGGCTCTTGGCGGGGAAGGTGTAGAGCCGATCTTTGAGGATATCGAAGTAAAAGGAAGAAAGCGTGACCGTGGCGAAGTGGTGTAGGCCGTGGTAGACGAAGTGGTACTGGTACCGGTCGTAGGCTTGGAGCAGGCGTTGCCGCAATTGCTCCAACTGCTGGACAGCCCAGCGGTCGATCTCTTCCATTTCGGCGTAGGGCACCCGGTCGGCGACAGGGTCGAACTCGTGAAGGTTCCCGAGCAGGTAGCGGAACGTGTTGCGCACCTTGCGATAGGTCTCGGCGTTGCGGTCCCAGGTTTCCTCGGACACGCGCATGTCCTCGAGGAAGTCGACCATCGAAACCCACAGGCGCAGGATCTCGGCTCCGCGTTTGTCGGCGAGTTCGAGCGGTGAGACGTAGTTGCCCAGCGACTTGGACATCTTGCGGCCATCGCTATCCACCGTGAATCCGTGGGTGAGCACCGCTCGGTAGGGCGCTCGCTCGCGATCGTTCACCGCGACCAGCAACGAGGAATGAAACCATCCGCGGTACTGGTCATGGCCCTCGAGGTACAGGTCGGCGGGCCAGGGGAGTCCTTCGTCGTGGCCGAGGACCGCGCCGTGGGACGCGCCGGATTCGAACCAGACATCGACGATGTGGTCTTGCAGCACGAGGTGGTCGCGTGTGTGGCACCGTGGGCAGACCACCCCGGCCGGGATCAAACGTTCGCGCCGCTCCGCATCGGACGTGTAGGGGCGATGTTCCCCGTCTTTGTTCGGCACGCCGTACCAAGCGTTCGAGCCCTCCTGCCCGAATATCCGGGCGATGTGCGCAAACAACGCCTCGTCCCGCACGAACGCGTCATCGTGCTCGTCAAAACATGCGCCGCAGACCGCGATCGGCACCGGGACGCCCCAGCTGCGCTGGCGTGAGATACACCAGTCCGGGCGCGTCTCGATCATCTGCGCGATGCGTGCCTCGCCGAAGCTCGGCGTCCAGTGGGTCTTGCGGATTTGCTCCAGCGCTTTTTGCCGTAACCCGGTCGCGTCCATCGACACGAACCACTGCGGCGTCGAGCGGAAGAGCACCGGATTCTTGCAGCGCCAGCAGTGGGGGTAGCTGTGCCGGCAGTCCGCGCTGTGGACCAACCAACCGCGCTTGTCCAGATCGGCCAGGATCGCCTGGTTCGCGTCGAGCACGAATTCTCCTGCCAGCCACTCTTCGTTCACCTTGTCGGCGGCAAAGCGACCCGCATCATCGACGGGGTTGAACACGTCGAGGCCGTAACGCTGGCCGACGTTGAAGTCGTCTGCGCCGTGGCCCGGCGCGGTGTGGACGCACCCGGTACCCGCCTCGAGCGTGACGTGATTGCCGAGGATCAGGACGCCGGGTCGCGCCGCCGCGCCGGACGGGGCGAGGTACGGACGATCGACAGGCAACGCTTCCCCGACCCAATCGTCGCCTTCGCCGACGAGTTGCGCGCCCTTGAATCGTGCGAGCACCTCGGGCTCGTCCCAGCCGCACGCGTCGCTCACCGCGGCGAGCAGACCCGCCGCGACGATCCAGGCCGCATCCCCCCGCCTCACCGCGACGTAATCGAGTTGCGCGTGCAGCGCGACCGCGAGGTTGGCGGGGAGCGTCCAGGGAGTCGTCGTCCAGATCAGCACCGCGACGTTGAGACCGTCGAGTTCGGGGATGCGGGAGGCGGTGTTGGCGACGGGCAGCCGGACGTAGATCGAAGGGTCCGTACGGTCGGCGTGCTCGACCTCGGCCTCGGCCAGCGCGGTCTTACACGACCAGCACCAGTGCACCGGTTTGACGCCGTGATAGATCGAACCGTTGGTGAAGAATCGGCCCATCTGCCGGATGACCTCGGCCTCGTAGCTGCGGTCCAGCGTGCGGTAGATCGCTGTGCGGTTCGGGGCGTCGTGTTTTTCTTCCTCGGCGTCGAGTGTCCAGTCCCAGAACACACCCAGGCGCCGGAACTCCTTGCGTTGGACTTTGATGAACTTCAGTGCGTAACGGCGGCAGCGTTCCCGCACGTGCAACGGGTGCATCCCGGCCTTCTTGGCGCCGAGTTCCTTGTCGACACGGTGCTCGATCGGCAGGCCGTGGCAATCCCAACCCGGGACGTAGCGTGCGTCGCGCCCCATCATCGAACGACTCTTGACGACGAAGTCCTTGAGCGTCTTGTTGAGCGCCTGGCCGAGATGGATGTTGCCGTTGGCGTAGGGCGGCCCATCGTGAAACACGAAGGTCGGATCACCGGCGTGGGCCTCGCGGATCTTGCCGTACACGTTGATCGACTCCCACCATTCGAGCGTTTGCGGCTCCTTCTGGGGGAGGTTCGCCTTCATCTTGAAACTGGTCTTCGGGAGGCTGATCGTGCTCTTCAGGTCCATCGGTGGTCGAATTCCACAGCGGTCGAGAAAAACCGCGAGAATCGGGCGCAGGCTCGCGCGACGAAGCAGAGTAACATAAGGATTGAGGCACCTTATCCATGAGCGACTCCACGGCACGTATCTACCTCGATCACAACGCTACGAGTCCGCTGCGCCCCGAGGCCCAACGGGCCATGGAGCACGTGTTCGGGGCGGACCATGCCAATCCCTCGTCGATGCATCACGAGGGGCGGGCGGCGCGCTCGCTGCTCGATCAGGCGCGACGCCAGGTCGCGAATTTGGTCGGCTGCCGTGCATCCGAGGTTGTCTTCACCTCCGGCGGATCGGAAGCCATCGCCGCCGCTGTTCGCGGTGTCTGCGATCGTGCGCCCAACGACCGCCGCCGCATCGTGGTCAGCGGCTCCGAACACTCGGCGGTGTTGGAGTCCGCGCGTCTTGCCGCGCGGCGCGGAGGCCTCGTCGTTCCGGTGTCGACGGGGCCTGACGGGCGCGTCGACATCGACCGGTTCCTGATGCACATCGGTCCCGACGTGGCCCTGGTTTGCCTGCAATGGGCCAACAACGAAACCGGCGTGATCCAACCGGTCGAAGAGGTCGGTCGCGCCTGCCGCGAGCGTGGCGTCCCGTTCCTGGTCGACGCGGTGCAAGCCGCAGGGAAGATCGAAATCAACCCGCAGCGTTCGTGCGCTGATCTGATGGCGCTCTCGGGACACAAGATCGGCGGGCCCCACGGCACCGGCGCGCTGATCGTGCGTTCCGGCCTCGTTCTGGCCCCGTTGATCGGCGGCGGGGCGCAGGAGAAACGCAGGCGCGGCGGCACCGAGAACGTTGCCGGTCTGGTGGGTTTCGGCGTGGCGGCGGACACGGCGTTGAGCGAGATTCGCGAGGAGTCTCGCCGCCTCTTGAGGCAGCGCGCACGCATCGAATCTCGGCTTCGCGAGATGTATCCGACCGTGCGCTTCCACGGCCAGGTCGTATCGAGACTCCCCAACACCATCAACTTCGCGATTCCCGGGGTCCCCGGCGAGATGCTGACGATCGCGCTGGATCTGGCGGGGTTCGCGGTCTCGACCGGTTCGGCCTGCGCCTCCGGGGCGGTGGAACCGTCGCACGTGGTGCTCGACATGGGCTACGAGGAGCAGGAGGCTCGCGGTGCGGTGCGTATCAGTCTCGGGTGGAGTACCACCGCCGACGATGTCGGCACGTTCCTCGAACGCTTCCAGGGGATCGTGGAGCAAGTCCGCGAGGGGCTTCAACAGTCCGCTTCTTGACGCGTTCCGGGACCCTCGCTAACGTGACGCCCCTGAGACTGGAGGAGGAGCGAAATGGGCGTGTCGGCACCGACCGCGGTCGCCATGAGCGGCGGCGTGGACAGTTCGGTCGCGGCGTGCCTGTTGGCCCGTGATTCACGTCCGATCGTGGGTTTCTCGATGCAGTTGATCGACGGCCTCGCCGGCTCTGAAGAACGCTACGGTCGCTGTTGCTCGCCCGAGGATTTTCGCGATGCGCGCCAGGTGGCCGACCGGTTCGGGTTCCCGCACTACGTGATCGATCTCGAGGAAGAGTTCCGCCGTCACATCGTTCAACCATTCGCCGACGACTATGCCGCCGGGCGCACGCCGTCCCCGTGCGTGCGCTGCAACACGTTGATGAAGTTCGGCACGCTCGTCGGCCGCGCGCGCGCCGTCGGGGCCGACCGGGTCGCCACCGGGCACTACGCGATTCTCGAGAAGGATCCGGCCAGCGGCCGGACGCTGTTACGCCAGGCGGTCGATCGTGCCAAGGACCAGTCCTACTTCCTGTTCGATCTTTCCGACACGCAGCGCCGGCTGGCGGAATTCCCGCTCGGGCGCTTGCATAAAAAGGAAGTTCGCGAACTTGCCACCGAGTTCGGACTCGTCAATGCGGACAAACCGGAGTCGATGGACCTTTGTTTCGTGGCCAAGGGCGAGGATTACCGCGGTTTTCTCGAGCGTACCGGGTTCGCGAAAGAGATCGCTCCGGGCCCAATCGTCGACCAGCGGGGTGCTGTGCTCGGCGAGCACGCCGGGGTAGGTCGTTACACGATCGGGCAGCGACGTGGTCTCGGGATCACCGCGGAGAACCCGTTGTACGTCCTCGATGTCGACGCCGAAAGGAATCGTGTGGTGGTCGGAGACGATGCCGCCCTGTGGACCGATCGTTGCACGATCGAACGCACGCGCTGGATCCCGTTCGAGCGACCCACAGGGGAACTGAGAGCACGCGTACGGATCCGTTCGACGCACGACGGCGAGTCGGCGACCGTGCGCGACCTCGGTAACGGCCGCGCTGAAATCATTTTCGATGAACCCCAACGGGCGATCGCGCCGGGCCAGGCGGTGGTCGCGTATGACGGGGACCTTGTGCTTGGTGGAGGTTGGATCACCCATGGTGGACACGCTGCGTCGGCCAAAGACGTTGCTTGAACCGAACGACCTGTTCGTCGAGCGACACATCGGCCCATCGGAAGAAGGTGTGCGCCGCATGCTCGAGACCGTCGGGTGCGCCTCGCTGGATGCTCTGGCCGATGCGGTGGTGCCGGCGTCGATCCGGCTGCGACGCGCCCTCGACCTGGGCGACCCGCGCGGCGAGCATGAATTGTTGCAGGAGCTTCGCACGCTGTCGAAGGATAACGAGATCTTTCGCTCGTTCATCGGTCTCGGTTACTCGGATTGCATCACGCCGCCGGTCATCCAGCGCAACGTGCTCGAGGCCCCAGGATGGTACACGCAGTACACGCCGTACCAGGCGGAAATCGCACAGGGTCGCCTGGAGGCGTTGTTCAACTTTCAGACGATGGTCGCCGAGCTCACCGGGCTCCCGCTGGCCAACTCGTCGTTGCTCGACGAGGCGACCGCCGCCGCCGAGGCGATGGCCATGTGCCACGCGATCGCGCGCGGCAAACGTACGGCGTTCTTCGTCGCCGGGGATTGCCACCCGCAGACGATCGAGGTCGTGCGCGCCCGCGCCGAAGCGCTTGGGATCGCGTTCGAAAGCGGGTCCGCCGCCGGGCTCGACCTGTCGCGCGACGATCTGTCCGGCGCGCTGATCCAGTACCCCGACACCGACGGTGTGATCCGCGACGACGAAGCCTGGATCGCGCAGGCCAGGGCGTCGGGCATCATCGTTGTCGTCGCCACCGACTTGCTCGCGTTGACGTTGCTGCGTCCGCCCGGAGAGCTCGGCGCCGACATCGCAATCGGATCGAGCCAACGTTTCGGCGTGCCGCTAGGGTTCGGCGGACCGCACGCCGGTTTCCTGGCGACGAGCGAGACGCATAAACGGTTGATGCCGGGCCGCATCGTCGGCCTTTCGAAGGACGCGGCGGGACGGCCGGCCTACCGGCTCGCGCTGCAGACGCGCGAGCAGCACATCCGTCGCGACAAGGCCACGAGCAATATTTGCACGGCCCAGGTGCTGCTGGCCGTGATGGCTTCGATGTACGCCGTCTACCACGGTCCGAAGGGACTGCGCGCCATCGCCGAACGCATCCACGGGATGACGGCGGCGCTGGCCGCCGGCCTCAAACGGCTGGGTTATTCGGTCGGCGACGCGCCGTTCTTCGACACCCTGCGCGTCCGGGTCGAGAATGCCGCCGCGGCCGAAACGATCCACGCGCGCGCAGTCTCCTCCCGGATCAACCTGCGCCGTTACGACGACGCCTCGGTCGGCGTTGCGTTGGACGAGACGACCAGCGGCGACGACCTCGATCGTTTGCTCGCGATCTTCGCGGGCGATGCCGCCGACGTCCCCGGTGTGGCGGGCCTGATCGACGAGATCGAGCCCGGCTATCCGGCGTGGCTGACACGGCAAAGCGCCTACCTCGAGCACGAGGCGTTCACGCGACACCAATCCGAACACGCGATGTTGCGCTACCTGCACCGCTTGCAGGGACGCGATCTCTCGCTCACGCAGTCGATGATCCCGCTGGGGTCGTGCACGATGAAGCTGAACGGGACGTCGTTGATGCTTCCCGTCACCTGGCCCGAGTTCGGGCGGATGCACCCGTTCGTGCCTGCGGAACAGGCGCGTGGTTACCATCGGTTGTTCGATCAACTCGAAGCCTGGCTCGCCGAGATCACCGGGTTTGACGCGGTATCGCTGCAACCCAACGCCGGCGCGCAAGGGGAGTACGCCGGTTTGCTGGCGATCCGCGCGTACCACCGCCGGCGCGGCGAGAGCGGACGCAACGTTTGCCTGATCCCGACCAGCGCCCACGGGACCAACCCCGCGAGCGCGGTGATGGCGGGGATGCGCGTCGTGGCCGTGGTGTGCGACGAAAACGGCAACGTCGACGTCGACGATCTCGAAGCCAAGGCCGCACGGCACGCGGACGATCTCGCGGCGTTGATGATCACCTATCCCTCGACGCATGGTGTGTTCGAAGAGGAGATCCAGCGTATCTGCGAGGTCGTGCACCGGCACGGTGGCCAGGTCTACATGGACGGTGCGAACATGAACGCCCAGGTCGGACTGTGCCGTCCCGGCGATATCGGCGCCGACGTGTGCCACCTCAACTTGCACAAGACGTTCTGCATCCCGCACGGTGGGGGCGGACCGGGGATGGGGCCGATCGGTGTCGCAGCACACCTGGCGCCGTTCCTTCCGGGGCATCCGTTGGGCGGCCCACAACACGAGCATGCCATCGGCGCGGTTTCGGCGGCGCCCTGGGGCAGCCCCAGCATCCTGCCGATCTCGTGGGCCTACATCGCGCTGATGGGAGCTTCCGGACTCAAGCGCGCGACGCAAGTCGCGATCCTCAACGCCAATTACATGGCCGAACGGCTGAAGGAGCACTACCCGATCGTCTACACCGGCCGCAACGGCCGTGTGGCTCACGAGTTCATCATCGACCTGCGTGGTTTCAAAAAGACCGCCGGAATCAGCGTCGACGACGTGGCCAAGCGGCTGATCGACTTCGGCCTCCACGCTCCCACGATGTCGTTCCCGGTGGCCGGCACGATGATGATCGAGCCGACCGAGAGCGAGTCGAAGGCCGAATTGGATCGTTTCTGCGAGGCGATGATCCGGATCCGCGATGAGATCCGCGCGATCGAGGAAGGCAAGATCGATCCCGACAACAACCCGCTCAAGCACGCGCCGCATACGGCGCAGGCGATCGCATCCGACGATTGGAACCGGCCCTACACTCGCGAGCAAGCGGTGTTCCCACTCGAGTGGGTCCGCAGTGCCAAGTTCTGGCCCTACTCCGCCCGCATCGACAACGTCTGGGGGGACCGCAACTTGATCTGCACTTGCCCCAGTGTCGAGGAACTGAGTAAGCTCCAAGACTCTTAGAAAACCCCGCTCATCAGGCTGCGGACGGAGTGTCCGCTCGAAGCTCCCACCCGCCGTTGAGGGATTTGCGGGACCGTCGTACAACTACCTGTGTCCGAAAGGACCTCCCCCCGGTCCAATCGAACAAGTGGTTGGCCCCGAGGACCGGAACATCCTCGGGGCTTTCTTTCCGACGGCACGGCGATCCGGATTCGAACGGATGTTCCCGGATTTCGACGCGGTGAAATAACCCATCGGCAGGTTTTTCGAACGATCTCGCCGGAAAAACACGTCATACCCGGGCCATCGGGTTAGACTTCGCGGGAATCGAGGGGTGGCCGCATGCGCAGTGCGGGAGATCAGCTGACGCATTACCGTCTTGTCGAACCGGCCGGCGAGGCGCGCCGCGAGGTTTGGCGGGCCGTCGACACGAGGGACGATCGCGCCGTGTCGATCAAGATCCTGCCGCACCTCGCAGAGCCCGCGGCGTTGGACCGGCTGCGGCGCGACGCCGATGCGCTGGCCTCGATCGCGCATCCGGCGATCGTGACCATCGATGCCATCGAACAGGCCGACGGGGTGCATTTCGTTTGCACCGAGGCGATCGAGGGCACGAGCCTGGCCGAGCTCGTCCCGCGCGGGGGATTCGAGACCTCGCGGTTGCTGGATCAGGCCAAATTGCTGGCCGACGCTGTTGGCGCGGCGCACGAGGCGGGGGTCACGCACCGTGAGCTCGGCCCTGACCGTGTCTTTGCTGTGCCCGGCGGGGGACTTCGTATCCACGACTTCGGCCTGTCGGAGACCGATGAGGGCGGCGAGGACCCGGACCTGGACCCCGACGATACGCCCACGCTCACGCTGACCCGCGAAGGCGCGCGCCGCAACTTGGCGTACCTCGCTCCCGAACAGATCAAGAACCAACCGCTGGATCGTTTGACCGACGTTTATTCCATCGGCGCCATCCTTTACTGGATGGCCACGGGTGTCCATCCATTCCGCGGGGACAATCCGGCTGACATCTGCGTGGCCGTGCTTCGCGACATGCCGCGACCGATAAATCAATTGAAACACGATGTTCCCGAGGGGCTCGGGCCCATCGTTGTGCGTTGCCTCGCCAAGGACCGCGGGCAGCGCTATGGCAGCGCGCGGGAACTCCACGCGGACCTCGCGAGGCTCGCTTGATCTCGACCGCCGGCGTCCTGCCGTAGAATGTTCGTGATGGAACCGGGCATCTCACTTGCGCACTACCGGCTGATCGAGAAGATCGGCGAGGGTGGGATGGGCCAGGTCTGGAAGGCCCGCGACACCCGCCTCGACCGCGAGGTGGCGGTCAAGGTGCTCAATGCGGAAATTTCGGCCGACAAGCGCCGGCTCGCGCGCTTCGAGCGCGAGGCGAAACTGCTCGCCTCGATCAACCACCCGAACATCGCAACGATCTACGGTCTCGACGAGCAGGACGGCCGGCACTTCATCGCGATGGAGTTGATCCCCGGTGAGGATCTCGCGCACCGGCTGGACCGTGGCCCGCTGGGGCTCGGGGATGTGTTGCGCATCGCGCAGCAGATCGCCGCGGCGCTGGAGGCGACCCACGCGAAGGGCGTGATCCATCGCGATCTCAAACCCGCCAACGTCTACGTGACTCCGAGCGACGACATCAAGGTGCTCGATTTCGGTATCGCACGCGATGCGGCTCCGCCTCAAAGCGACGCCGCACCGGAGCCGACACTCCCAGGCAGCATCCTCGGTACGGTGTCCTACATGAGTCCGGAACAGGCGCGCGGCAAGCCGGTCGATGCGGCGACCGATCTGTGGGCCTTCGGTTGCGTGTTGTACCGCATGCTAGCCGGCCGCAACGCGTTCCCCGGCGACACCCGCTGGGATCGCCTGGCGGCCGTCCTACGCGAGGAACCCGACTGGGGAGCGTTGCCCAAGGATACGCCCCAACCGCTCCGTGAACTCATCGAGCGCTGTCTCATCAAGGATCGTTCAAAGCGCATGGACGATGCGGGTGCGGCACGCCGAGTCGTGGAGTCGATGCTCGGCGTTTCGACGATCTCCTCCGAGGGGGTCACCGTCGCCGACTTGATCGCGGTCGACCGCACAAGGAGCAGCGCGGTGCGCTGGCTGTTGTTCGTGGTCCTCGTGGTTGCGGCGGTCTGGCTGGGGACGCGTGCGATTTCCCGTCTCGACGAGACGGGACCGTCCGGCGCCGGGTCAACGTTGGCGGACCGTTCGATCGCGGTGCTCCCGTTCGAGAATCTCGGGGGCGGGGTAGAGAACGCCGCATTCACCGCCGGGATCCACGACGACATCCTCAATCGAGTGGCCAAGATCGGCGGTCTCCGCGTGATCTCGCGAACATCGGTCATGGAGTACCGCTCCAGCACCAAGAACCTGCAGCAGATCGGCGAGGAACTCGGTGTCGCCACGGTGCTGGAAGGTGGTGTGCAGCGCTCCGGCAATCAGGTGCGTATCAACCTTCGGCTCATCGATGTGGCCAGCGAAACGCAACTGTGGATCGAGAGCTTTGATCGCGAACTCAGCGCGGAACAGATCTTTTCGATCCAGAGCGATGTGGCGGGTCAGGTTGCCATCGCGCTCCAGGTCTCGCTCTCGGCCGACGAGCGCCGGCGCATTGACCGTTTGCCGACCACCCATCTCGAGGCCTACGACGCCTACGTGAAGGGGCTGGAGTACCTCTATATGCCGGGACAACTGGAAGAGAACCTGCTGCCCGCACGCGACAGTTTCGAACATGCGGTTGACCTGGACCCGACCTTTGCGCTGGCCTACGCCGGGTTGTCGCGGGCGGCGCGGGACCACTACTGGCTCGGCGGTGGGACCGAGGAGGCCCTCGAGGTGGCGCGGCTCGCGGCCGAAAGCGCGATCGAAATCGAACCGGACC
>SMVB01414768.1_pt1 | contig 19921 bp, 18 predicted proteins | sample 2456461 | NCBI WGS metagenome assembly SMVB01 (sample SAMN11095934, study PRJNA526329) | marine sediment metagenome | biome: Marine sediment; feature: Surficial sediment; material: Deep marine sediment; isolation source: Hadal surficial sediment | place: Pacific Ocean | collected 2014-05 | depth...
CCTCGGGACCGGCTCCCCCCCGGTGGCGGATCCGGTCGCGCGCATCGCGCGTGCAGGGGAGCGGGCGATGAGGCGGACAGGATAGTGAGCCTCGCCCCCGCGCGCGAGGGGGGGTTGACTCCCGCGGATGGACCGGACATGCTCTCCGCCCCTTCGCTGCGCCGGTCCTCCCCGGCGCCGCGGGCCACGGGGGATTAGCTCAGTTGGTAGAGCGCTTGAATGGCATTCAAGAGGTCAGGGGTTCAACTCCCCTATCCTCCACCAGTACGACCGGCCGCCCGTCACCGCCCGCGGGGGCCGGGTTTTTCCTCTCGGGCCGCGGGCTGAACTCCGGTAGCTTCGGCAGCCTCTGAAGCCCTGCGATGAGAGTGCCGAGATGACCGAGCTCGCCCACCCCGACCGACTCGCGAAGGTCGCGGCCATCCGCGAGTCGGGCGAGGACCCGTATCCTGCCCGGGGTGTCGCCAGCACGCCGGTGGCCGAGATCATCGCCGGCGCCGGCAGCGCCGACGACCCGGGCCCCCTCCTGGGCGAGAAGGTGACGGTGGCCGGACGGCTGCTCGGCCTGCGGGACTTCGGCAAGCTGATCTTCGCCCCGCTCCTCGATCGGACCGGCCGGATCCAGACGGGGCTGCAGAAGAACCGGCTCGGCGATTGGTGGCCGCGGCGGAAGTGGCTCGATGGGGGCGACCTGGTGGCCGTCACGGGCGAGCTCGGGCACACCCAGAAGGGCGAGGTGACCGTGTGGGCGAGCGAGGTTCAGTTGCTCGCGAAGGCCGTCGCGCCGCCGCCGGAGAAGTGGCACGGGCTCACCGACAAGGAGGCGCGGTACCGCCGGCGCTACGTCGACCTGTGGGCCTCGGAGGGCGTGCGCGACGTCTTCGTCAAGCGCAGCCGCATCCTCGCGTGCATCCGGCGCTACCTGGACGGCGAGGGCTACCTCGAGGTCGAGACGCCGACCCTGCACCCGATCATGGGCGGCGCGACCGCGCGCCCGTTCACGACGCACCACAACGCGCTCGACATGGACTTCTACCTCCGGATCGCCCCGGAGCTGTACCTGAAGCGCCTGATCGTCGGCGGGCTCGAGCGGGTGTTCGAGATCGCGCGCAACTTCCGCAACGAGGGCATCTCCGTGCGGCACAACCCCGAGTTCACCATGCTCGAGCTGTACGAGGCGCAGGCCGACTACCGCCGGATGATGGAGCTCACCGAGGGCATGCTCGAGATGCTCTGCCGCGAGGTGAACGGCGGAACACGGACGACCTTCCGCGGCCAGGAATACGAGCTCGCGGCGCCCTACCCGCGCCTCGCCTACGCGGACCTCTTCCGGGAACACAATGGCTGCGATTTCGACGATCAGAGCGCCGTGCGGGCGCGCGCGAAGGAGCTGGAGATCCGCGACGCCGGGAACTACTGGAAGCTGATGAACGACGTCTTCGAGGCGACCGTGGAGGACCACCTCTCCGGCCCCGCGTTCGTCATCGACTACCCCGTGCAGATCTGCCCGCTCGCCAAGGCGAAACCCGATGATCCGCGCCTCGCGGAGCGGTTCGAGCTGTTCATCGCGGGCATGGAGCTCGGGAATGCGTTCACCGAGCTGAACGACCCCGCTGAACAGCAGCGTCGATTCGAGGACCAGGTGGCGGACAAGGACCCCGAGACGCCCGGCGAGGTGGACCTCGACTACGTGCAGGCACTCGAGTTCGGCATGCCCCCGACGGGCGGGCTGGGCATCGGCATCGACCGCCTCGTGATGGTGCTCACGAACCAGGATTCGATCCGCGACGTGCTGCTCTTTCCGGCGATGCGCCCGCACCGGGCCGATGGCGAGCACGGTGCGCCTGACGGGGCCGAAGCTTAGCGGCGAGGAAGAGGAACGAGCCGTGCAAGAGACCCCGTCCGAACCGTTCGCCGGCGAAACCCCGCAGGCCGAGGGCGAGCCGCTCCCGCCCATCCCGCGGGGCGTCCAGGGCGCCTACCGGGCGTTCCTCTCCCTGCGCTACCTCCGCGCCCGTCGGACCAACTGGATCGGCATGGCGGGCATCATGGTCGCCGTCGCCGCCCTCGTCCTGATCCTCTCGATCATGTCGGGTTTCCTGAACGAGAGCCGCAAGAGCCTCCGCGGGAGCCTCTCCGACCTGATCATCCAGCCCCTCCTCGAGGTGCCGCTCGACAGGCAGCGGGGCACGATGATCCCGAACGATCCCGCGCTGTTCCTCGCGATCGTCCGCGCGGATCCACGGGTCGAGGCCGCCTGCACCCAGCTCCAGTGGTACGGCATCCTGACCGTCCCCGGCCGGGGCTACATCCTGCGCGACGTCTCGAGCTCGGGCCTCGCGCTGGTGCACCTCGTGGGCATCGATCCCGAGGCGGAGTACACGACCACGGACCTCCGGGAGTCGCTCCTCAGGGAGCCCATGTTCCCGGTCGGGCAGGTCGCGGACGTCGACGACCCGTTCGCTCCGCCCCCGGACTACCGGCCCGAGTCCCGCCCCTTGCCGAGCGTCATCCTCGGCAACCAGCTCGCCGCCCACTGGGGCGTCTTCCGCGGGGACAAGGTCGAGATCATGACCGTGACCGTGGACTCGCGGACGGGTGACGTGGGCGAGCCGAGCAATCAGGCCTACGTCGTCGCGGGGACCTTCCGGTCGCAGAACAACGAGGTCGACATGAGCCAGGTCTACTTCGACCGGCGCGAGCTCTCCGACCTCCTCGGAGACTCGACCGACTTCAGCGCGATCCTCGTCAAGCTGAAGGACTACGAGCGCGACAAAGTCGCCGTGGTCGCCGACCTGAAGCGGGAGCTCATCGCGGCCGGTCTCCTGCACGACGACCGATTCCGCGACCTGGGCGAGATCCGCACCTGGGAGGACTTCCGCAAGAACCTCCTGCGCGCGATCGAGAACGAGAAGGCCCTCATGGGGATCATGCTCAGCCTGGTCATGGTCGTCGCGGGGTTCACGGTCTTCGCGATCCTCTCGATGATGGTCACCGAGAAACGACGCGACATCGGCATCCTGTGCGCGCTCGGCGCGACACCGCGCGGCATCCTGGTGCTCTTCCTCCTCATCGGATTCTGGGAAGCGCTGTTCGGCGCGACGGCCGGAGCGATCCTCGGCATCTGGAGCGCGATCGAGATCGACCCGATCGAGCGCTTCCTGTCGGATACCTTCGGCTTCCAGATCTTCAACCGTGACGTCTACCTGTTCGACCACATCCCGAGCGTCGTCGAGCCCGCCGGCGTGGCCATGATCGTTCTCGGCGCATTCCTCTGCACCCTGATCTTCGCCGCCATCCCCGCCCTGAAGGCAGCGCGGCTCGACCCCATCGATGCGCTCCGGTACGAGTAGCCCCATGTCCGGAACGACCACCGAAGCGTCCGTCATCCTCCGCGCGCGCGGCATCCGCAAGTCCTTCAAGGTCGGAGAGCGCAGGCTCGAGATCCTCCACGGCATCGACCTCGACCTCGAGCGCGGGGAGCTGCTCGGCCTCATGGGCGCCTCGGGCGCCGGCAAGACGACGTTGCTCAACGTCCTCGGCCTGCTCGACCGGCCGACGGAGGGCGAGGTCTTTCTCACCGGCCACGCAGCCTGGACGCTCTCCCACACGGAACGCTCGCACCTGCGCAATACGAAGATCGGCTTCGTGTTCCAGTTCTACCACCTGCTGCCGGAGCTCTCGGCCATCGAGAACGCCATCCTCCCCGCGATGATCGCGCTCTCGGGCCGCGCGTTCCGGAGGGAGCGCAAGCACTACACCGAGAAGGCCTCCGAGATGCTCGACGCGTTCGGACTCGGGGACCGGATGGGCCACAAGCCGGGCCAGCTCTCCGGCGGCGAGCAACAGCGCGTGGCCATCGCCCGCGCGCTGCTCCTCGACCCCCCCATCCTCATCGCCGACGAGCCCACGGGCAACCTCGACCGGGCGACGGGCGAGCGGATGCTCGAGCTCCTCCTCGGCCTGCAGGCCGAGCGTCAGCTCTCGATGCTCCTGGTCACGCACGACGAACGCCTCGCCAGCCATTGCGAGCGCGTCGTCTACATGGAGGACGGCCAGATCCAGGCGGATTCGCGCGTGCCGGTGCCGCACTGACGCGGCTCCCTTCCCGTTCCGTTCCTGCCCTGCCTGTTTTCCTGCTATATCTGCTTCTGGGCAGGCATGGGCGGCCGCCCCATGCCTGCCCAGAAGCAGACATAGCAGGAAAACAGGCAGGGAACGGGAGGGAGAGAGACGGTGCGACCTACTGCTCCGACATCGCCTTGCCGGGATAGTAGTCGAGCTTGTCGACCGGCATCACGATCGACGTGACGATGTTCGCGGCGTGGCTCATGACGCGCTTGAAATAGCGCAGACAGAGCACGAGCGTCGCCTCGTTCTTCCCTGTGGACTTGATCCGGCGATCGATCTCGGCGTCGCAACGATCGGCGAATGCGTCCGCCTCTTTCAGGAATACGCGCGCGGCGTCGACGTCGTGCGAGTCGAACAAGCCCTGGGACCGGACGAGGAGTCGGGACAACCGATCCTTCTCCTCGACGAGGTGCGTCAGCTCCTCCTCGTCCCCGAGCTCCGGCCGCAGGATCGCCAGGTCGAACAGGTTCTTGGCGTAGTCCCCGATCCGCTCCGCGTCCTTGACCAAGCTCATCATCACGAGCAGGGCGGGGAAAGTGGCGGCGCCGTGGATCGAACCGTGTACGACGATCTCGCGCCGGATGCGCTGCTCGGTCTCGTTGATCCTGATATCGGTCCGGAAGAGGTCCTCGCGGATGACCTCGGGGTCCGTTCCGCCGAGGAGCGAGTTGGCGGCTGCATCGAAGATGTGGCGGCCGTCCTGCAGCATCTGCAGGAAGCGGACGTGGATCTCTTCGAGACCCCGGGACTCAGGGCCCAGTCGTTGAAACCAGCGCAACATGGCAATTCTTGTCTCAGTCTAACCGATTTGGTTCGTGACTCAACTCGGTGCCGAGCGGAAGAGGAGGTACCCGAGGAGCGGGATGACGACGAAGAAGCCCACGACGTACCCGACGATCCAGGCTGGGTTACGCGCGGCTCTCTCCGCGAGCCCGCGGGCGAGCCGGAGCGGGATATTCCGTATCACGGGGATGGGATAGAAGATCAGCACGCCCGTCACGTTGAAGAGCGTGTGCACCAGCGCGATCGTCAGGCCGCTGCGATCCGTGGCCATGCTCGCGAGAAGGGCGGTCACCGTGGTGCCGATGTTGGCGCCGAGCATCATGGGGAATGCGTTCTCCAGCGTGAGCACGCCCGCGGCGCACAGCGGAACGAGGAGCGACGTCGTGATGCTCGACGACTGGACGGCGATCGTCACCCCCGCTCCGACCAGGATGCCGATCAGCCCGGACCGGCCGAGCGACTTGTTCATGGAGCGTTCGAGCGGACCCGAGATCAGGGTCCGCATGGTCTTCGTGATCAGGAAGAGGCAGACCATCGTCAGCACGATCCCAAGCATGAGACCCGCGCCACCGAGCCACCCGTCCCTGAATCCCATCCACTTCAGACAACCGACGATGCCATCGAAGCCGCTCTCGATGGCGCCCTTGATAGGGCTGTGGAACTCCGCGCCGGTCCCGCCGTAGAACAAGCCGCTCAACCACTCAGCCGTCCCCGCCAGGATTCCCGTCCCCGTTTCCGACAGAGCTCTCGTCGCGAGCTCGAGCGGCAGTAGCAGCGCGACCAGGAGGACATTGAAGAAGTCGTGCACTGTCGCCGCGGCGAAAGCCCTGGCGAACTCCTGGCTGCGGCGGACGGAACCCATCGAGACGAGCGTGTTGGTGATCGTCGTGCCGATGTTGGCGCCCATGATCATGGGCACCGCGGCATTCACGGACAGCGCGACGCCTTTCGCGGCTCCGACCATGCCGACGATCGTGGACGTCGTGGTGCTGGAGCTCTGCACGAGCACCGTCGCCAGCACGCCCACGGCCAGTCCGGCGAAGGGGTTCTCCACGCCTTCGAAGAAATTCTCCGAGACGTCCGCTCCCATGAGACCGATCGATTTCGAGAGCAACTGGATCGCGACCAGGAAGCAGTAGAGCAGTACGACGACGACGAGGAACCGGACCGCGTAGACGGCGGGCGGCCAGGCCTGGGGCTGGGGCTGGGGCTGGGATCGGGGGCTGGGTGCCGGCATGCGCGGTGGTGGCGCCTTCACAGAACCTCGCCCTGCCCAGGCCCGGGTGCCTCGCCCTCGGAGTGCGCGACCTCGATGTCCGAGTCGGGCGTGAAGCTCCCGCGCCAGCCCAGCCGATCCCGCAACCGCTGCCAGGGATGGCTGCCGGGGCGCGCCAGGAGCGGGTATGCGACCGGGTGCCGGCGGACGGTCACGGTGTCCCCCACGTCGAGCGGGTAGAAGCCGTGCCCGTCGACGGCCAGGCTGACGAGCCCGGCGGCCCGGACGACCTCGACCGTGATCTCGCTATCGGGGTGGAGCACCAGGGGGCGGTGCGAGAGGGCGTGCGGGCAGATCGGTGTCACGACGACGCCGCGCATCGACGGCGCGAGGATCGGCCCCCCCGCCGCGAGGGAGTGCGCGGTGGACCCGGTGGGCGTCGCCAGGATCAGGCCGTCCCCGCGGTAGTCGCTGACCCAGCTATGCCCCACGCGCAGCGAGACGGAGACCATCCCCTGCAACGCACCGCGGGTGAGCACCAGGTCATTGAGCGCGACGAGTGACGCCGGCCCGCGACCGTCGGCGCGCTTGGTGTGGATCTGGGCGGCGAAGCGCATGCGCGGCTCGACGACGCCGCGCCCGTCGAGCACCTCGGAGATGCCCTGCTCCCAATCGTGAACCTCGACGGTCGCCAGGAAGCCGACGCGCCCGAGGTTGATGCCGAGGGTCGGGACGGGGTCGTCCTTGAACGCGCGAGCGGCGGACAAGATGCTGCCGTCGCCGCCGAGGACGACCACGAGGTCCGGCGGTCCGCCGGGGATCGGATGGGACGGGTCCTTCTCCCGCGCCCGCGAGAATCCGACCACATCGGTCTCCACGTGGACCTCCGCCACTCGCCCGCCGAGCCAGCCCGTGATCTTTGGCAGGAGCTCCCGCACGTGCTGCTTCGTGCAATCCGCGAGCACGAGCAGCGTCTTGACGGCCCCGGCGGCGGGGGCCTGGGGCTCTTCATTCAGCCCTTTGGAAGCCGCGGGGGGGGCGGGCACGGGGACCTCTTCCGAGTTCGATTCAGACCAGGTTGGATTCAGACCAGCGCGGGCTGGAGGAGATTGCGGAGCGTACGCTCGAGCCCGTCCGCGTCCAGCCCGATCTCGTGAAGCTGTTCCTCGCGCGTCGTCTTGTGGTCGCAGAACCGGTCGGGGATGCCCAGGATTCGGACGCGCGCGAGCGTGCGGTCCGCCGGCGCCGGGAACCGCGACCAGGCCTCGAGCACGGCGGAGCCGAATCCGCCCGCCCGCTGGTGCTCCTCGAGCGTCACGATGTGGCGGTACCGCAGGGCGTGCTGCAACAGGAGCTCCTCGTCGAGGGGCTTGGCGAATCGGGCGTCCACGACGCCGATCTCCACGCCTCGCGCGCGATACCGCTCGGCGACCTCCAGCGCCACGTGCACCAGCGCACCGTAGGCCCAGACGACGGCTTTGTCCCCCTCCGCGAGCACCTCGGCCTTGCCCGGAGCCATGGCCCGGCGCTCGCTCGGGTGGACCACCTCGGGCCTGGGGCACGTGCCGCGCGGGAACCGGACGGCCAGGGGCCCATCGAGCGCGAGGCCCATCTCGAGCATCCGCGCCATGTCGGTGGCGTCGCGCGGTGCGCACAGGGTGAAGCCCGGCAAGGTGCGCAGGTAGGCGATGTCGAACACGCCGTTGTGGGTCGGTCCGTCCTGGCCGACGAGCCCGGCCCGGTCGAGGCAGAACATGATGGGCAGGCCCTGCAGCGCGACCTCCTGGAAGACCTGGTCGTAGCCGCGCTGGAGGAAGGTCGAGTAGATCGCCGCCACGGGGCGCAGGCCCGCTTTCGCCATGCCGGAGCAGAGTGCGACCGCATGCTGCTCCGTGATGCCCGTGTCGTGGAACCGCGCCGGAAACCGCTCCGCGAAGCCCGTGAGCCCCGTCCCGGAGGGCATCGCCGCCGTGATGGCGTGCACCCGGACGTCGCGCTCCGCGAGCTGCGCCAGAGCGTCCGCGAACGCCTTCGTGAAGGAGACGGCCTGCGGCCCGCTCGCCGGCGCCGGCGCGCTCTTCTCCGGCGGCTCGGTCTTGTCGGGGACCCGCGGAGGCTTCGCCTGCGGCGCGACCGCGTGTACGCGCTCGGGGTGATCGGGGGCCTTCGGGTGCCCGCGCCCCTTCTCCGTGAGAATGTGGAGCAACACCACCCCGTCCAGCTTCGACACCCGCTCGAGCGTCTCGATGAGCCCGACGACGTCGTGCCCATCGATCGGTCCCACGTAGCACACGCCGAGCTCCTCGAACACGTGCCCCGGCACGAACGCGTGCCGCATCACCTCCCCCACCTGCTCGAGGGTGCGATCCATCCTGGGGCCGATGAGCGGGATGGCGCTGATCAGGTTCTTCGTCTCCTGACCGGCGCGTTGCACGAGCCGGTTCGAGCGGATGCGCGACAGGTAGCGCGCCATCGCCCCCACCGACTTCGAGATCGACCACTCGTTGTCGTTCAGCACGACGAGCAGGCTGCGGCCGACCGCGCCGGCGTGGTTGAGCGCTTCGAACGCCACGCCCGCGCCGAGGCTGGCGTCCCCGATCACGCTCACGACGTGGGGCGGCTCGGGCTCGTGCGCCGTCGCGAGCGCCAGACCGAGCCCGAGGCTGATGCTCGTCCCCGCGTGCCCGGTGTGGAACAGGTCGTACTCCGACTCGCTCGGGTTCGTGAACCCGCACATTCCGCCGGTCCGACGCAGCTTGGCGAAGTCGCCCCGCCGCCCCGTCAGGATCTTGTGTGGGTAGGACTGGTGCGAGACGTCCCACACGAGCCGGTCGCGGCGGAAGTCGAAGGTGTAGTGCAGGGCCGTCGCGAGCTCGACCACGCCCAGGTTCGAGCCGAGGTGCCCCCCCGTCTCCTGCACGGTGCGCAGGAGGAAGGCGCGCATCTCCGCGCACACCTCGGGGAGCTGGTCGCGCGTGAGACGCTTCAAGTCGGCGGGCGAAGCGATCCGGTCGAGGAGCGCCGCCTGGTCCTTGTCGGGGATCGTGTCGGTCATACCTCGATCTTCGCCCGCTCAGGGCCCGGGGGGTAGTTCAGCGGGTGCGATTTCTTTCGGCGAAGCGGGACGGGGGGGCTTCCGGGGTCGCACCGAGCCCTCGCAGAGGAACCACGAGGGCTCAGCAATCCCGCGCCAGAAGCCGGTCCACGAGCGCCTCCGCGAGGCTCCCCGCGCCAAACCCCGCCTCCCGGGCCTTGGTGCGCGCCGTCTCCGCGAGGCGGGCGGCTTCGGCTCGGGCGGCCTCGAGGCCGAGGGCCGCCACGAGGGTCGGCTTGTCGCCGGCGGCATCCTTGCCCGGCGTCTTGCCCAGGGTCGCCGCGTCGCCCGTCACGTCCAGCACGTCGTCGACCGCCTGGAAGCAGAGTCCGAGCGCCTCGCCGAAGCCGCCCGCGCGGGCGCAGAGGTCGCGCTCGGCCCCCGCCGCGATCGCTCCGAGCTCCGCTGCGCCGGCGAAGAGCGCAGCCGTCTTCATGCGGTGCGTCCGGCGCACGTCCTCCAGCTCGACCTCCCGGCCCGTGCCCTGAAGGTCGAGCGCCTGCCCGCCGACCATGCCCGCCGGACCCGCCGCGCGGGCGAGCGCGGCCACCATCTCCGCCGCGCGCGCGCCGCCGCGGACCGCGAGGAGCTCGAACGCAGCGGCCTGCAACCCGTCTCCGACCAGGACGGCCACCGCTTCGCCGAACGCCTTGTGGCACGTCGGCCGGCCGCGGCGCAGGTCGTCGTCGTCCATGCACGGCAGGTCGTCGTGGACGAGGCTGTAGGTGTGCACCCACTCGATGGCCACCGCGGGCGCGGCGGCGCCCTCGTCGTCGCCGCCGAGCTCGCGGCATACCGTGCGGACGAGCGCCGGGCGCAGGCGCTTGCCGCCACCGAAGACTGCGTAGCGCAGCCCCTCGAGCAGTGGCCCGGGCGTCCCAGCGAGCCCCGCGAAGGCGCGCTCGAGCTCGCGGTCCGCCCACGCCCGGGTCTCGGTGAGCCATGACCGGAGGCGCTCCGCGCTCGCGCTCACGCCCTCAATCCTCGGCGTCCGGGTCCCCCGCGAACGGGCGCAGGCTCTCCTCGGCGTCCTTCGTGAGCTCCTCGACCTGCTTCTGGTAGCCGCCGAGGATGTCGCGGCAACCCTTGAGCAGCGCGACGCCCTCCTTGTAGCGGTCGATCGCGGGCTCGAGCTCGAGCCCGCCCTCTTCGAGCGCGGCCACGATCTCTTCGAGGCGCTTCAGACGTCCATCGAAGCTCACTGCCTTTGTCTGGGGTGGAGTCTTCTCGGCCATTGCGGGATTCTACTACGCCGCCGCGGCCACCGTCAGCGCGTGGCTGCCACCCGGTGCGAGTGCACGTCCCGCTGCGGGGAGGGGATCGAAATGCCCTCCGCGTCGAACCGCTCCTCGGCGGATCGCGCGACGTCCCGGTCGACGGTCCGGTAGCCGCTCGTCGGCGAGCATGGCCGGCGCGCGGAGTTGACCGACCCGGCCCATCGGACGGGAGCGGGGCTACCGCGACGGCTCGAACCGCGAGCGCCTTCCCAAGGAGCGCGCGCTTCGCGGCCTCCGCCTCGACCGCGACCCCAGCCCGCGTGAGGGGCCGGAGCGGCGCTTCGAGCAGGAGCACCTGGACCTCCGAAGTCTCGGCGACCTCGGCGGGGAGCTTGCCCGCGACCCAGGCCTGCGGAGCGGTGAAGGCGCAGAGCAGGGTGGCGCCGGACATGGCGGGCAGGCCGCGGATGTGCCCGGGCTTCAGCGCGCGGGCTCGCGGGGGATCGGGCGGGGACAGGCTGTCATCGGTGGGGTCTCGGTGTCCCGGGTGCCAGAAGGCCCTGGGGAAACACCGCGGCGGGCTCCGCCGCGACCCCGAGACTGGGCGTGCGCCCCCTGGGAACGCTTTTCCGCCTTGTCGCTATCCCGGGGTCGGGATACGATCCGATGTAGGGGTACTCCGCTCGCAGCCCTTGGAAGCCGCCCGGGGAGCCGGGGAACCAACTCTCTCCCTCGCGGAAGCTTCCCCCGCAATCAATCCGACGCTTGACACCGAGACTCGCTCCATGAAAGTCGTCCTCATCTATGCCAAGAGCCAGGCCATTCGTCAGTTGGCGGCGAAGATCTTCGCCGACCAGAGCCAGACGAAGGGCGAACTCGCGCGCGACGAGATCTACCCGCCGCTCGGGATCAGCATCCTCGCCGCTGAGCTGGAGGAGATCGGGCACGAGGTGCGCCTCCTCGACGACTCCATCCGCGAGCTCGACGAGCTCCGCGCGGGGATGGAGTGGTCCGACGTCATCGGCATCTCCTCGTTGACGCCGAATGCGCGCAGGGCCCGCGAGCTCGGCAAGCTCGCCAAGGAGGAGTTCGGCAAGCTCGTCATCCTGGGCGGCCCGCACCCGACGACGAACCCCGAGTTCTTCCTCGAGGCCGACGCGGCCGACATCTGCGTCCAGGGCGAGGGCGACGAGATCCTGCCCGAGATCCTCGAGCACTGGAAGAGCCCGGAGAAGTGGCCCGAGATCCAGGGCATCACGTTCATGAAGGACGGCGAGCTCTTCGCGACTCCGCGCCGCCCGCTCGTGAAGGACATCGACGCCCTCCCGCTGCCCGCCTACCACCTCTGGGACATCCCGGAGTACATGCGCCTCATGGTGAACCCGGGCGTGACCGCGATCACCAGCCGCGGCTGCCCCTACGCCTGCACGTTCTGCGATGCGGAGATGACCCCGCGGCAGTACCGCTCGATGAGCGTCGACAAGACCGTCGACCTCCTGGAGCACATCATGCGGACGTACAACCCGCCGCAGATCATCCTGTTCGACGACCTGTTCACGATCCAGCGCAAGCGCGTCATCGCGATCTGCAAGGAGATCATCCGGCGCGACCTCTACTTCGAATGGATCTGTGAGTCCCGTGTCGACACGATGGACTTCGAGATGCTGCGGTGGATGAAGAAGGCCGGCTGTGTGAAGATCGCCTACGGCCTCGAGTCCGGCTCGCCGGACATGCTCGTCACCATGAAGAAGGGCGTGACGCCCGACAAGGTCCGCGCCGGATCGAAGGTGAACCGCCAGGTCGGGATGTACTTCAAGTTCTTCGTCCTCTACGGCTTCCCGAGCGAGCAGAAGAAAGACCACGTGATCACGGAGGAGCTCGTCCGCGAGACGCGCCCCGACTCGGTGTGCGTCGCACTGCTGCAGCCGATTCCCGGCACGGAAGTGTACGAGGAGCTCAAGCCGCGCCTGCTCCAGGACGTGGCGGAGATCGAGTTCCACTACTGGCACTCGACCGAGACGTTCAAGCACCCGAACTTCACGTACGAAGAGCTGCACGAGGCGCGCGACCGGCTGATCAAAGTGCACCACGCGGCGACGAAGAGCCTCATGCCGCGCGTGCGTCGGAAGCTCGAGCGTGCTGTCGCCATGCTCTTGCACCCGGAGCTCATCGGCGACTGGTTCGAGATCCGGCGCCGCCGCGCGCGCCACTTGAAGCGCGTCGCCAACTCCGATTGGGGCTATATCTACGAGGAAGAAAAGGACTTCGTCGCCCAGCAGGTGCCGACGGTCAACATGAACGCCTAGGGAGGGTGGACGGAGGGTCTGTCCCGAATGCTCGCCACGCCCCGCCCGATGCAATCGGGCGGGGCGTGATTTTTCTTGCTCACCCCGGCTCGCCGAACCGCGCTCCGTGGAGCAGACTCGGCGCCCGCCATGCAACTCTCGTGGCAGCACGCAGGTCCGGGCCCGCGCACGCTCGGGATTCTCCTCCTCGCCATCGCGGCCTGGAGTGGAGCCGTCGTGCGGGGCGGCTTCGCGTACGACGATCGCGAAGCGATCGAGGGCAATCCCGTCGTCGAGGGCACGGTGCCGTGGCTGACCGCATTCGAGCAGGACTACTGGCATCACCGCGGCGACGCGGGCCAATGGCGCCCGTTGGCGGTGCTCTCACTACGCCTCGACCGCGCACTGTGGGGCGACCGCACGGCCGGGTTCCACGCGACGAACGTGCTGCTCCACCTGCTGGTGATCGCCCTGGCGGCGGCGCTCGTCAACACGGTGATCGCCGGCGAGCTCCGGGGCGTCGCCTGGTTCGGACTCGCCGTCTTCGCCCTCCACCCCGTGCTCTCGGACTCGGTGGCCTGGATCTCCGGGCGCACGTCGATGATCGCGGCGATCGGCGGGCTCCTCGGAGCGCTCGGCGTCGCTTCGATCGCAAGACACGAGCCGGGTCCCCGTGACCATCCGGCGGCGGCCGTCGGCGTGATCGCGGCCGTGGGGGTGTTCGCGGCGCTCGCGGGCAAGGAGGACGGGATCCTCTTCGCGCCACTCATGGTCCTCCTCGCGCTCCGCCGCTCCAAGCGCGCCGCCGCGGCGAGCGCCGTCGGCTGCGGTGTCGCCGTCCTCGTCTGGATGGGCTTCCGGCACGCGGCGCTCGGCGCCTGGCTGCCCGCGGCGAATCACGCCGTGCTGGGCGGCGAACCGCTGGCCGCCCGACTGCTCGTGTCGGGCAACGCGCTCGTCGAGGCCCTGCGGATCGTGCTCCTCCCCCTCGACTACTCGCCGAGCTACCGCCCCGCGGACATCCTCGCGCACGTGGGCACGGGCGCCGCGGCGATCGCCCTCGCGGCGCTCGGTTGGGCGCTCCTCGCCGCGCTGATCCTGGGCGGCGCCGCCGCGTTGCTCGGCCCTGGATCGCGAATCGTCGGCGCGGCGAGCCTCCTGGCCGGTGCCGCGCTGCTGCCGCACGCGCAGCTCGTGCCGAGCGGCGAGGTCTTCGCGCCGCGCTTCCTGTACCTGCCGCTCCTGTTCGGAATCCCCCTCGTCGGCACCCTGTTCGCGCGCGTCTTCCGCCGCGGCGATCACCGATTCGCGGTCGCCGCGCTGCTCGTTGCCTGCAGCATCCCGATGGCCTGGGACCGGGCCGGCGTGTACGCGAGCCGCGCGGCCTTCTGGACCGCGGTGCTCGCGCAACACGAGGACGATCCGCGCGCGTGGAACGCTCTCGGCAACGCGCGCATGGAGGACGGCGACCTGGCGCGCGCCCGCGACGCGTACGAGATGTCGCTCGCGCTCGACCCCCGGTACAGCCGGCCCTGGACCAACCTGGGCGGAATCCAACTGGAAGAGCAGGACTTCGTGGGCGCCGAGCGCAGCTTCCGGCGCGCCGTCGCCGTCGGTCCCTCGAATCCGATCGCGCACGGCAACCTCGGCCACTTCCTCGCGCGTACCGGCCGCCCGGCGGAGGCCCTGGCCGAGTACGAACGCGCCTTGACACTGGCCCCGGGTCTGGCCTTCGCCTGGCGCGGCCTGGGCCGCGTGCGTCGGCGGCTCGGCGACGAGACCGGTGCCGTACACGCCTTCGACCGCGCCCTGGCCCTCGACCCGGGCGACGCGGTCGCCGCACGGCTGCGGGCGCTCGGCCAGTGATCGGGCCGCAGCGCGGGTCGGGTGTCACCGCGGAGCGTGCGTGCCAGTCTGCAGGGCGGTGGTGGGGGTGGCGGGATCCCCCGTTCTGCGCCCCGCCCGACTGCGATCGAACCGTTGCGGTCCGCGCGCCCCTGCCGTAAGAATGGGCCATGACCAAGTCCGCGCTCCTCCTACTCGCCGCGCTCCCCGCCCTCGGCGCCTGTGCCTCGGGCACGGGGAAGCCCGCCACGGATCAGTCCGGTAGCGAGCTCTTCCAGAGCTACTGCGCCAATTGTCACGGCACGGACGGCCGTGGCACGTTCCTGAACCTCGGCCCCAGCTTCGAAAGCGTGCGCGAGTACTGGGGTGCGGACAGCCTGCTCGTGTACATCGCCGATCCGAAGGCCTTCGCGGCGCGGACCGAGCGGCTCGGGGAGCGCGAGATGACGGCGATCGCCGACGACGTGCCGCAGGCGTCACGCGAGCGTCTCGTCGAGTTCGCCCTGACGCTGATGGACTAGACAGGATGGGTGGACCGGACTTCCTGAGTGCGCGGGTTACGCTGCTCAGGAAAGAAACCCAGAGAGCGGTGCAGAGCCGCAAAGGAAGCCGGTCCATGAGCAAGATAACGAAGTACGTTGGCCTAGACGTCCACAAGGACAGCATCTCGATCGCCGTCGCCGAGGAGGGCGAAACTCCGGACTAGGACGCCCGCCGCCGCCCGTCAGAGCTTCACGCCGACCCAGAGCCCGTCGCCGATCGGGACGATGATGCTCTGCAGATCGTGGACCCCGGCCATGTGGTCGTTGAACACGCGGACGGCCTCGACGTCGGGATCCGTGCAGTCTTCCTCGAGGAGTCGGCCGAAGGCGAACGCGTTGTCGACCATGATGAGGCCCCCGCGCCGCACGATCCGCAGGCTCTCCGCCAGGTAGCCGACGTAGCTCTCCTTGTCGGCGTCGATGAATACAGCGTCCGCGGAATCGGCCGCGAGCCCCGGCAGGACGTCCAGCGCTCGCCCGCGCAGGACCTCGATCCTGCCGGCGACGTCGGAGCGCCCGATCCAATCCTCCGCGAAGTCCGCGTGGCGCCCCTTCACCTCGATCGTGCGCACGCGCCCCGCCTCGGGGAGCGCGCGCGCCATCGCGATCGCCGAGTACCCGGCGAGTGTGCCGACCTCGACTACTTCTTGCGCGCCGTGCAGCCGGAGCAGGATCTGCATGAGGCTCGCCTGCTCCGGCGAGATCCAGATGGCCGGGATGTCCGCCGCGGCCGCGGCGCGCTTGAGGTCCACGAGGAACTCGTCGTCGCCCGCGGTACGGCTGGAGAGGTACGCGAAGTGCTCGGCCGAGACGGCGCGGGAGGTGGCGGTCATGTCAGAGGGTGACGCCCCACTCGAATCGGACGGGGACGGACACGTCGGGACCGAGGCTCGCGTGCACGGGACAGGTGCCCGCGGCCCGCTCGAGAGCCGCCCGCGCATTGTCGTCGAGGTCGGCGGGTACCCGGATGACGACGTCCAGCTCCCCGATCCGGCGTGTGGGCTCGGCCACCATCTTCTTCTCGACGATGACCTCGCTCCCGACGAGATCCCAGCCGTGCCGCTCCGCCACGATCCCCATGATCGTGAGCATGCACGTTCCGACGGACGTCGCGAGCAGGTCGGTCGGAGAGAACGACTCGCCCTGGCCCTGGTTGTCGACGGGCGCGTCGGTGAGCAGGGTCTGGCCCGAAGGGCCGTGCGTCGCCTTGCAGCGCAGCCCGCCTTCATAGCGGATCTGGATCTGGACCATGGGATGTCTCCGGTGCCGGGGTCGCGAGAGCGCGCGGGGATTGTGCGCGAAGACCCGATTCAGGCCAAGGCTGGGGAATGGGCGGGCGCGGGCTCGGACACCTTGGGAAGACCACCGCCGGGCCGGAGTGAACGGAATCGGGCCGTGCCCGGTACGGTACGCCCTCGCCCCCTCGCTGAAGCCCCGCAATTCCCCCCATGCGACCGCTCGAAAACCGCCTCGCATTCATCACCGGCGCCTCCGCCGGGATCGGCGCCGCGACCGCCCGCGCCCTGACCGAAGCCGGTGCGCGCGTCGTGCTCACCGCCCGTCGCGCGGACCGCCTCCGGGCCATCGCCGCCGAGCTCCCAGGCGCGGAGACGCTCGAGCTCGATGTGCGCGATCACGCGGCGGTCGCGCGCGCGCTCGAGCCCTACGACGTCGACATCCTCGTCGCGAATGCCGGCCTCGCGTACGGCTCCGAACCCTTGCAGGAGGGCGATCCCGAGGAGTGGTCCACGGTGATCGACACGAACGTGAAGGGCGTGCTCAACACCATCCGCCCCGTGCTCCCGCGCATGATCGAGCGCGGGCACGGCGACATCGTGCTCCTCGGCAGCGTCGCCGGCCGCCAGGTCTACCCCGGCGGAAACGTCTACTGCGCGACGAAGTTCGCGGTGCAGGCCGTCTACGAGGCACTCCGGCTGGACGCCGCGGGCAAGGGCCTGCGCTTCACCAACATCGAACCGGCGATGGTCGAGACGGACTTCACCGTCGTGCGCTTCCGGGGCGACGAGGAGCGCGCCCGCGCCGTCTACGAAGGCATGACGCCGCTGACGCCGGCGGACGTGGCCGACGCGATCGTCTACGCCGTGACCCGGCCGCCCCATGTGAACATCGGCGAGATCGTCCTCTGGCCCACCGATCAGGCGAGCACGACGGTCGTCCGGCGGGATGCCTAGCCGCCCTCTGCGCGAAGACCGCTAGGGCGCCTGCTCACCGGCGCGGTAGAATAAGGGGCCCTCTACAGCGCATCCCAACCGCCATGACCCCTGAACGACCGGGCCACGAAGACCCCCTCTCCGCCGAGATCGACGCCGCCCTCGAAGGCGTGAACCTCCAGGAGCTCGACGCGCCTGGAGAGCTCCACGCCGCCAGCCCCAAGGGCGATCGACTCTACCGCGGAACGGTCGTCGGCGTCACCGGCGACGACGTGATCGTCGAGCTCGGTCCACGGATGCAGGGCGTCGCGTCGAAGCGCGAGTTCGACGAGCCGCCCGCGGTGGGCGCCGTCTTCGAGTTCGTGCTCCGCGGCCGTGAGGACGACCTCTGGATCCTGTCGCGCCGCGAGGCACAATCCATCGCGAGCTGGCAGGAGCTTCAGACGGGCTCGCTCGTCAAGGCGCGCGTCACCGGCCAGAACACGGGCGGCCTCGAGCTGAAGATCGGGTCGCATGCGGCCTTCATGCCGGCGAGCCAGGTCTCCGCCCAGCGCGAAGACGACATCTCGACCTTCATCGGTCAGACGCTCACTTGCGAAGTGCTCGAGATCGACCGCGGGCGCAAGCGCGTCCTCCTGTCCCATCGGCGCGTCCAGGAGAAGGCGGCCTACGCCGAGCGCATCGAGACCATCGGCAAGCTCAGCCCCGGGATGGTCGTGACCGGCAAGGTCACGCGCATCGAGACGTTCGGCGCATTCGTCGACCTCGGCGGCGGACTGGAAGGCCTCATCCACATCTCGAATCTCACCCGCAAGCGCGTGGAGAAGGCCGATGAAGTCGTGAAGAAGGGCCAGGAAGTCCAGGTCAAGATCCTCGACATCAAGGAGGGCGGCAAGCGGATCGGGCTCGGCATGAAGCAGCTCGAGCCCGATCCCTGGGATGACGTCCACGAGCGCATCGGCAACGATGCCGTCGTCACCGGGAAGGTGACGCGCGTCGTCGACTTCGGCGCCTTCGTGGAGCTCGAGCCGGGGCTCGAAGGGCTGCTGCACGTCTCGCAACTGGGGACCGACCGCGTCCGCCGCGTCGCGGACATCCTGAAGGTGGGCGACGAGCTCGCCGTGCGCGTCGTGTCGATCGACGCCGCCGAGCAACGGATATCGCTCTCCCGCCTCGATTCGCGCGGGGCTGTCCTGGGCTCGGAGGAGGCGGTCGACGCGGGATTGATCGACCAGGTGCTCGGCGACTCGAGCTCGGTCGGGATCAGCACGAACCTCGGCGACCTGTTCAAAAAAGCGCTCGGCGGCAAGCGGTCGGACTAGCCCTGGAACGAGAGCTCGGGCTTGTGCCAGGGCCAGATTCTATGGGCACCGCAGGCATCGTCGCCCCAAGGGCACCCCATGCCGCACACCTCCGCCCTTGGACTCACCCGGGGCCCCGCGGTCAGAACAGCGACGCCCCGAGTGCCGGCTGATCTTCACCCTTCCGGAGACGCGTCCACTTCGAGCGCCCGATCGAGGAGTCGCTCGGACGAACGCGCGCCGGCCGCGCACCCGGCTATTCGAGTATGCCGGCCGGAAGGATCAGGAGCATCTTGAACGCGGGATAGGTGTCGAGCTCCGCCGTCGCCTCACCGACGAGCAGCTCGTCACCCTCGACGTACTCGAGCGCCGGACGCACGTCCGGGCGAACGCCCTGGCAGCCTTCGCTCCGAATGGAGACCTGCTCGAGACCCAGCGCCTGGACCGCGGTGTTCGCCGCGGTGGCGATGAAAGTCCCGACCTCCTGGAGCGCGTCCTTCATCGAGCTGTCCAAGGTGACCTCCGCGCGCTTCGCGGCGACGAGCTCCTCGGGCACCATCATGAGGTAGCTCGCGATCGCGATGGCCTCCGGGAGCGGGACGAGCAGACAGCCCTGCGCGGACCGGGTCGTCGTGCCCACGGCCAGCTTGAAGGAGATGTGGATGACGCCCGCCCCCGCCGGCCGCTGATGCCGCCGGCGCGCCTCGATCGCGGTCGTCGTGATCGCCCGATCCGTGATCATCGAGAGGTCGCTGGTGACGCGATGAAGGATCTCCTCGACGAGCTCGAGGTCGGTAGTGGTGCGCGTATCCATGCTGGAAAGTCTTTCCCACGGGCGGGGGAGCGTTCGCCGGATCTTCGGCATTCGCGCGCGCCGAAGATGAGTGGATCCCCCCCCTTTCCGCTCCGTTCCTTCCGTGCCTGCCTTCCTAGCTCTTCCGGTCCGTCATGACGGACCGGAAGAGCTAGGAAGGCAGGCAGGCAAGGAGAGGAAGGGAAGGGAAGGGGCCGTGCTAGTTTCGAGTTTCGCCCTTTTCGGCGGCGCCGAGGAGCCCCCGGTGGAGTTCCCGGGAGTCTCGCGCGAGGCCGCTCGGTAGCAGGGTGTGCAGAAAGTCACTGGCTCGGGACCAGGCCCGTGTGCCGCACAGCCATCGGTGGCGCGGTCAGGACGGCCCTTCGGGCCGATGATGCGCGCGCTTCGCGCACGCGGAGGCCTACGGATCGGGTAGCCGGGCCGATCGCTCGTACCCCGGCTCCCACACCGCCGTGCGTACGGATCCGTACACGGCGGTTCACCAGGCTTGTTGGAGGCGGACGAATTCGTGGGCGATGCTCA
>SMVB01388129.1_pt1 | contig 19918 bp, 8 predicted proteins | sample 2456461 | NCBI WGS metagenome assembly SMVB01 (sample SAMN11095934, study PRJNA526329) | marine sediment metagenome | biome: Marine sediment; feature: Surficial sediment; material: Deep marine sediment; isolation source: Hadal surficial sediment | place: Pacific Ocean | collected 2014-05 | depth 0-1...
ACAACCTTGAAAGCCTCCAGCCGCCTCTGAGAAGTAGTTCGTCCAGCGATGATTTTGTGTGGAGATACCGGCCACGGCGCGACAGTAGACGCGTACATTGTCACATTGGTTGCCGTTGCAAGCGAGACCGTGAATCGCGAGATTCACGGGACATTGGATCGGGTCCTTGGAGGGATCGTCATCGAGATCACCAAATTTGATGACATCCTCCGAGGTCCAGTGAGAAAGCTCCGTTCCAGGCAGGTATCCCGACAGGGGAGGTATCGCTCCGGGTTCGCGGGTCAGTAGGACCGTGACGACATGAATATTGCCCGTCAGCCTCACGCGGACGGGTCGGCCGAGAACCAGGCCCCCTTCGAGATTGTAGATCGAGACGTGGCCCAAATAATATCCGTCTCTCAGCGGCTGGCTCTCCGCGACCCGCACACCATCCGTTCCACCCCAGCGCGTGCTTTTGCTGTGGTGCATCCAGCGGTCCATGACGGAATAATCGGGCGGCGGCGAGCCGCCTGGACCATCCAGCTCGCGGAAATGCGAGCGCACCCAGCCCAGCTCGACTCCTGGGATCAGCTCCGTTCGCACTTGGATGATGAGACGCGATGCCGCAATCGCAGAGGACGAGAGGGCCAGCGAGACGAGCAGGGCGGATAGATAGACGGTGGCCCTGTTCATGAATCGGGAACTACTTCTGAAGGAGCGCTTCATGACGATCCCCTAGGCCACGCATCCTCACGGAGTGCGGGCTGTATCTCCGTTGTCAACGTTGACGGACGCGATCCAAAGCCACTCCCTCATGGTCGGCTCCTCTCGAGAGATTCAGGGTCCGCTCCAACCTATCAGATGGATCCGAAAAGTTGCGGGAAATTTCTTCTCGAGGGACTCGAGGCCATTCGACTCACGTGCGGTCTCGAGTGCCTGATTGCGCCGGGCACAAAATATCGAGTACAGCGTCGCCCCCCTGGGAGACACCCCGGGCTGTAGGTCTGCAAAGACCCGGAAGAGGCTGCCGAAGCCTAATACCCCCCCCCGCCAGGGCTCCGCTGTACCCGGAACACCCGGCTGGCCCCCGCTGTTGTGTTTTGGGCTAAGCCTGGTTGCGACCTTCGGGCTGGCACGATGAAGAGTGCCGGTGCGGAGGACCTGGACCCTATTCCTCTGAGCCGATTCGACGAGTCGCGACGCGCCATCGGAGCTGGAGCGAGCATGACGATCACCCTCTATCAGTTCCCAGCGAATCGGGGCGACTTTCGAGCGAGCGCGCCCTGTGTGGCCATCGAGGCCTATTTTCGCCTGGCGGGGATCGACTACGAGATGGTCAGCGATCAGCCGACGAAGCGGAGCGGTTCGAGCATCCTGCCGGCAGTTCGAATCGATGGACGGACCCTCGCCGATTCGGAGAACATCCTCCGATACTTCGAATCAGAGTCTCCCCATGCGCTCGATTCGTTTCTGAACGAGGACGAGCAAGCGGAGAAGGTGATGCTCTGGAGGCTCATGAATGGGTCGATCTACCTGTTCATGGTCGCCGAGCGGTGGCTGGATCCCGAGGTGTATCCGAAGTTCGTCGACTCGTTCCGCGGAATCCTGCTACCGCGGCGATGGGATGCGGCGTGGCCGATGATGAGATCGCTCGTTACGCGCCGCGTGCGAGGGAAGTACCTCGCCAGCATCACTCATCTAAGTGGAGCGGAGCGGTCGCAGTTCATCGAAGAGAACTTCTCGGTGCTCGGACATTTCCTGGGCGACAAGGAGTACTTGTTCGGGAGCCGACCGACCAGCTGCGACGCCTATCTGTTCGCCTACACCTATGCGTTCCTTGCACCGCCCTATGGGTCTCCGACTCGAACCGTGATCGAGGATAAGCATCCCAATCTCGTTTCGTTCTACAATCGGCTGGCTTCCAGGTTGATCGGTGACATCCCGTGAATGCGGCGGCCGGACGACGCATGCACGACGACGAGGCCGTCGTGGCGGTTGCGCTGGGTTCGACTCACGATACCCATCGATGACGAAGAGGTTTCCGTTTATGGCCATGTTCAGGGATATTCGCGTCTGCGGAATGGGAAGTCAGCGGTCCGCCTGTGGATAGCGAAACGACGTCCTCGTCTTCCGCAACCAGAAGTACGCACAAGGCCAGGCGAGCCAGGCTGCGATCCCGGGAACCAGAAGCGCGGATACGATTGCGATGCGCTCCACGGCGCCTGCTGGAGCCGTCGGTGTGACTTCAATCGTGAACGAGGCAAACTCGTCGAGCGGAGCGGACCGGATCTCTCGTCCATATTCGTCGTAGGCTGCCGAGAGACCGCCGTGAGCGACACGAATGAAGGGCAGACGCTGTTCGATCGCTCGGTAGACCGAGAACGTCGTCAGTTGGCGGGTAGGCCTCGCGCTTTCAATCCAACTATCGTCGGCAAGATTGACGAGCGCGAGGGTATTCGAGCCCCGTCGATCTCGTGCAGCCTGCGGAAATAGCGATTCGTAACAAAGCAGTATGCCGACTTCGAAGTCGCCCCTCAGCGGCGCCGCCGACTTCGCTTCGACAACCCGCTGCGATTGAGCACCGACGCCGATCACCCGGCTGAGAAGGCGAGGGAGCGGGGCGTCGAGAGTGGATTCCAGGACCGGTACGGCGATCGACTTTTCGTATCTGTCGCGAATTCCCGTCTCTGGATCGATCCACAATGCCGCGTTTCGATAGGTCTGCGATTGATCCGACCGCCCGCTCAACACGATTCCGGTGACGACGGGTACGCCAATCGCGCGAACCGCCTCCATGAGGGCGTCATTGAGACTGCGATTGCGATCGATCGGGTCCGTGAGCAGGTTCTCAGGCCAGAACACCACGTCAGGAATGTTCTTCGCCTTTTCGAGTACTTGGCGTGTATATGTGGAAACTACTTCAAGGACCAGCGGCTGCATCTTCTCATCCCACCGGTATTCGCGTGGAAGATTCGGCTGGATGAACAACAGCCGTTTCACCGATCCATGAGGGTCTGTCGCCTGCGCGCGCGCTCGCTCCGCAACGAATATGCCGAGTTGCGAGAGCGTGAACCACGCGGCACCGACGGCGATCAATGCACGAACCCCGTCGTTCGAGCCCTTGGCGCGCGCGATCCGATATGCGCTGCCGGCCATGAGAGCCGATACGAGCGGCACGCCACCGACGACTGCGAGCTGGGATAGTCCTGGATCGCGAATCAACGGATATGCCAGGAGGATCCCGGGGATTCCAATCGGGTCCGCGGAGAAGAGGGTCTCGATCGCGAATACCGACGCTCCCGCAATGAGCGAAGAGACGGACCGACGAAGGTTTCTCGATGCAAAGAGGATCGCACCGATTACGGCCCAGCCTGGTGCGGCCGTCCACGCGCATACGAGGGTCCACGCGAGCCAGGATTGGAGCGGACTGGATCCGAGTGCCTGAACGGCATCGGGAATCCAGAAGGCCGCGACGCCGCAGGCCGAGAACCCAAATCCAAAACCCAGCAGTGTGGCCTCACGAAGATTCCCGGCTGACGAGATCGTTCTCAGGCCAGTCAGCAATGCGAGCGCGACAATCGCGAACGGGGTTTCAAAAGCAATCGTCATGCCGATCATGCCGCCGCTCGCGAAGCTTGCAGAAAATTGCAGGAGTCGGGTCGGTCCATGACTCGAGACTTCTTGAAGATTCCAACCAAAGTCTTGAGTCTGCCTAATATCTCTGAGTAGCTTCGTTCGCATTTTCGTAGTCCGTTGACGGTGATTCAGATGATCCCCTAAACGACTGGGAGGCCAGAATACACACGAGGTGAGAACTTGGATCATCGGGGCTTTCGTTCACGTTTCGCCGGATCATCATCCCTTCCGCTCTATGTATTGGCAGTTGTATTTTCGGTCGCCGCAAGCTCGTTAGGTCTCGCTTCAGAAAATGCTGACCCGGGGGACCATCGGGAGTCTTCAGAGGGCGACGCCGCGGCGACGGATTCGACCGTCGACGAGAGTTCCGGCAGTGCCCGATACCTGATTCCCGTAGAGGTCTTGCCCGGTCCGCGTGGATTTCAACCGAGTCTCGCCCTCCGGTACACGAGTTCGACGGAGGACGGGACCTTCGGCATGGGCTGGAGCTTTCCGACGGGTGAGGTGCGGTGTGCTTCGCGGTTCGGGGCACCCGATGCGAATCCCTCTCCGGGACAGGATGCGTGCGCACGGTTCGAGCTCGACGGTCAGCTCCTGGTGGAGGGGCCGGGCGGAGCGGGATTCAGGGAGTTCCGCACGTCGGTTGAGTCCTTCCAACGAATCCGGTTCTACACCTCGGGAAGCGACACCGGTACGTGGGAATCCGTGACGACCGATGGGACCGTGAGCCGGTACGGTGAGCAACTCGGGAAGGGGCCGACGCGGGTCTCGGGCGTCGCGCCCGGCTCCGGAGACGTGGTTTGGAAGCTCACGACGCAACAGGACACGTTTGGGAACACGATCCACTACGAATACACCGACGGCGCGCCAGCCAATTCCGGAACCCTGTTTCCGACCTGGATTACCTATGCGGACTCTACGCGCCGAGTCGGGATTATCTACGAAACGCGTCCGGATCCGATTCGCGACTTTCGTGGCGGTGTACGCCGGGAGATCGTCTTGCGGGCCAAGGAAATCTTCGTGGATGCGGGCGAAGGCAAGACCGTCTCTCGTCTGCGTCTCCGGTACACGCCCGCCTCGGGCGAGCAAATCTACGCCAACAACAGGACACGGCTGCTGGGAGTCACCCGAGTCGGTGCCGACTGCCCCTCAGTCGGTGCGTGCAATAACACGCTGCCCGAACAGACATTTCAGTACACGCAGAACGATCTCACTCAGGAAGGGTCGCAGTGGTCGCCGCTGATGCAGGGAGGCGCGCTCTTCTTGGATCAATCCGGAAGCCCGATTCAGGGTCCTCGCGTTTATCACATGAACTTTGCCGACGTGAATGGCGATGGCATGCAGGACATCGTGGAGGCCATCTGTAGCAGTAATGAATGGCCCTGTGTGAGCGCGTGGGCAGGATCACGTCGGGTCTGGCTGAAGCATGGGGCGGGTTGGCAAGTCGATCAGGCCTGGACCGACGCGCTGACCTCGACAGCCATGCTCGTGGACTATCCGACGATCAGCCTCCAGTACACGTCGGCAAGCTGGCTGGACATGGATCTGGACGAGAGCGGAACGATGTCCCTTCCAACCCATGCCTGGACGGGTAGCCATCAGCAGATCACGGGAGATATCCAGAAAGAAGTTCGCCATAGCGTTTGCGGCGCGACCACGGGGCGGATCCAGTCTGGATTCAGCATCGAGTCATTCGCAGGTGCCAACGACACATTGGATTCCAAGAATACGCTGCATCCCGACATGTCGTGGAAGATCGTGGATCTCAATGGGGATGGCCTCTCGGACTTCGTCATGTCCGCGACCGCGGGTGGTGTCTGGGTGACGCATTACTGCGATGGGAGAGAGCGGGCGGCACATCTCTATATAGAGGGAGACTCGATTCGAATGGCTTTTCTCAATACGGGATCGGGTTGGGAGGCGGCGCCAAGCGGATTCTTGAATGCGCTGCCGGACTTTACGACGCTATTTGTCTCCGGGGATGCGGGCTACAATTTCAGCAATCACTTCGATAATTGGATTGACGACGGTGTAACCAAGCCTGAGGATGGCTCCTTTGGTTGGTTCAGCCAGTATTCAATTCCGATCACCGCGGGTTGTTCGGGGTTCGGCCTCTCGACGGGCGGCGGCCGGTTTCAGTCCACTCGGGATGAAGCGGGACCGTGTTACGCGTCGATCAGCTGGGATCCGCAATTCTCAGACTTGAACGGCGACGGTCTATTGGATGTGATTGTTCTCGTGCCGGATGATCGACGCAAACTGCCGTACAACGGGCGAATTGGGGACATTCAGCACGGCTTGGGTCGGCACGACCTCGGCGTCAATCCGACGCGCTCGAAGGCGTTTGTCCAGAGAATGGATGGCAGTGGCTTCGAGCCGGCACCACTTTGGGATCTACCGTTTCCCCATGTCGGTCTCAATGCCTGCCTCCACGCTTCGAATCGATGTGGCAGCGGACCGTCTCCGGTCGACCATGGCGTTCGCATGGTCGATCTCAATTCGGACGGCCTGACGGATGTCATCTGGACCGACCCGGGCCTGATCTTTCCCGACGCTTTGATGCCGGAGCGGCGAACGGCAGCGCCTCTCACGCCGAAGGGCGTCCTGATGAATACGGGGTCGGGTTGGTGCTCTTCCGCGACGCTCGACAGCTCGAGCCCCCCTCGCGTGGTCGCGGGTCCCTGCGCGACGGACGGCATCCGATACGCAATTCCTGAGGGTTTCGAGTTCGCCCTGAGAGGCTGTGTGCGACATCTCTGGTTTCAGCCGAGTCAGTGCAGCGTGCCCCGTTTGCTGCAGTGGGCTCGCGATGTGTCTGAAGCCTATATCGATGGCATTACGCGACCGCTCAATTTGATCGACGTGAACGGTGACGGATTTCTCGATCTCGTGCTGGCGGAACACTATCTCGCAGAAGATGGCAGTGACTATACGGAAGCGAGAACGTGGATTTTTGATCCCGAAGCGGCGTCTGGCTGGTCGAGTGAAGATCCAGAATACGCTCTGCCGATCTATCTGGCGCGAGGCGTACAGATGAAGCCTGCTCTGGCCGGGGCGGGCGCCTGGCAGATTCCGCTCGTGACGAAGTGGTTGGATCTGAACAACGACGGGATCTCAGACATCATTGCAGATCCCGATTTCTTCCAATTCGTGCCAGGCTTTGGCGGCACCGCGCCGGCCTGGGTCACCTCGAATACCTCGCTTCCCGAGCTGCTCGAGAAAGTCGACAGCGGTCAGGGGGGCGAAGTCGAGTTCAGCTATACGACCGGAATGCTGGCCCGCGTGCAATCGGAGCCGTGTGTTGGCTCTGCGGTCGAAAGCAATATTGAATGCATCGCTGCGGCGCATGCGATCAGTCTCTTCGAGGAGCTTCCGAACGATCGGAGCATCGTCGATCGATGGACTCGGAATCCTGTAGTCGCTTCGCTCAAGCGGACGGCTCTCAATCAGTCTGATTCCCCCGCGACGCTCTTCAGCTACGCCCATCCCCGATGGTCGAGAACGGAAAAGACCAGTCTCGGTTTTCGATTGGTCGCTCGAACCCATCCGGACGGGTCGTACGAAGAGAAACTGTTCAGCCAGGAACACGGCAGCGCTGGGCGGATTTCGAGACGCGGGATCTATGCGGATGATTCTCGCACGAACGCCTTGCGGTGTGAGGTCACGAACTACCAGCGGGTGGTCTCCGCGATTCCGGGGTCGATTCCCGGGGTCTACAACCGGCGCCCGAGCTACCGAACCGCGAGCAACGTGTACGGGGGAGGGCGGTGCGGAGAGGCCGGTCTGAAAACCGGCGCACCCGAGGTCACCCAGTGGCACTACGACGACGACTACGGATTCAATTTCGCCGAGACGATCGTTCGGATTTCATCGAGTAGGGGTCTCACGCGAGAAGTGCGGACGCCATACGAGCCGAATACCGCCTATTGGCTCGACCGGTGGATTGTTGGAAATGTGGGCGAGGTCGTTTTGCAGGGCGCGACTGCGAGCGATCTCGTCTCGAGACGTACGTTCACATACGGCACTCATGGGCAGGTGACCCGGACGGAAACTCAAATAACCGCACGGGGTGTCTTGTCGCCGGCCGCGAACGAGTGGGCGGTGATCCGGATCGCGTATGACCGCTACGGGAATATCTCCCGGTCCGTTGATCCGGATGATCGAGTGACCGAGTACTGCTATGACGGAGACACCCTAGGTGAGTCAGGCTGGACGTGTGGGAGTTCAGGCGGGAACTCTCATTCAATTCGCGTCGCAACGCGCGACAATTTGAGCCAGCGTTCGAGCTACTCGGTTCTCGACCCGATTCACCAGAAGCCGAGCGAGACACACAGCGACTATACGGACGTGCCTTCCCGACTGATGAATCTGGACGCATTCGGGCGTGTGATCTCCGTCAGCCTACGCCCAAATGATCTCTCTGCCGAGGTTCAGATCGCATCAACCACCCATTGGGACAATGCGATTCCGCCTTACCGCGAGGATTTCGCCTATCCCAACGGGGTAGGCGGCGATGTAATTCGAACGGCTACGATCTCCAATGGATTTGGGTCGACCTGGAAAATCGTGGAGGACGTGGCGCCCCGATCCGGCCAGAGTGTTGTTCGCTATCGGGGAAAGGCGATCTGGATCGATTCGGGAGACCGCGATTCCGGACGGCCGCGAAGCACCCGGTCCACGTATCAACTGAGCTGCGGCACCGATCCACTCTGTGGTTCGCTTCAGGGCGATACGGAGCCCCTTGCGTCGGTTGCGTATCTGGATGGATTGGGGCGCGTCGAGCGACTCGACACGCTCGATGGGGTCACCGTGAATTCCTACAGAGACGGGATGCGAAGCACCTGGGTCAACGGCGATCCGACCGCCCGTTCACTCGATGTGATTCTCACGAAGGATGCGAGAGGAAATCTCACTCGCCGAGGGCTCGACGGAGCCAAGCTGGTTTTCTCGGAAGAGTGCGCAAACACGTTGTCCCCGAATGCGGTTTCGGCTGCTGGGGAGTACTGCGCGATGATCGAGAGAACATTCTACGACTACACGTCGGATGGTCTGGTCGACACGGTCTACGATGCAGCGATCGCGAGTTCCGGAGCGAATCTGGACGACATCTCTCACCGGATTCGGTACCAGTACGACACGCGCGGGCGTCTTCTGAAAATCGAGGATCCGGATGCGGGCGAGACGAATAATACCTACACCCGAAGCGGTCAGATCGAATCGACGACCAATTCACGTCTGCAACTTCAAACGTACGCCTACGACGCGATTGGGCGACTCGAGACGATCGTCAAGAACACTCCCGGCGAGCAGGATATTTCGCTGACGTATCGCTCAGGCGAGCGACAGACGGGGGCAGAATACGCGCGCGGATACTCGAAGGCCTTTGACTACGACGAGTTTGGTCGACTGGAACGGGAGACGCGTGTGCAGCGCGGGACGACCTTTCTCGTGGATACCAAGCTTGACCAGTTGGGGCGTCTGCGCTTTGTGAATTATCCGGTCGACGACATGCTGATCATGTATGAATACGAGGGTGCTTATCTCAGAGAAGTCTGCGAAATCTTCGATGAGGCCGACCCGAATTGTGCCGCGAAGAACAAGTACTACATCAAGGATGTCGAATACGATGAGCTCGGTCGCCGGACCCTGGTTGACTACGGTGCGTCAGAGAGGTCATTTCGGTACGACAACAGATACTATTTGTCCGAGCAGAAGGTGAACCAGACGGGGGGCAACGCGTCGTATGAATGGATCTATACCGCCAGCCTCTACGATGAGATCGGGAACCTGAAGAACGCTCGAATCGACGAGACGATCGGCTTTGGAACTGAGATCGACGCGACGATGGATTACACGTACGACAGCCAGAACCGCCTGGCATCCTGGAGTCATAACGGAACACTCAAATCCTTTGGCTATGACGCGTGTGGGAACTTGACGGACCATGAGGGTGATCCGCAGCACTACAACCATGCCTCGCATGCACACGCCGTGAGCGAGCGTGTCGGGGCGGTCGAGCTGTACTCCTATGACACGAGTGGGAATGTGTCGTCGATTACGGGGGGAGGCAACGATCGCTACTTCAAGTTCGACTCCTCGAATCAGCTCACCTGCCAGGGGAGTTCGATCGGTGCCTGCGACGTGATGTGGTTGAGATACGATGCGGCGGGTCAGCGTGTCGAACTGGGCGAGTACGATCCATATCCGACGAACACGTGGAAGATCTTCATCGGCCCGAATATTCGATTCACCAAGGTCATTGCGGGGATGGTGAGTGCACGTTTGTCGGTGAGTGCCTTTGGTGAAGAGGTTGCCTACCGTTATTTCGACGGGCGGATCCGTCTACGTACCGACGTGCCTCCGGCCTTCTCGCTTGATCCCAAAGACGTCCTCGGGGGCTTGCTGGCTCTTTTGAGCGTCGGTCTGGCCTATCACGCGGTCTCTCTTGGTGTCCGTGTGCCGGTGCGGAAGCGCCCACTGGGTGTGGCGACAGTCGGGGCCGTGGTTTTGGTGGTCGTCTTTCCGCTTGCTGCCGTCGCGGGCGGTGGCGGTGGCGCTGGCAGGCCGATCGACTATCGGCGTTGGATCGTCTCGAGTTCGCTTGGCAGTGGGGTGCTCGAGTTGTCGGAGATCGGTGACCGGATCCAGGCGAAGATTTTCCGGCCCTTTGGCGAAGAGGCTACTGCGGTGGGCGTCGCGACGTATTTCGGAACAAAATATGCCGGACATCGCAAGGAGAAGAACTCCAACCTCTACTACATGAATGCGCGGTGGATGGATGCGGCGGCGGGTCGGTTCGTCTCGGTGGATCCCCTGGTCGCGTCGATCGTCAGGCCGCAGAGCCTCAACGGCTATTCATATGTCGAGAACAATCCAATTTCTGGAATCGATCCGACGGGGAGAAGTCCGGATTGGAATCCCCGGCATTGGCTCCTGGTCTACAACCCGGAGAGTAGCTCCAAGGTGTCCGCGGCGGATGCTGAGAATGACGGGGGAGGGGGTGCGTCGAGCGGCTCGGGTTCGCCGGGCGTTGGCGCCGGAGTCGGCACCCCGACTTCACCCGGGACAGCGGCCCCCGCTGAATCCGGGAACCCGGTCGGAGGCGCTTCGCCGGCACCGCAGGGTGGGAAGGACCCGTGGCAAGGAGTCGAGGTGTTCCCGACCGTCTACCCGGATAGTCATCGGAAATTCGTCGCGGCTCAACATCGAATGGATGCAACGATGGGGCGAATGAGAGCGTCGCTGTCGAACGGGCCGAGCGTGGGGCCCGCTTCGGGTGGGTTCGTTGGCGGTCCAGGCGTTTACTCCGCGCCGCCGGCTCCGACGAGCTCCGTAGACATAGCAGGGGTGGCTCTGGCCAGGGCTGGGGCAGCTGCATTCACGGGTCCGGCTGATCCCTTGATGCTCGGTGTGATCGGCGGGGCCTTTGTCTTGCAGGGCCTGGTTTTTGGAGGTTTGGCAGTTGGCACCGCCGTGGTGGGTGCTCCAATCATCGCCGGCACGACGGCACTCGGGTTGGGAATTCTCGGAGCGGCCTTCGTGGTTTCAGGAGCGATCGATATCGCGCTTGCAATTCGCGTGTCAGGAGCGGGACGATGAAGAGGATCTACCGAAATCAGCAACTGCTATTGACCGCGATTGCGTCGAGAATATTGATGTTTCCAATGTTCACGCACTGGGGAATTGTCGGTGGGATGGCGCTCATCGGTTCAGCGTTGGACCTGGCTGCGGCTTTTACCCTGGTGATCGTTCCTTTGTTCATCATGATTGTTGTCGTTATTCTCGCGATACTCAATCGCGACGGGGCAGTTTCGAAGCGCATGCATCAAGGACCCGGTGAAATGAGAAAACACTCGATCCCAATCATTCTCGCTGGACTCGCGTCGAGTCTTGGGGGCACGTTTCTGTATTTTCACGGATCAGACGAGGCGGGGCTGGGTGCGATCGTGTTGGGTGGAGCGGTCGCGGTCCTCGAGTCCTGGGTTCTCGCGGGTCCGATCCTTCTAGGAATCGATCGAGTTTCGAAGGACTGAACAACTTCGATTTCAACGCGGACGAGATGGGGCATATGGCGGCGCAAGCGAAGACCTGCTTCGACGATGAGGCCGGAGCTGCCCGGCCCCGCCCGTTTGGCAGATTCGAACGCTAATGTCCGGTCTGGCGGGCAGGCTATCCTCGGATCCCAGCTTCCCTGCCAGCGAGGAGACGGGCATGAGCATTTTGGATCGATACAAGGCCTACGCGGATGCCTTTGAGGAGAGCTACGAGGACGACGACTGGTCCCGCATCGAGCAGTACTTTACGGAAGATGCTGTGTATGAAGGCGATCCCGAGGACGCGTGCGGACGTGATGCGGTCCTCGAAAAGCTGAAGGGCGGTGTGGACGCATTCGATCGCAAGCTCGAGAGTCGTTCGCCGGATTTTCAGACGCCGACCGTCGATGGCAATACGCTCACCATGAAGTGGTCGGTTACGTACACGAAGACGGGGGCGCCGGACCTGGTCCTCACCGGTGTGGAGACCGCGGTGTTCGAGGGCGATCGCATCGCACGGCTGCGCGACGATTTCGCCCCGGACGCCTCGAAGGCCATGGGCGAATGGATGGCCACACACGGTGGTTCACTCTAGCGGGCTCTCACAGACATCGAGCGCGAACTCAGTACGGATGGTTGTTTCGATGGGGTTGCCTCGAGACGCCGGTGGACCTGCGGCGGAGACCACGAAGGGCGCCGAGCTCGACCATCCGGAGCGTTGACCGAGTGCGTCCAGATCGGTTCCATCAAGGCGATCACCGCCCCCGCTCTCCCGAGAAGGAAGACGACCTCATGACCGGCTGCGGATGATCTCTCGCGAAGAGCCACCCCAGGACCCGTCCGAGGACTTTGCGGTCTCGAACGTCTATACGGCCTACGTGCTCGTGCTGCTCTTCGGAGTCGCCGTCCTCAACATGCTCGACCGTCAGATCCTCGGCATGCTCGTGATGCCGATCAAAGCGGAGTTCGGCGTCTCGGATACGGCGATCGGATTTCTGACCGGTCCCTCGTTTGCACTCTTTTACGCCCTGGCCGGTATCCCGATCGCGCGTTGGGCAGATCGCGGAGTGCGACGCTCGATCATCGCGTTGGGTCTTCTGGTCTGGAGCGGGCTCACGCTTGCCTCAGGAATGGTGCAACAATTCGGCCATCTCGTCGTCGCGCGCCTCGGCGTGGGAATCGGGGAGGCCGCCGGAACACCGCCTTCGCACGCCCTCATCTCCGACTACTTCCCGCCCGAACGTCGAACCTTCGCGCTGGCCATCTTTACGGTCGGCGCCAGCACGGGGGTAGCGATGGCACACCTCGTTGGCGGATGGGTCAGCGAGATCTGGGGCTGGCGAATGGTCTTCATCGTGGCGGGTGTTCCCGGTCTCGTGCTCGCGCTGCTCCTGCGCACGACCCTTCGTGAGCCGCCTCGCGGTCGATTCGAAGCAGACTCTGTCGCCCCGCGCGACGAGGGTTGGCTCGCTGCTATTGGCGTCCTCGCCCGGATCCCCTCCTATCGGCATCTGGTCATCGCGGCCAGCCTTCATTCCTTTGCCTTCTCGGGTTCGATGATCTGGTATCCGCCTTTCCTTACGCGAGTGCACGATCTCTCGCCAAGCGAGATCGGCATGGCGCTCGCACTCTTCTCGTCGTTGCCCGCCGGACTCGGAATCTTCGTGGGCGGACTCATGACTGATCGGCTGATGCGGCGGGACGTGCGATGGCTTCAGGGCTACGCGGGCGTGACGATGCTCGCGTTTGCCCCCTTCGCGTTGGGATTTCTCTTTCTCCCGGGACGCACGCTCGCTTTTGGATCTCTGGTGATCTCGGCCTTCTTGATGGGCACCTCGACGCCGGGTATCCATGTGACGACCCAGGCATTGGCTCCAGCTCGCATGCGCTCGCTCGCTTCCGCGATCAACCTGCTTCTGTTGAGTCTGGTCGGGGCCGGGCTCGGGCCCTTTTTCGTCGGCGTGTTGAACGACTATCTGCAGCCGTCGCTGGGAGCGGAGGCGGTTCGCTACACGCTCTCGATCGTGGCCATCACTGCCGTGTGGAGCAGCTTCCACAACTTCATGTCGGCACGCCATCTCGCGCGTGACCTGGCGGACCGCCCGAATCGTTAGGTTGCAGATCGGCCTCGAAGCTGCTCGTGGCCTGGAACGCTTCAGGGCGTTCGGCACCAGGGGGCTGTATTCTACCCCGCATCATTCATGCGGGTTGATGGGCAGCGTGGAGATGACCGCTCGAATTCTCGATTCGGTCCTGTTCAAGGAGGTTCGATGCCAGACCGACCTCGAGTCCTGATGTGCGAGCCGACGTACTTCGGCGTCGAATACGTGATCAATCCGTGGATGCAAGGCAACGTGGGCAGGGCCAGCCAGGCGCGGGCGATGACACAGTGGCGTGATCTGAAGTCGCTGATTGAACGGGTGGCGGACGTCAGCCTGATCCCCCCCGGTCCTGGCTTGCCCGACATGTGCTTCACGGCCAACGGTGGAATGATTTTCGGGTCGAGATTCGTGCCGGCCCGGTTCAGTGTGGGTCAGCGTACGCCAGAGTCCGATCGTCACCGCCAGTGGTTCGCCGATTGCGGTTTCGAAGTCGTGGAACTCGAGACGGCTGCTGCATTCGAAGGGGAGGGCGACGCATTATGGTGGCCGGGTCCCGGCAGTGCGCCCCTGGTGTGGGCGGGCTACGGCGTACGCAGCGTCCTCGAAGCGCATCGTGATCTGGCGGTGGCCATTCACGCCGAGGTGGTCTCCCTGCGCCTGGTGGATGAACGGTTCTATCACCTCGACACCTGCTTTCTCCCCCTTCCGGACGGGCGACTGGTGTATTTCCGCGAGGCGTTCGACGCCTATTCGCTGGCGGAAATCGAGCGGCGGACCGCGCCCGATCAACGGATCGAAGTCGGCGCCGAGGACGCCCTGGGCTTCGCGTGCAATGCCGTTCGAATCGGCGACAGCCTGATCATGCACCACGCCAGTGTCGAGCTGAAGGCGCGTCTGGCAGCGTGGGGATATGACGTACACACGACACCGCTCGACGAGTTCCTGAAAGCGGGCGGGGCCGCGAAGTGTCTGACGCTGCTCTTGCAGCAGGCAGGCTATTCTTCGAGTGTCCCGGGTCCGGCCTCAGGGATCCGGAGCACGACGGTCTCGATGACCGGACATCTCCTCGACGACCACACGCTGACCGCCGTATTGGAAGTCATCACGAGCCTCGGCGGAAGCTTCGGGGTCGAGCAATTTCGTGCCGGGGAACGTCGTGACCTCCCGTCGGAGGCGAGGATTCGGATTGCCGCGACCAGCGGGGATCGACTCGAACACATCCTCGAGCAGTTGGACGGTTTTGCGGTCACGGAAGTCGATCCGTCGAGGAACGCAACGGTCGTGTCGGTTGGCAGTCAGGGCGTGGCGCCGGATAATTTCTACTGCACCACGATCTACCGAACCGAAGTCTTTCACGATGATCGCTGGTTGCCGGTGCAGCATCAGCGAATGGACTCGGTGATCGTGATCGGCGCGGACGTTCGAGAGGCGAGATGTGTCTTGATTCGTGACCTCGCTGTAGATGATCTCGTCGTATGTTCGAGCGAGGGCGTCCGTGTACACGCCCGGGACCTACGCGCGGCGCAACGGGAATTCAGCTTCATGTCGGCGGGCGTTTCGAGCGAACGTCGGACCGAAGGGCTGATCAGCGAAGTCGCGCTGGAGATGAAGCGCCTGCGCGCCCGCGGCGGAAAGACGGTCGTGGTCGCGGGTCCTGTCGTGATCCATACCGGGGGTGGGCCGCATCTCGCAGAGCTGATTCGAAACGGGTTCGTGAATGCACTTCTGAGTGGCAATGCACTTCCCGTGCACGACATCGAGACGAATCTTTTTGGGACTTCGCTCGGCGTGGATCTGGCTCGCGGGATCGGTGTCAATGGCGGTCATCAACATCACCTGCGGGCGATCAACGCGGTCCGAAAAGCCGGCTCGATTCACGCCGCGGTCCAGAGTGGTCTCGTCACGGCGGGCGTGATGTACGAATGCGTCCAGGCGGAGGTGCCGTTCGTGTTGGCGGGCTCCATTCGTGACGACGGACCGCTACCCGACACGCTGATGGATCTGAATGCGGCGCAAGCGGCCTATTCAGAAATCATTCAGGGTGCTGATTTGATTCTCATGTTGGCGTCGATGCTGCATGCCATCGGAACGGGAAACATGACGCCCGCCGGCACGCACCTGGTGTGTGTCGATATCAGTCCCGCCGTGGTGACCAAGCTGGCCGATCGCGGAAGTGTCGAGTCGACGGGGATCGTGACGGACGTTGGACTGTTTCTCAACGTCCTGGCAGCGCAACTTCGGGAATGACGGTGTCGCCTCTGGCGGTCGGATCCGTGCTCCGTTCTTCCTCGCGCTACGCTCCCTCGAATGACTGAATCCGACGTGGCCAAAGACGGGCTCGACCCCGCCCCCGAGTCGGCTCTGATCGAGGATGCGATCCGTCTCGCACGTCGTCTTCAAGCGCGCGCGGTCGAACTCCAGACGCCACAGGAAAAACGTCAGCAAGCCGAGTTCGATCGCATGATCCAGCACCCGGCCGACAAAGCGACGCTCGTGCAGATGACCGATCAGGCCTTTCGGTCCAGTGCTTCGCGGCGGGCCGCGGACCAACTGACCCACGTGCTCGACGTGCAGGGCATCCCACGATTCTTCTCGCCGCTCGACCGGACGCTGCTGCGCGGTTTCCAGTCCTTCGGTGGCTATCTGCCAGGCGTGGCGGTGCCCCTGGTCAAGGAGAAAATGCGTCAGGAGACGGCGAATGTCGTATTGCCGGCGGAGCCGGATCTCCTGGCCGAACATCTGGACGCGCGGCGCGCCGAGGGCGTTCGCATGAACGTGAACTTCCTGGGTGAGGCACTCCTGGGTGAAAGGGCAGCGGAGCGTCGCCTCGAGGGCTACCTCGCGGCCCTGCAGAATCCTGCGATCGAGGTCGTGTCGGTCAAGATTTCGACGGTCTATTCACAGATTTCGGCGATCGCCCGGGAGGAGACGATCGATCGCCTCTGTGATCGGCTCGAACTGCTCTTTCGTGCGGCCGCGAAGGCACGCTATACGCGCGCGGATGGGACCGTCGTTCCGAAGCTCCTCTATCTCGACATGGAGGAGTATCGCGACCTCTGGATCACCGTGGATACCTTCGTCCGAACCCTCGACCGCCCCGGACTCGAAGCGGCGCAGGCGGGCATCGCTCTGCAGGCCTACATCCCGGACTCTTTTGCGGCCCAGCGACATCTCTCCGACTGGGCGATGCGGCGGGTCGACTCGGGTGGCTCGGCCGTCACCCTGCGAATCGTGAAGGGCGCGAACATGGAGATGGAGCGAGTGGATGCCTCGCTACATGGCTGGCCGGCGGCGACCTTCCAGACCAAACGCGAGACGGATGCAAACTACAAGCGGATGCTGCGTTACGCGCTCGAGCCCGCGCGCGCTCGAGCCGTGAACGTCGGTATCGCATCGCATAACCTCTTCGAACTCTCGTATGGGCTCGTGCTCTCGGCGGCACGCGGCGTGGGCGAGCAGGTTCATTTCGAAATGCTTGAAGGCATGGCGAATCATCAGCGGCGCGCGCTCTTCGAAGAGACCGAGGACCTGCTGCTCTACGCCCCGGCCTGTCGGCGCGAGGACTTCATCGACGCCATCGGCTATCTCGTCCGCCGCCTCGACGAGAATACGGGGACTGGCAACTTCCTGCGGTACGCGTTCCGGCTCTCGGTCGACTCGGACGAATGGCGCGCGCTCGAGCGGGATTTCGTCGATTCCTTCGATGCGATTCCGGGCCTGCCCGACTCACCCCGTAATACACAGGATCGACGTCTCCCGCCGCCGGAGGACGTCGCGCCCACAGGCGCCCTCGCCTGGCCGAAATTTCGCAACGAGCCGGATACGGATTTTACTCTTAAACACCACGCCGAGTGGGCGCGCGGAATTCTAGAAACCTGGTCGGTCCGTCACGGGCGTCGGGCGCTCGAAGTTCCGATCGTCGTAGCGGGGTGCGAAGAGCGCGGCGAACGATCGATTCGCGAGATCCACGACCCCTCGCGGCCGGATCATGTGGTCGTGCGCTGCCGGATCGCAGACCAGCGGGATGTCGACGAGGCGGTTGCCTGTGCGCAGGGCGATCCCGATGGCTGGCGCGAGACGCCGATGGCGACACGGGGTCGTATTCTGCGCAAGGTCGCGCGCGTGTTGCGTGAGCGTCGCGCCGACCTGATGGGTATCGCGCTCGCCGAAGGCGGCAAAATCCTGCTCGAGTCGGATCCCGAGGTCTCCGAGGCGATCGACTTCTGCGAATTCTATCCGCGCAGCGCCGAGGCACTCGCTTCGCTCCCCGGTATCGACGCGGTCGGGAGGGGCGTGGTGGTGGTGATCCCGCCCTGGAATTTTCCGATTGCGATTCCCTGCGGCGGAATCGCTGCCGCCCTGGCCGCCGGGAACACGGTCATCTTGAAGCCGGCACCCGAGACGGTCGGGACGGCGTGGATATTATGTGAATGCTTCTGGGCGGCAGGCGTGAGTCGCAAGGTATTGCAATTCGTGTTCGCGGAGAACGACGGCGCCGCGACCCATTTGGCAACGCATCCCGGCGTGGACCGGATCATCTTCACCGGAGGGACTGCGACCGCCTTCCGTCTGCTCGAGCAGGATCCGGCTCTCGAACTGCTGGCAGAGACCGGTGGTAAGAACGCGATGATCGTGACCGCGATGTCGGATCGGGATCTGGTGATCAAGTGCGTCCTGCAATCGGCCTTCGGCCACGCCGGACAGAAGTGCTCGGCGACCTCGCTGCTCATCCTCGAGCGCGAAGTCTACGAGGACGAGGGATTCCGCGAGATGCTGTGCGATGCGGCTGCGAGCCTGAGGGTCGGCTCGGCGTGGGACTTGAAAACCGTGGTGGGGCCGTTGATCCGGCCGGTTGCGGGTGCCCTCGAGCGCGGACTCAAGGAGCTCGAGGAGGGGGAGTCCTGGGCCCTACGACCCAAACCGATCGTGGGGCAGCCACACGTCTGGTCGCCTGGCATCAAGTGGGGTGTCCAACCGGAAAGCTTCACACACAGGACCGAATTCTTCGGCCCCGTGCTCGGCGTCATGTGTGCGCAGGACCTCGACGAGGCGATCGACTTCGTGCATCGCACAGGATACGGGCTCACATCGGGTTTGCAGAGTCTCGATGATCGTGAACAGCGACACTGGGCCGAGCGGTTGGGGGTCGGCAACTTGTACCAGAACCGTGGAACCACGGGCGCGGTCGTGTTGCGCCAGCCCTTTGGTGGGATGGCGAAGAGCGCGATCGGCCCCGGTCTCAAGGCGGGTGGGCCGAATTACGTGAGCGCCCTGATGACCTTTCGCGAGGGCACACCCGATTCTCGTGATTTGGAGGGGACCGACGGCGCGGGCGTGGCTTCTCACACGGGCGAGTCGCTCGTCGACGAACGGATCATTCGGTTGCTCGATGACCTCGAGAGACGTTCGACGCTCGAGGCATCGGTACTCCGGCGGCTGCGTCGGGCGGCCGCCTCGTACGCCCGCGCGGTCGACGAGGAATTCTCCCTCGAGCACGATTCGTTCCGCTTGATCGGCCAGGACAATCTACGCCGCTACGCGCCGGTCGGCCCCCTGCGCGTCCGGGTCGAAGTGGGGGATGAGCCTTTCGATCTCTTCGCTCGCATCCTGGCCGCGCGCGCGGCGGGCTGCGCGATCACGCTGAGCACACCGGTGGGTTGGGCTGCGCCGGAATTCGAACTCCTTCAGGAGCTCACCGAGTCCTGGGCGGCTTCGATCGAGTTTGTCGAGGAGAACGATACCGAGCTCGCCGACGTAATTCGACAGGCGGAGACCGAACGCGTTCGCTATGCCGCGCCCGCCCGCGTCGGTTCCGTCGTTGTGCGTGCTGCCGCCGAGACCGGTCTCTACCTCGCGACTGCGCCGGTTCTCGCGATCGGCCGGATCGAGCTGCTCCACTACGTGCGCGAGCAGAGCCTCTGCATCGACTATCACCGGTACGGAAATCTCGGCGCGCGGACGGACGAGGAGCGGTCTCCGATCGCCTGAAGAGCCGGGACGTGGGTCAGAGATCGAGCGAAAATACGCGCGTTCTCGTGTGACGCCCTCGACGATTCTCAGGGCACGAGCAGCGCACATCCGCTGCCGGCAATGGGAAAGTCGCACGCCCATCTCTCGCCCGGACTCGTGGAGGCTTCGATCAGTTCTTCTTCGGGCGCCGGAATGAGG
>SMVB01450396.1_pt1 | contig 19915 bp, 17 predicted proteins | sample 2456461 | NCBI WGS metagenome assembly SMVB01 (sample SAMN11095934, study PRJNA526329) | marine sediment metagenome | biome: Marine sediment; feature: Surficial sediment; material: Deep marine sediment; isolation source: Hadal surficial sediment | place: Pacific Ocean | collected 2014-05 | depth...
TCATGGTTGTATTGGGAACGGATGCGCACAAGCGGAGCCACACGGTGGTGGCGGTCGACGAGGCCGGCGCCGAGATCGCCTCGGTCACGGTGGCGGCGACACCGGAAGGGCATCTGCGGTTAGTGAAATGGGCGGCGCGTTGGGAGCAGCGGCGGTGGGCGATTGAGGACTGCCGGGCGCTGTCGCGCCGCCTCGAAGCCGACCTGTTGACGGTTGGTGAACTGGTGGTCAGGGTGCCACCCAAGTTGATGGCCGGCGTTCGTCGTTCTGCTCGCACCAGAGGCAAGTCAGATCCGATCGACGCCTTAGCCGTGGCCCGTGCCGCGATCAGGGAACCGGATCTCCCGGTGGCTCAACTCGACGGGCCCTCCCGTGATCTGCGGCTGCTGGTCGACTATCGAGAAAGCCTGGTCAAAGACCGCACTGCAGCCCAGAACCGTCTCCGGTGGCGGCTCCACGAACTCGAACCCGGCTACGACCCGCCTGCGGGGTCGTTGAACCGTTACAAGACCCTGGACCACATCGACCAGCTGCTTGGGGCCCATACGTCAATGGTGGCCACCCTGGGAAGACGTGAAGTCACCAGGATCAGAGAGTTGACTCGAGAAGCGAACCAGCTCGAACGTGACATCTCGGTCCGTGTCGTTGAGATCGCCCCTTCGCTGTTGGCCTTGCCCGGCTGCGGTGGTCTAACCGCAGCGAAACTGGTCGGTGAAGCCGCCGACATCACCCGGTTCAAATCACGAGACGCCTACGCCATGTGGGCCGGAGTCGCCCCAATCCCGGTGTGGTCAGCCAACCAGGAACGTTTCCGCCTCAACCGCGGCGGAAACCGGCAAACCAACGCCGCAATCCACCGTATCGCCATCACCCAACTCCGCATCCACCCCGACGCCCAAACGTTCATCAAACGACGACTCGAAACCGGATCAACCAAACGAGAAGCCCTCCGACTCCTCAAACGCAAACTCGCCAACGTCGTCTACCGAACCCTCCTCACCGACACCCAACAACCCGCACTCAACCAAGCCGCTTGACATAGGTGAACCGCCCCGGGTTTCATAGAGGCTGGTTGTTTTGGATCCCTGCTCCTTGGGCGGGGACGTTTTGACGGTAGTGGTCGGTTTCGAATGCTGCGGGGGTGGTGTAGCCGGGGCCTGACGTGATCTCGCCGTGGAGACGCCGATGGTTGAACCAGTCGACGTATTCGAGGGTGGCGAACTCGACGTCGTCGAGACCCCGCCATGGCCCTTTCGGGTAGATCAGTTCCCACTTGTAGAGCCCGTTGAAGCTCTCAGCGAGGCTGTTGTCGTAGCTGTCGCCTTTGGATCCGACCGAAGCGACGATGTCGTTGGCGGCGAGGCGTTGGCAGTACCGCACCGACAGGTATTGCACGCCGCGGTCGCTGTGGTGGATCAGCCCCTCGAGGTCGTCGTTGCGGCTCCGGTTGTGCACGGCCATCTCCAGGGCGTCGATAGCAAGATCGGAGCGCAGCGACCGTGATGCTTGCCACCCGACGATCATTCTCGAGTACACGTCGATGATGAACGCCACATACACCCATCCGGTGTGGGTCTTGACGTAGGTGAGGTCGGCGACCCACAGCCGGTTCGGGGCCGACGCCCGGAAGCGGCGTTCGACCAGATCAGCGGGTCGATCCAGCCGATCGTCGCCGACGGTGGTGCGCACCCAGATGCGGCCTCGCCGGCAGCCCCGCAAGCCCATGTGGCGCATCAGCCGCTCCACGGTGCAGCGAGCCACCCTGATGCCGTCTTTGTTCAGCTGGTCCCACACCTTGTCCGCGCCGTACACGCACAGGTTCTGTTCCCAGACTCGCAGGATCTCCGGGCGCAACACACCGTCGCGGATCGCTCGTGCCGACCGAGCCCGTGTCTTCGCTGCGTGGTAGGTCGATGGGGCGATGGCCAACACCGCACACATCGGCTCGATACCCCACTTGAGACCAGCGCTACGCCGTTCCCTGTGCTCGTCGATGAAGGCGATCATCTCTTCTGTGGGCGGTCGAGCTCCGCCCCGAAGAAATGTGCCGCCGCCTTCAGAATATCGTTGGCGCGGCGTAGCTCGGCGTTCTCCCGCTTGAGACGCTTCAACTCGGCGAGCTGCTCCGTGGTCGGACCCGGGCGGCGACCCAGATCCGCCTCCGCTCGCCGAACCCACAGACGCACCGTCTCGGCCTTTGGACCCAGCTTCTCCGCGACCGAACAGATCGCCTCCCACTGCGACCCGTACTCGCCCCCATGGTCAAGGACCATCCGCACCGCCCGCTCACGAAGCTCTTCGGGATACTTCCCCCGGTGTTGTCGATAACTGGTCATGGCTCCATCCTCTCAAAGTCTGGAGCCTCCGAGAAACCCGGGGCGGTTCATCCTGGCACGCCAAGTTCTCCGCTAAGAATTTGTAGCCGAGTACCCTCAGGATCGCTACTGACTTTCCCTTCAACAACCGCGGCAAAGCACAAGAATTCAAGCTGTTCCTGTTGGGAGTCTTCGAGGTCAGTAAGTTTGAGGCCCGCTGTCGTAGTGGTTGACGCCACCGTCGTTGTAGTCGCAGCCTCGGTGACGGTGGTCGTCGCTGCTGGACTGTCCGTGGACTGCACGTCCGGGTCCTTCGTAGTGTCTGACGCCTCCCGGCGTCCGCGCCACCACCACACGCAGCGACCACCAATACCATCGCTGAAATCAGAACCAACGACCTTTCCCTTCTAGCTGTCATTTTCCTCTCCCGTAGTTTTCTTGTATCCCGCTTTTGATCGGTCCGATTCAGGGACCGGCACCTCTGACCAAAGTAGTCGTTGTGATCGGGGGCGGAAGCTCTCCTCTGATGATGTTTGAGTCGACCTCTGGGTTGGCCCACTCATTACACAAAACGAAAGACACAAAACGAAAGCTCCCTCCAAGACCGTTGTCTCACGCTCGACGGTGCACGTGCGTTGTGTCGATTTGAATCGCCCTGGGAAAGTTGGAGGCTCCTGGCCTTGGAAACGAGGATGGAGTCATGGGAACACAACAGATACCGGGGAAGCCGACGACGCGTCGGTACACGGACGATGAGAGGGCTCAGGCGGTGCGTCTGGTTCGGCAGTTGCGTGCCGAGACCGGGCAGCGTCACGGGTCGGTGACACCGACGACTTCATCACCTATTTCATGCTGTACGGGCCAGACGCCACCCCCCTCGATACCACGGACGGCAACGAACTGCTGTGTGTGGTCAGTTACAACGCCTACAACGACGCGGGGCCCGGGCAGGACGGCTACGACGATGGGGGTCGGGAGCAGTACTACGCATGGTGGAACGTGTCATGGAACGAGTTCGGCGACATGGCGGCCTCCGACATCGACAAGATCTGGGAAGACATGGCGACCGAGGGCAGCTGTGGCAGCTTTGACAGGGGCGCAGGCGTATACCCGCTGCGGGTGATGGTGGCGCACAACGAACCCGGCACCTGTCCCGGCTTGTTCAACACCGGTGGCTGCCCGTATGCCCTGAACAAGTACTCGCTGCGGGTGACCGGGACGGGCGGTACTCCGTCGATCTCGGCGCTTCAGGATATGTCGATCTTCGCCAACGACGTTGCCTGGTCATCCACCGAGTTCTACCTGGCCAAGGTCAAGCCCAAGTATGCGGGAAAGAACCTCATCGTCGAGATCTGGGACGCCGGTGACTTCGGCGGCAGCCCCAACACCGGAGACACCATCGAGATCATTGCAGGGAACGGCGACACGCTCAGCTGCGCCTGGGTCGTGTACGACCTCGATGGTGACAGCCCCGGGTCCGGGACGGGCTGTTCGTTCGAGATGAAGAACGGGGCTGGTGGTAGCAAGTTCGACAACCGGATCGTGCAGTTCACCATCGCCCTGCCGGAAAGCTACACCTGTTCCGGCGACGACTGCTGGTTCCGGGTGGAATACAACTACACCGGATCCGCCCTCATCAGGGACGTCACCACCTGGTCGGCTTACATCGACGGCAATCCGATCCGGATCGTGGAGTAAGTCGCTCGCTGCGCTCGCTTCCAGTCGCCAGCGGTCAGTCATCAGCCTTCAGCCGGAAGATGAGCTCCTCCTCGTTGCCTCTACTGACTAGTCACTCCCAGACACGCCGAAACACTGTCCCTGCATGAAATTTCCCTTCGCGAGCGCTCGTCGGTTTCGGAGTGACTATAGCCATCATGCATGACTTGACTACGGAGAGTAGTAGTTATATACTCTAGGTGGGCGTGGGGCTCAGGTGAGTTTGAAGCTCTGGTGAGCAGAGAGCTCAGGTGAGTTTGAAGCTCTGCTGAGCAGAGAGCTCGGGTAGCGGCATCGGAAGCAAACGCCAAGGAACTCCGATGCGATTCACTCTCTCGAGCCGGCGCCCGACCGGCAACGAGCCGACGACCAGCACCCCGAGCACACCGGGCTTGCATGCCGAACGTGGCGCTGCGGTGGTGGAGATGGCGGTTGTGACCTCTCTGCTGATGATGATCCTCCTCGGAATCACGACGTTCGGCCTCACCCACCACCAGAACATCTCGATCGAGGGTGCGGCACGTGAGGCCTCTCGATTCGGTGCGACCTATCCGGTTGCCGATGCCGGCTCGATGCAGCAGTGGCTACGAGACGTGGCACGGGTGGCCGAGCGCGCAGCAACCGGCACGATGAGTCCAGCCGAGCCCAGCCGCGTCGTTTGCGTCGCCCAGGGATCGGGCGACGACCCATCCGACTTTTCCAGGATCCGGCTGACCGGGTCGCAGACCACCGACGCCGCCACCGAGCAGGCGGACTGGTGTTTTGAGAACACGGCGCCTGGAGATGACACCGTCGTCCAGGTGGAGCTGCAGCGTGAAGGTTGGATAGAAGCGATCGTGTTTTCGATGAAACCAATCTTGACCGGCAAGGCAACCAGCAGGTTCGAACGGTTAGACCCTTGATGCTCACCGACCGGCTGCGCAGGGTCAAAGACGACGAATCGGGTTCGGTGCTCGTCCTCGTCTCATTGCTCATGGTTGCCATGCTCCTGATAACCGGGCTCGTCATCGATCTCGGAGGCTTGTGGGGCTATCGAGCCAACCAGCAGTCGATCAGCGATGCGGCGGCTGCGGCAGCAGCCATCACGGTCGCCGAAACCGGGAACGGGCGCGAGGCGTGCCAGACGGCCAAAGCGTATGTGATCGCCAACGCCCGCGGTGTGGAAACCCTCGCCGGGATCGACTGTGACACGTTCCCAGTGATCTGTGCCCCGGACACCACAGAGGTGGTCGAATCCACCATCGAGGGCCGCTTCACGGTGACGGTCTCATATCCGGTTGCTGATACCAGTACCTTCATGGAATCTGAGGTCCGGGGCGCCCTCTCGCAACCGACATCCTCGGCCGACGGCGATCAATGCGATCGCTTCGCTGTCGCCATCGAGTCTCAGATGGCCACGACCTTTTCCAGGCTTGCCGGAGTCGAGACGCTCGATGCCAATGTGCACACCGTTGCCAAGTCGACGCTGACCTCGGGCGGTTTGGTGCCGATCAACCTGCTCGTGCTGGATCGCACCGGATGTCAGACGATCCGCAGCTCGGGAAACGGGGGCATCTACATCGATGCCGTCTTCAGCGACGATGTGGACGGCGACCCCGACAACGGCCTCCAGCCAGGGCTGCTGACCGGAGTGGCGGCTTCCGACTCGGACGGCAGCGACGGTTGTGCCGGCAGCGACGGCGTCATCGACATCGACGGATCGAATGCAGTGCTCCGCGCCGACGGCCCAGAGGGGTGCAGCAATCAAACCGGGACGCACCTGGTGAGCGGGCTCACCGCGGGTGAAGGTTGCGGAAAGATCAAGACCCTGGCTCCGGGGACACCCGGCTGCAACTTCCCTGCTTGCACCTCTGGCGGCGGCAACCCTCCCAATCCGGACCCGACGGCTCTCAACGCGCGGTTGACCAGGGCGCCGATCGACCACCGGTACAACTGCAAGCCGGACTATGCGACGGTCCCTCCAGCCATTTCGTGGGCCACCTCGGCGCTGACGGTGGCGAACGGTCAGGACATCCGTGGCTGCGCCGAGGCGGCGGCTCCGCACATCGACGACCTTATTCAGGCCGTTGGTGAGACCGGGATGCCTGCCGGGTTCCAGTCGTGGACGGCTGCCGGGTATCCGTGCACGATCGAGGGCCCACCGAGCACGACCACTCTGGTTCCCCAAGGGAACTGGTATGTGGACTGCGCTGCTTTCGTCAACAAGCGCACCATCGTGTTCCAGGGAGGCAACGTCGTCTTCGCCGGATCGGTCGACCTCGAGTCGAGCGCGACGCTTGCCATCAACGCCACCCCGGTCACCTTCGCTTCGGTCGACCCTGAAGCGTGGGTGTTCCTCCGCTCAGGTACGTTCAAGAAGGCCGGAGATGCCGTGCTGATCATGAACAACACCATGCTGTACGCCACCAAGAACGCCCACCTAGAGATGGCAGGTGGGTCGGGTGCCCTCAGGTGGGTGGCCCCCGATCAGGGCGACTTCGATGACCTGGCCTTGTGGGGCGATTCGCCGACGACACACCTGTGGGCCGGTCAGGCTGACCTGACCCTCGAGGGGGTGTTCTTTACGCCACTCGCTCAAGCGGAATACGCCGGAACCTCTGGGCAAAACCAGATCCACGCCCAATTCGTCGCCTATCGCCTCCATGCCCGTGGCCAAGGGTTCCTGGTCGTAGCCCCCGGCCTCGGCCGGACGGTCGAGTTCCCCCTCCCCCCGGAGTCGATGCTGATCAGGTAATCGGTCACCGGTCCCCGGCCTCCCTATATACATAGTCGTAGCGTTTCAGCGGCTCGCGTACTCGCCGTATTACGTATCGCGTATTACGTATCACGTAAGCTTCGCGACGCGGTCTGGTGGCTACGTGATACGTAATACCGGCATCATCGACCAGGGGTACCCTGGTCGATGATGCCCAAGCTTGCCTTACTCGATGGACACAGCCTCGCTTATCGGGCTTTCTACGCCCTCCCCAGTGACCTGGCGACCCCCTCGGGTCAGGTGACCAACGCCGTCTACGGATTCACCTCCATGCTGATCAAGCTGCTCGGCGACGAGTCCCCAGACGCCATGGTCGTCGCGTGGGATGTCCGCGGACCGACGTTCCGCTCTGAGGCGTACCCGGAGTACAAGGCGCAACGCGACCGGGCCCCCGACCTGTTCACCGGTCAACTCCCGCTGATCGAGGATGTGCTCACGGCGATGCAGATCAGCCAGGTGCGCATCGCCGGCTACGAGGCAGACGACGTGCTCGCCACCGTCGCCGACCGCGCCAAAAGAGAGGGGTGGGAGGTCATCGTCGTTACCGGAGATCGGGACGCTTTCCAGCTGATCGAGCCAGGCGTCTCCGTGATGTATACGCGACGTGGCATCACCGATACCATCATGGCCGATGCCGACTGGCTCCAGGAGCGATACGGCGTCGCCCCCGACCAATACGTCGACTACGCCGCCCTTCGCGGCGACACGTCCGACAACCTCCCTGGGGTCCCCGGGGTAGGGGAGAAGACCGCAGCGAAACTGATCAACGAACACGGCGATGTGGCAGGCGTCATCGCCGCCGCCGCTGATTTCTCTCCGAAGCTACGAGACAACGTGGTGGCATCTGTGGACCAGATCACGCTCAACCGCGAGCTGATGACGCTGGTGCGCGATGTGCCGGTCGATGTCGATCTCGAAGACTTCTCCCTCACCGGGTTCAAGGAGGAGCTCATCCGGCCCGTGTTCGAGGACCTCGCCTTCCGCAGCCTGTGGGACCGGCTGGCCGAGCTGGGTGGCCTGGAGAGTGCCCCCGTCGAAGTGCTCGAGATCGAAGTGGTCTCCATGCGTGATCCAAAACAGCTGGTGCATATGGGGAGCAACGGACCATTGACCATCGAGCCGGTGTGGGAGGAGGAGATGCTCGCCGGTGTCGTCGTCGCCGGCGACCCTGCCGCCTTTGTGCGATCAGAGGATCTCGACTTCCTAGTGTCCGACGCTCCCGGGTTGGTCGGTCACGACGTCAAGCCCCTGGTCCGGGCGCTCACCGAGATGGGAATCGATCCGCCACCGGTCGTCTTCGACACCGCCCTTGCTGCCTACGTGGTCAACCCGGCCCAGCGCGCCCCTGATCTGCGCGCCCTCGCCGAGAAAGAGCTCGGGATCCTCGTCGACGGTGTAGAAGCCGAGAGCGAGCAACCTCAAGGCGCCTTCGACTTCGAAGGCCCGCAAGGCCCGGATCTCGAAGCGGCGGCCATGCGCGCCGTCGCCACCGAGATGCTCGTGGAACCGATGCGTCGCCAGCTCGAGGCGCGGGGGGGAACCGCCCTGTACGAAGAGATCGAACTGCCGCTGGTGCCGATCCTGGCCAGGATGGAGATTGCCGGGATCAGAATCGATACGGACTTTCTCGATCGGTTGGGGACGGATCTCAAGGAGCGACTGGCGGCACTCGAGGAGAGGATCCACCACGAGGCCGGTGAGCCGTTCAACATCAACTCAACCCTGCAACTCAGGGAAGTGCTGTTCGATCGCCTGGGGCTGCCGGTGATCAAGAAGACGCCGAAGGGGGCTCCTTCGACCGACGCCTCGGTGCTCGAGAAGCTGCGCGACGAACACCCGATCGTCGACGACCTCTTGACCTACCGCGAGCTGGAGAAGTTGCGCTCAACCTATGTCGATGCTCTGATGCGCCTGGTCGACGACGATGGACGGATCAGGGGTCGCTTCAACCAGATGGCGGCCGCCACCGGCAGACTTTCACAGGAACAGCCAAACCTTCAGAACATCCCGGTCCGCACCGAGGAGGGCAGAGCGATCCGCCGCGCCTTCACCGCCGATGAGGGCAACCTGCTCCTGGTTGCCGACTACTCGCAAATCGAGCTGCGAATCCTGGCCCATCTGTCCTCCGACCCCGGTTTGGTTGACGCCTTTCACCGGGATATCGATGTGCACGCCGCCACCGCGGCCAGGGTCAACCAGGTCGACCTGGAAGCGGTGACCCCGGACCAGCGGCGGAAGGCCAAGATGATCAACTTCGGGCTGCTGTACGGCATGGAGGCGTACGGCCTGGCGCAGCGACTCGACATCGACAGAGAAGAGGCTCAGGCCCACATCGACGCCTATTTCGACCAATTTCCCCAGGTCAAGGCCTATCTACAGGGCGTCGTAGAAAGGGCAACGGTCGAGGGCTACACGACGACCCTGCTCGGTCGTCGGCGCTACCTCCCTGAGCTGGCGAGCCCGCGCTTCCGAGACAGGCAGGCAGGCGAGCGAATGGCCTTGAATGCCCCGATCCAGGGGTCGGCTGCGGACATCATCAAGAAGGCGATGATCGACCTCGATCGAGAACTGGCCGGCCGATCCGCAGAGATGCTGCTCCAGATCCATGACGAGCTCGTCATCGAGGTGCCGGAAGACGAGGTAGAAGACGTCGCCGGAGTCACGCGTGAGGTGATGGAGAGCATCGTCGATCTCACCGTCCCGCTCAAGGTGGATGTCGCAAGCGGAAAGACGCTGGCAGACGCCAAGCAGTAGAGAATCGCCAGTCGCAAGCCGCCAGTTCCCGGTTCCCGGTTTCCGGTTCCGAGTCGCAAGACGCAAGATGCAGGACTTCCGTTTCTTGCTCGCGACTTGCAACTTCTTCCGTGTTGCCTGTTGAGTAGCCTGCGCGGTACCATCAGCACGCCCGATAGGAGCCGTTTTTCGCGCCGTTGGGAATCCCAGTACACAGGAGCCGATTGCTTTCCATGACCACGTTCAACGAAACCGATCTCGCCGCAGACGGCGAGGAGACTGCCGAGGGCTTGCCGGAGGCAGCAAAGGACACAGCCGAGGGCTTGCCGGAGGCAGCAAAGGACACAGCCGAGGGCTTGCCCGAGGCAGCAAAGGACACAGCCACACCTCGCGAGCCGCAAGCATCGACGGAAAAGCTTCGGGCCGAAGCCCCGGACGCTCCGGAGACCGCACCCGAAGACAACACGCCAGATCAGGAGACCGACACCGCCGTCGGTGACCGCGAGGCTGGCGTGGAGCCGGAACCGGAGGCGGACGCCAGGGTCGATACCACCGCCGAGGTGCCTGGGTCGACCGAAACGGTCGCTGAGGACGAAGTCGGTATGGAGACCGAAACCAACACCACCGCCGATGCGAGCGGCGAGGTGGCCCAGTCCGCCCAAGATACGGCCGAGGACACGGCCACCAAGATCCCTCGCGGTGAGCGCCCCGCTATCACCGCGCCGAAGGCGATCGGGGACATCCCAGACGACCTATCTGCAGACGATTTCGCCAAGGCGATCGAACAGACCGTCTTCGAGTTCAAGGAGGGCGACATCGTTGCCGGCACCGTCGTTCGCATCGACCAGGACGAGGTGCTCGTCGATATTGGGTACAAGTCCGAAGGCGTCATTCCGCTGCGGGAGTTGTCGATCCGAAACGCCGCCAAGCCCGGCGACATCGTCTCGGTGGGCGAAGACATCGAAGCCCTCGTCCTCCAGAAAGAAGACGACGCCGGTCGTCTCGTCCTCTCCAAGAAGCGCGCCCAGTACGAGAGGGCTTGGGGGCGCATCGAGCGCATCATGAACGAAGGTGGAACCGTCACCGGCCCGGTGATCGAGGTGGTCAAGGGAGGTCTCATCGTCGACATCGGGCTGCGTGGCTTCCTCCCAGCCTCGCTCGTCGATCTGAGGAGGGTGCGCGATCTACAACCTTTCGTGGGTGAGCCGATCGAGGCCAAGGTCATCGAGCTCGACCGCAACCGCAACAACGTCGTGTTGTCGCGCCGCGCCTACCTCGAGGAGGAGCAAGCCGAGCAGCGTCACGAGTTCCTGTCGGACCTCAAGCCCGGTGACGTTCGAGATGGGACCGTGTCGTCGGTGGTCAACTTCGGCGCGTTCGTTGATCTGGGAGGCATGGACGGTCTGGTTCACGTGTCCGAGCTGTCGTGGCAGCACGTCAACCATCCCGGCGAAGTGGTCAACGTCGGCGACAAGGTGCAGGTGAAGGTGCTCGAGGTCGATCATGACCGGGAGCGAATCTCGCTTTCTATCCGCCAAACCACGGGCGATCCATGGGAACAGTTCATCGAAGGCACCGAGGTTGGGACCATCCTGGATGGGGTCACAACCAAGACCGTTCCCTTCGGTGCCTTCGTATCGGTGGGCGATGGGGTGGAAGGACTAGTCCATGTGTCGGAGATCGCCATGCACCATGTGGAAAGTCCCGAACTGGAGCTCTCGCTTGGTCAGGAAGTTCGGGTAAAGGTAACGGAGATCGATGCCGACAGACGACGGGTGAGCTTGTCGATCAAACAGGCTCTTCCCGAATGGGAGGATCGCTCTTCGTGGAGCGAGCGCAAGCCGACCAAGCCCAAGGCGAAGGAGTTCCAGCGTGAGGACGAGGCAGAACCAGAGCCATCGTTCAATGCGGATGCCTCACTCGAGGCCATCCTGCAGGAACTCAAAGAGCGGGGAATCGGCCGCAGCTAGCCCACGAATCCTTGACGCACTAGTCATGCCTCTGCAAGGCTGCGCTCGTGCAGACGAGGACGACTCGATGATCCCTCGGGTACGCCATACGTCGCTCATGGGAAGGGCCAGCTAAACATGGGTCGTAGAACAATCGTCCTCGTCATCGCACTACTGCTTGCCGTCGTTTCCGGCTTTGCGATTTGGAGGTATCTCAGCTCCGTTGAAAGCGACATTCGCGCCGACATCGCAGAGGTTCGGGTGTATCGAACCACAGAGACAATCGCCGCCGGTACCCCGGGCAGCGAAGCCAAGGGTCTCATCGAAGAGGGGTTCGCCCTGCGCGAATCCGTCGTGTTCGAAGACTCGACCGTGCTGTGTCTCGGCCCCAGCCCGGCCAACGAGGGTGGCAACCCCAACGAGGTCGACTGTGTCGAGAACCCGCGCGACCTCAACGCTACCCTTGACGGGAACGTTGCAGCAGGGCCGATCACGGCGAAGCAGGTCATTACCACAGACCAATGGGTGTCCCCGGCCGAGATTGCGGACATCAGCCTGTCGGAGTCGCTGGAGCAGGGCAAGGTTGCCCTCGCCTTCCGCCCCGACGAGGTATCGGCGGTCGGCGGATTCATCCGCCCCGGCGACCGCATCAACCTGATCGCATCCTCGTCGGTCCAGATCAGCGCCTTCCTTTCCGTACTCGAGGATCCGTTGCTACGTGACCTCCTCCTCGGCGGTGCGTTCGCATCGGGGAGCGAGGAGTTCGATCCCGAAGAAGACACCATCGCAGCAATCGCCTCGACCTTCCCAGGATCGATGGACTTTCTGCAGACCTTTATGCAAGACGTCGAAGTGATCGCCGTGGGCCTCGATACCCTGCCTTCTCGCATTCCAACCGGCTTGACCCCGCAGGGTTCGCAGATCATCGTGCTCCACGTGACGCCACAACAGGCAGAACTGATTCAGTTCGCTAAGGAGTACGCATCGGTATCGACGATGTTGTTGCCCGCCGATGTCCCGTACACTCCGTTCGACTCCGATGGCATCATCGTTGATGACCTGTTCAGCCTGGTCGATCGGATCAAAGCTCAGGTGGAGGACACACTTGGTGGCACTGGGAACTAGCCCCGGCACGAACCGAACGGTTCTCGTCGTCTCCGGCGACCAGGTATTCCTGGATGGGACGTCACGGTTCCTGAAGGACCATCGCGTCCTCGCAGCGAGGAACGTGACCGAGGCCCAGCGCCGGATCGTCGAGGACGGGGTCGACCTTGCGATTTTCGATCCGAGCTATGCAACCGATGCTGGCGTTTCGGACGGGGGGCAGCTGCTCCATGTCGATCCCGAGCTACCGCTGGTCCTCGTTGCGGACACGCTCGACATGTCGGTGCTGCGCACTGCGTTGCGCATCGGCTTCGCTGACGTGGTCGATGCGCCGGTGGATCGCGCCAAGGTCGACGGGATGCTCGAGCTCATCGAGGATCAGGCACAGAGGGCGGTCCTCAAGGAAGCCAAGGCCAGGATTGGAAAGATCATCACGATCATGTCTCCCAAAGGGGGAGCAGGGAAAACGATGACCACCGCCAACGTCGCTCTCCAGCTTGCGATGTGGGGCGATCCGAGCCGGGTCGTGATCGTCGACGCCGACCTTCAATTCGGTGACGTGTGCATCGCCATGCAAATCGACCCGATTCATACGATCGTGGAGGCGGCGCAAGATCTCGACAAGCTCGACGACGAGCTATTGGAGAGTCTGCTGTCGACCCATTCCTCCGGGCTTCGCGTCCTCGCAGCACCGCTGGAGCCATCGCTCGCCGACAAGGTCTCCACACAGGCCGTCGTTCGCGTGCTCGGCATGCTCAAGCGCATGTTCGACTATGTCATCATCGATACCGCACCGTTCCTCGACGAGCCGGTGCTGTCGATACTGGAGCGCTCCGACGATGTGCTTTTGGTGGTCGAGATGGATCTTCCGAATGTGAAGAACGCCAAGCTCGCCCTCGACACGCTGAAGCTCCTCAAGTTCCCTCTTGGCAAGATCAAGCTCGTCCTCAATCGCATGAACTCGAAGGCTCGCCTCGACATCGGAGAGCTGGAACGATCGCTCGAGCTCGAGGTGCAAGCTGCCATCTCGTCGGACAAACTCGTGCCTCGAGCCGTCAACGAGGGGGAGCCGGTCGTGTCGCTGTACCCGCGTTCGCGTGTTGCCAAGGATCTGCGCGGCGTTGCCAGGCTGGTCGTCGACTACGAGTCGACGCCCGAGATCGCCGAGGGGGAGGGGCAGCGAAAGTGGTTTGGTTAGGTGACCAGGGGAGAGGATCAACATGAGTCTCGCAGACCGCGTTAAAGCCGCGACGGACGTTGATGGCGAATCCGCCATCGACGCCAAACGCGAGCTCAGCCGTCAGGAGCTGAGGAGAAAGCTGCACTACAAGGTCGTAGAAGGCCTTGGCCAGACCTTGTACGACCAGCAGATGACCGATGCGGAGCTGAAGCTGCGCGTGATGGAAATGCTGGAGTGGGCGCTCGACCAGGAGCAGTCGGTTCCGTTGGCGCGTGCCGACCGGTTGTCGCTGCTGCAGGAGATCGCAGACGACGTCCTCGGTTATGGTCCTATCGACCCGTACCTCGCCGACCCGGAAGTGACCGAGGTGATGGTCAACGGGCCACATTCTGTGTGGGTCGAGCGCCATGGGCGGTTGCACAAGACGGAAACCCGGTTTGTCGATGCGACCCATTTGGAGCGGATCATCGACAAGATCGTTGGCCAGGTTGGGCGGAGGATCGACGAATCGACGCCGATGGTGGACGCTCGCCTCCCAGACGGCTCCCGTGTCAATGCGGTGATACATCCGCTTGCGATCGGTGGGCCTTTCCTGACGATCAGGAAGTTCGCCGTCGATCCGTTCACGGTTGAGGACCTGGTGTCCAACCACACGATGTCGGAACAGGTCGCAGGTTTGCTTCGCCGCACCGTTCAGGGGCGGCTCAACATCATCGTGAGCGGCGCTACCGGCTCGGGGAAGACGACATTGCTCAATGTGTTGTCCAACTTCATCCCTGACGGTGAGCGCATCATCACCGTTGAGGATGCGGCCGAGGTTCAACTCAACCAGATTCACGTCCTCAGCCTCGAGTCGCGGCCACCCAACATCGAGGGTGTCGGCGAGGTCAACATTCGCGACCTGGTCAGAAACACCCTGCGGATGCGGCCCGACCGGATCATCGTCGGTGAGGTGCGTGGTGGGGAGGCCCTTGACATGCTCCAGGCCATGAACACCGGCCACGATGGGTCTCTGACCACCGTGCACTCGAACTCGCCGCGAGATACGCTGGCGAGGGTCGAGACGATGGTGCTCATGGCAGGCATGGACCTCCCGATCCGGGCGATTCGTGAGCAGGTGGCGTCTGCGATCGACCTCATCGTCCACGTGCATAGGCTCAGAGACGGGACTCGGCGGGTGACGCACGTGACCGAGGTCGTTGGCATGGAAGGCGACATCATCACCCTTCAAGACATCATGTTGTTCGACTATGGGATGGGTGTCGACGACGAGGGCAGATACGTCGGGCACCTGAAAGCCACCGGCATTCGGCCCGCGTTCAGCGAGCACCTCGACAACTACGGCATCGAGCTCCCCGCCGACCTGTTCGCCCCCGAACCGTTCGCCGGTCAGTGAGCCGGCGATGAACACCCTGGTCATCGTCGCGGCCGTGGCTTCCGCAGTAGGCGCGTTCCTGCTGCTGGTGATTCTGTTCGGCGGCGGATCGCGGCATAGGGATGCCCAGATAGCCGGCCGGCTCAGCGCCTACGGCGGCGAAAAGAAGGCGAAGGGAATCTTCGCCAAGTTCTCGCTGCTGCGCCGTGCCGCTTCCAAGGCCGAGGGTGTCGCCGCCGACCGAGGCAGCACCCAGATGATCGAGGCCGCGCTCGAACAGGCCAACATTCCCCTGCGGCCGGGAGAGGCCATCATCGGCACCATTGGGTTGGCCGTCATCGCCAGCATCGTCGTGGGAGCGATCACCCAATCTGTGGTTTTCGCCGGGTTGGTTGGGGTTGTGATCCTGGTTTTCGCCTTCCTCACAGTGAAGTCGGTGGCGTCGCGGGAGCGGAAGCGGTTCACTCGTCAACTTCCTGACACCCTGACCCTCACCTCGACATCACTGCGTGCCGGGTACTCGCTGTTGCAGGCCGTTGAGGCCGTCGCCCAGGAATCGCCTGAGCCGACCCGACGTGAGTTTGGGCGGGCCCTGACCGAGATCAGGCTTGGCCGTCAGATGATCGACGCCCTCGGTGACATCGCGGTGCGCATGGAGTCCCAGGACTTCGAGTGGGCCGTGCTGGCGATCAGCATCCAGCGGGAGGTCGGCGGAAACCTCGCCGAGGTTCTGCAGACGACCGCCGAGATGATGAACCAACGGGACCGACTCCGTCGTGAGATGAAAGCGCTCACCGCAGAGGGCAAGATCTCTGCGATCATCATGGGCGTCCTGCCCTTCTTCCTGTTCGGGTTGATCAGCTTGGTCAACCCGTCTTATCTCGCCCCGCTGTACACCACCACGATCGGTATGGGGTTGGTCGCAGCCGCCATCCTTCTCATCATCGCCGGTGTCGTGTGGATGCAGAAGATCATCAACATCGAGGTGTGACATGAGTGAACTGATGATCGCAGTAGTTGCCAGCGCGATAGCGATTGGTGTGCTGACCTTCTACATTGGCAATGGTGTGCTGCGTGCCCGTCGCAGCTCGTCAAGGCGGCTCGCCAGCCTGCAGACCCGTGATGAGGTGCTGAGCACCGGAATCTCCGAGCGAGCGATTGCCCCGGTCATCGAAGGCCTCGGCAAGTTCGCCCTGCGGTTTACCCCACAAGGTTGGGTCAACAAGGCGCAGAAGAAGCTGGTCTACGCCGGCATGGCGGATCGCATGGACGGGAATACGTGGGCTGCGTTCCGAATCATGGCCCTGATCGGGGTGCTGGTGATGTTCTTCGTCGTTCAGAGTGCGTTCGGCACCCCGATCCAGAAACTGATGCTGTTCGGGGTGCTCATGGGGATCGGGTTCGTCGGACCAGAGGCGATCCTGAACCGGCGCATCGACGAGCGGCGCAAGGAGATGGAGAAGTCACTGCCGGACCTCATCGATTTGCTGGTGATCAGCGTCGAGGCCGGCCTCGGCTTCGAGGCGGCGATGGGGCGAGTCACACAGGCTGTTCCGGGCGAACTGTCTCGCGAGTTCACCCGCACCCTCCAGGAGACACGGGTCGGCGTCAGCCGACACAAGGCGCTGCGCGCCCTTGCCGAGCGGACCGATGTCGACGACCTGAATGCGTTCGTCCTTGCGCTGATCCAGGCCGACCAGTTCGGTGTCTCGATTGCCAGGATGCTGCGAGTTCAAGCCGACGAGATGCGGGTTCGCCGTAGACAGCGAGCACAGGAGAAGGCGTTTGCCGCCCCGGTCAAGCTGGTGTTTCCGCTGGTGCTGTGCATCTTTCCCTCGATGTTTGTCGTTCTCCTCGGGCCGGCGGCGATCAACATCGCCACGGTCTTTGGCGGAGACGGCATCTGAGCCTTGAGCGTCCAAGCTGATCAGACCCGCCGCGGCGTGCTTAGACGACTGCAGATTCGGCATCTCTATCCACTGATCGTGCTTGCGCTGTATCCGCTGGCGGCGATAGGCCCGATGCGGGACAACTCCTTTCTGTGGCATGTGCGGGCCGGCCAAGCGCAATGGGACCAGGGCCAGGTACTCAGCATCGATGTGTTCTCCTACTCGATGGCGGATGCGGCATGGCGGACCCAGTCCTGGCTCGCCGAGCTGTCGTATTCCGGCCTGGAGGCCATAACCGGCACGGTGGGCTGGGCTCCTGCGCTGGTGGCGCTCGTCGGTGGTCTGGCAATAGCGCTCATAGGGATCGCCGTGTTCGGGGCTACGAGGTCGACATTCACCACCGCCCTGTGGATGTTCATCGCGGTTTGGCTCGCCGCACCGTTTGCCAACCCCCGACCGGTGATCTTCTCGTACGTCCTGCTGGCAGCCCTGGTGCTCGTGCTCAGGCTCGAGGACCGCCTGCTGTGGGCTGTTCCAGCGCTGATCTGGGTCTGGGCCGCCGTGCACGGCAGCTGGGTGATCGGTATCGGCTTGCTGGTCCTCGTGGCGATCCAACGGCGATCGTGGCGGCTGGCTTCGCTGGCTGGGGTGTCTTTGGTCGCGGTGTCGTTCACCGCGCATGGCCTAGGCGTGTGGCAGATCCTGCTGGACTTCATGGTAAACCGCGACGCTCTCGCCTTTCTCGTCGAATGGAGTCCTCCCGCCTTCGGCGACATCGTTCAGGGTCCCTACCTTCTCGTCGTGGCCGGGGTCGTCATTGCCGCGGTGCGGGGAAGGATCCGTCTCAATGATCTGTGGGTCGTGATCCCGTTCCTGCTGGTGGGTCTCACCACGCAACGGACGGTGTTTCCCGCCGCAATCATCCTCCTGCCATACGCGGCGCTTGCCGTCGACATCAAGGTACCCATCGGCTCAGGGAGGCGGAACAGTCGCGTGGCGTGGGTCATGGCGGCCGTGGCGGTAGCGATCGGGGTGGGGGTTCTGCTCCGCCCGGTGGATGCATTCGATCAGGAGCGTTTTCCCACCGACGACCTTCTGGCGTCGCTGGAGACCGATCGGTTCTTTCACGATGATGCGGTGGGCGGGTACTTGATCTATCGGGACTGGCCTGCAGCCCAGGTCTACATCGATGATCGGGCCGAGCTGTACGGGGCGGAATCCTTCGAGGACCATCGCGCGGCACGCCTGGGGAGCTACGAGGATCTGTTCGAGCGTTATGAGATGCGCGAGGCCATCGTGAAGCCAAAGTGGCCGCTTGGTGACGTCTTGCTCCGCGACGGCTGGACCGTGACCTACGAGGACGACTTCTTCGCTGTCATGCGAAGCCCTGAAGGAACCTAAACGGGCTCCTAGGCGGACTGGGCCGTATCGCTGACTTCGTTGAACCGCCCGCTGATCTCCGAGCCGAGGAATACGGCGGCCGCCATAGCGACAACGGCGATGAGTGCGGCGATGAGTGCGTATTGCGAGATGGTCACTCCCAGCTCGTCGTGCGCGAACCGGCCTTGGTACCGCGTCCAAAGACGAACCATGTTCTTCCCCTGCGTCGAGCCCGATCGAACCGTAGAGCCGTGGATCCCCAGTGGCCATAGGCCGCCCGACCCAATTGAGTAACAGGTCGCAAGTCGCAAGACGCAAGCCAGCGCTCCTGGCCGTCTTGTTCGCGGTTCGCGACTCGCGACTTCCGACTCGACGAAGGGGCGCCTCACAGGGTACGAGTCACCCCTGCCACCGTCTTGCTCGTGACTTGCGACTCGTGACTTGCGACTCAAGAAAAGGGGCGCCTCGCAGGGCGCCCCTTTCCATGCTGTCATCGGGTCTCGCTTACGTGGAGCCCACGGTGTCGCCGACCTCGCTGAACTTTTGGCTGATCTGGTCGCCGAGGAACAGGGCAGCTGCGATCACGACAACGGCGATGAGTGCAACAAGCAAGGCGTATTCCACCATGCTGGCACCCTCTTCATCCTGAATGAACCGGCTCTGGTAGCCCCACCAAAGACGAAGCATCTCCCACCTCCTTGCGAGCGATTCGCTTCACATCAGTATGGCCGTTGGCGGTGGCCCTGGGCAGGGGTCGATCGGACCATATTCTGTCGGCGAAGTAGCTAGTCAGGGAACGAGGTCTAGTTAGGGATGATGAGGACTTCCAGCGTGGGTGGCGCTCAGGCGGCGTCCATGGTGTCGCCGACTTCGCTGAACTTCTCACTGAGCTCGGTACCGAAAAAGACGGCACCGGCGATGACCACCATGGCGATGAGTGCGATCAGCAGCGCGTATTCGATCATGCTGGCACCCGTGTCATCCGCTATGAATCGGCTCTGGTAGGCCGCCCAAAGTCGAGTCACGTTGTCCCCTCCTCGTTATCCACCGAGGTCAATATCGGCATCGCCGCTGCATTCGTGGAGGGGCCGGGCGACCTATTTCGGCCCGATATGACGAGCTACGTGTCCTCAGTCTTCAGCCTTAGCCCTCACGCTCGGCGTGCGCCGGTTCTTGGTGATGGCCGACGACTGACGACTCGGACTTGCGACTTGCGACTCAAAGACTTGGGTCTTGCGACTTGCGACTTGAGTCGAAAGGATGGGGCGCCCTTTCGGGCGCCCCATCCTGCTTGTAGTCGCGTTGTCGGTTACGTCGCTTCGAGCGTGGCGCCGACCTCGCTGAACTTGCCGCTGATCGAGTTGCCCAGGAACAGGGCAGCTGCGATCACGACAACGGCGATGAGTGCAACGAGCAAGGCGTATTCCACCATGCTGGCACCTTCTTCATCCTGAATGAACCGGCTCTGGTAGGCCGTCCAAAGACGAAGCATGTCTTACCTCCTCAAGGGTGATCCACA
>SMVB01338244.1_pt1 | contig 19911 bp, 16 predicted proteins | sample 2456461 | NCBI WGS metagenome assembly SMVB01 (sample SAMN11095934, study PRJNA526329) | marine sediment metagenome | biome: Marine sediment; feature: Surficial sediment; material: Deep marine sediment; isolation source: Hadal surficial sediment | place: Pacific Ocean | collected 2014-05 | depth...
GGCCTCATTGGTCGTGGGCCACCAAAAAGTGGCGCCGATGATTGCGGAGAACGTGAAGCGCCGGTTCAGCCTTTCGTCCCAGTTCCGGAAGCTGACGCGGCCCCTGCGCCGCCGCAAGAAGAAGCCGGCAAAGCCGGAAGCTGAAACCAAAACGTAGGGGCGGGGTTTAAACCCGCCCTTCTTGCTAGGGACAGGTTCCCCAGGGAACGGAGTCTTCCTCTTCCACCGTGTTATGGTTTCGACCATTGAGAAGTCGTGGCTTGGAGACAGGGCGGGTCAGAGACCCGCCCCTACGTCACCAAAACGATTGTTGCCCAAGGCGAAAACCTACGCTGAATCCGGCTCCCAGCCCCAGGGCCGGGGACCCCAACCGGCTTCGTAGACCTCGCCCTTCTTGATGGCCATGATAGGGATGACGGCCTTGTCGCTCTTCTTGCCGTCGCCCAGGATGTCGTAGACCATCCAGTCGCCGTCCTTGATTTCCAACACCGATAGGTCGGCCTGCCTGCCAACAGCCAGCGTGCCAAGGCGGTCGGCTACGCCCACGGCCTTGGCTGGGTTCTCGGTGGACATGGTAACCACCTGATCGAAGGTGAAGCCCATGGCCAGGAACCGGGTCATCATCTCGGTCATGCTGTGCACCGTGATCTGGCGGCCGGGCACAGTAAGGTCGGTGCTGATGCAGTGGGGTATCACGCCTTGGTCCAGTACTTTTTGCGCGACGTCGAAGGTGAAGTTCATGCGGCCGTGGGCGGTATCCAGCCAAACGCCCCGGTCATGGGCTTCCTTGGCCTCGGGCACCAGCTTCCCGTTGCTGTCCAACACTCCGCCGGGGTTGCCGGTGAAGTAATGGGTCACGATGTCGCCCTTGTCCAAGATTGGCAGCAGTTCGCGGATCACGTTGGCGTCGTAGCGTTTCAGGGTGTCGCCGATGTGCACCATCAGGGGAACGCCGGCCTCAACCGCCGCCCGTTTGGCCATCTTGGGCATCTCCATGCCCATGATCTCCAAGGCGGGAGAGACCATCCGGGCCTTCACGCCCGTGATCACGCCGTTGCTGTCTTTGATGGTCTGAATGGTCTTGTCCAAGTTGATGCTTTCGGGACTGAAGATGTCCGGGTTGGTGGCCAGTCCGGTCCGGCAGATGTGCAGGAAGACGATGATCTCGGTGGCGGTGTTGGGGATTATGTGGGCTGGAAATCCGGCGAAAGTGTCGCAGCCGGAGCTTCCCGCGTCCACCATGGTGGTGACGCCAGCCCGCACGCCTCCGATATCCGGGTCCACGCCGTTGTCGGTGACGCCGGCGTAGACGTGGGTGTGCATGTCGATCAGACCGGGAGTGACCACCTTGCCCTTGACCTCGACGACCCTTTTGGCTTCGTCGGCCGGGATGTCAGGGGCAACCTTGGCTATCTTGCCGTCTTCAATCGCCACGTCGCTTATGCCGTGGAGGTTCTGGGACGGATCGACGACGGTGCCGCCCTTTACAATCAGGTCATACATGGGGAAATAGGCCTCCTAATCAATATTTGTTCCAATTCCGGAATTTAACACGGGTTGCCGCGAGTTTGGTATCTCAAAACGGTACGTGTTGATATTGGGTAGGGGCGGGTTTTAAACCCGCCCCATAGGCATCAATTTAAGAAAACTTTTGATTAATAAACAAGGGGCGCTCCTGTGGCATGGTTGGTGAGTTCTCAACACCAATACACCCAGGAGCCGCCCGATGAGCACTATACCACAGGTCGCCCAAGCCTTAAGAGTCGTTCTAAATTCCACCGCCGATGCCGCCGCCTGCCACACCAACTTCGTGCAGCGCCGCTCCAAACTCACCGGTTCCCGGTTTGTCCAATCGCTGGTCTTTGGCTGGCTTAAAAACCCCCAGGCCAGCTTGGAAGAACTGACTCAGATCACCGCAGCCCTAGGGGTGAGCGTAAGCCCGCAAGGCTTAGACCAGCGTTTCAGCCCCGAAGCTGCCGCCACTTTAGAACAAGTTCTCAATGCGGCGGTTACCCAAGTCATCGCCTCCCAACCAGTGGCCATTCCACTGCTGCAACGCTTCAGCAGCGTTGTGGTCTTGGACAGCTCCACTGTAGTTCTACCTGATGCCTTGGCCTATATCTGGTCTGGGAACGGGAGCCGAACCGGCCAAGGTACCGCAGCCCTTAAGTTCCAAGTGAGTTTGGACCTGTGCACCGGAACCTTGTCCGGGCCACTACTTCAAGATGGACGCTGCCATGACCGCACTTCACCGCTACAGGATGCAGCGTTGCCCGCTGGGTCGCTACGCCTAGCTGACCTGGGCTACTTTAGCCTGGATGTATTGAGGAACATGGCGCGTCAAGGGGTTTTCTTTCTGTCCCGGTTGCAGGTGCAAACCTTGGTGTTCGCCCAAGACGGAAAGGGCTTGGACCTGCCGAAGGTGTTACGAGCCCAGACCTCAGAGCCCATCGATCTTGAGGTCTGTATCGGCAACAAGCATCAACTGCCCGTCCGCCTGCTGGCCGCGCCGGTAGAACCAAAAGTAGCCCAAGAGCGGCGGCGCAAGCTGAAACTGGACGCCCGGAGGCGTTGTCAGCCCGTTAGCAAAATGAGGCTGGCCCTAGCCGATTGGACTATCTTGGTGACCAACGCGCCACCGGAACTTCTGACCCTCAAGGAAGCCCTGGTTCTAGCACGAGCTAGGTGGCAGATCGAGCTGTTATTCAAGCTATGGAAACAGCATGGGCAAATCGATGAATGGCGCACCCAGAAGCCCTGGCGGATTCTATGTGAGGTCTACGCCAAATTGTTAGCTATGCTCATCCAGCATTGGCTGCTGCTGGTGAGTTGTTGGGTCTATCCAGACCGCAGTCTGGTGAAGGGAGCACAAACAGTGCGCAGCTACGTCGTGATGCTGGTTAGCGCCATGGCCGGGATTGTCGAAATGACCGCAGTCCTAGAGACCCTGAGGCGTACCTTGAGCTCCGGCTGCCGTATGAACCCCCGTAGGCGCAAACCTAATGCCTACCAATTATTGCTGGATCCTAACCGAGGGCCTTAGCTTGATGCCTATGGGGCGGGTTTAAAACCCGCCCCTACGTGCCTAAACCTCGTATGTTTTGTGAAATGACTTACGCCGGGTCCGGCGTCCTGCGGGATCCTACTTGAAGAGGTCGCCCACGGACTGGCCCTTGTGGATGCGGTAGATGGCCTCGCCCAAAAGCGGCGCGACGGAAAGGACGGTGAACTTGCCGTTCTGTTTCTCCGGCGACATGGGAATGGTGTCGGCCACCACAATCTCTTTGAATTGGCTGTTGGCCATGATTTCGTGGGCGTTCCGCGAGAGCACCGGATGGGTCACGCAGCAGTAAATCTCTTTGACGCCCTGCTCTGACAGTGCCTTGGCGGCGTTGACGACCGTGCCGCCGGTGTCGATCTCGTCGTCGAAGGTCAGAGCAATCTTGCCTTCAACGTCGCCAATGACATTCATGGTCTCGCTCTTGTCGTTGTTGCCGGTCCGGCGTTTTTCGATGATGGCCAGGGGCGCCCCAAGGCGCTCTGCCATATCGCGGGCCTTCTTGCTGATGCCGATGTCGACGGCCACCACAACCAAGTCTTGGAGTTCCTTGGCGGCGAAATAATCGCCCATGATGGGCAGCGTGGTCAGCTCATCGACGGGGATATTGAAGAACCCTTGGATCTGGCCGGCGTGAAGGTCCACGGTCAGCAATCGGTCGGCCCCGGCCGTGGTGAGCAGGTCCGCCACCAATCGGGCGGTGATTGGGACCCGTGGTTGGTCTTTCTTGTCGGTGCGCCCATAGCCATAATACGGGACCACGGCTGTGATTCTTCCCGCGGACGCCCGCTTGCAAGCGTCAATCATAATCAACAGTTCCATCAGGTTGTCGTTGACCGGGTAGCAAGTGGGCTGGACTATGAAGACATCGCGCTGACGGATATTTTCGTGTATCCGCACGAAGGTGTTGTCGTTGGCGAACTTGAAAACCTCGGCTTGGCCCAGGGGAATATCCAGATAATTACAGACAGACTGGGTTAGTTCTGGGTGCCCGTTGCCAGTGAAGACTTTGAGTTCATCGAGGATCGGGTTCATCAGCGGCCCTCGTAAAACGGTTTTCTTGATTCCCGGATCGCTTGGGCGCCCTCCTCATGGTCGTGGGAGGTCAGGGTGATTGTCTCCGCAGCCGCGGCCATTTTCAAGGCCGTTTCCAGGTCAAACTCCAGCCCTTTATAGAGCATCAGCTTGGCAAGGCGAATGGCGATGGGCGGGCCGGCGGCGATCTTTCGCGCCATCTCCATGGTAGTTGACTCCAATTTATCCTCGTCAACTAGGCGGTTCAAGAAACCCAGGCGGTAGGCTTCGTCGGCCTCCATGAAATCGCCGGTGAACAGCATTTCGGCCGCTTTGCCCAGGCTGCCCAGGGTTCGCGGGTAGAACCAGGTGCCACCGAAGCCGGGGAACAGACCGATGCGGACGTAGGCCACCATGAACCTGGCTTTGGGTGATGCAATCCGGATGTCGCAGGCACAGGCAAGGTCGAACCCGGCCCCCACGGCCGTGCCGTTGATCATGGCAATCACCGGCTTCTCCATTCGCTGCAAGCCCAGGATCATCTTGTGGGGCCCCCGGAAGCCGCGGCGAATATCGTCGCTGTTTTCCGACACCAACACCCCAGGGTCATTGCCGCCCTTCAGGGTGTTTAAATCCCCGCCGGCACAGAAAGAGCTGCCCGCTCCGGTGAGAATCAGTACACGAATATCGTCGTCATCGTCCACTTCTTCGATGGCTTGGCCCATCTCATCGGTGGCGGCGTCGTTCAGAGCATTCCTTCGGTCCGGCCTGTTTATCGTCAATCGGGCTATGTGCTCGACCGGGTCTTTTTCGAGAATTACATGTTGATAATCAGGCATAGTTTCACCAGGCACGGGTTGGAGCAAGGCCGATTATAGCATAGGCCCTGAGGCTGGAAAAGTTGAAATAAGCCTCTTCCGGCCAGGCTTTGAGACATATAAAAAAATAGGCGCATACGCTATGATTATTTTCACCCCGACCGTGGGTATTTTCATCACGCTTGATGCCGGGCGCGGACTTAGTGCGTCCCTGGTTGGTTATAGGAGGACAGGCCTTGGAGGTCTTACTCAGCTCGCCCAGAGGATTCTGCGCTGGAGTGGTTCGGGCCATCGATGTCGTGGATATCTGTCTCAGAAAATACGGGCCGCCGGTCTACGTAAAGCACCAGATCGTCCACAACCCCTATGTGGTCAACGACCTGGAGCGCCGAGGCGCGATCACCGTGGAGGACGTGGAAGAGATTCCCGAGGGTTCACTGGTGGTGTTTTCCGCCCACGGCTCTCCCCCCGAGGACTTTGTGAAGGCAAAGGCACGTAACTTGACGGTCATCGACGCTGTTTGCCCGCTGGTCACCAAGGTCCACGAAGAGGCCAAGAAATACCACCGGGAAGGCATGAAGGTGGTCTTGGTGGGGCACCGCGGCCATCAAGAGGTCCGGGGCACCATGGGCCAAGTGGAAATGACCCTGATAGACGATACCTCCCAAACGGAGCTGTCCGGCTGGGACGCCGGACAGAAGGTGGCCGTGCTCACCCAGACCACTCTTTCGGTGGGCGACACGGCCCAAGCGATAGACGCCATCCGGAAAAAATTCCCGGAAGCCGTGATCCGCAACGACATCTGTTATGCCACCACCAACCGGCAGGACGCGGTCAAACAGATGGCTGGCAGCGTTGACCTCGTCTTAGTCATCGGAGCGCAGAACAGTTCCAACTGCAACCGGCTCAGAGAGGTGGCCGAGTCTTTGGGCGTGCCGTCATATCTGATCAACGGCCCGGAAGAGATCGACCCGTCGTGGCTGACCGGCAAGGAAAGGGTTGGCATCACATCCGGTGCGTCAACGCCGGAGGTGCTAGTTGAGAGTGTGATTGCAAGCTTGGCGCCGGATAAGGTAACCATGATTACCGGTATTGAAGAAGACGTGAGTTTTTCCCTCCCCAAGCAACTCCGCTAACCATGTCCGATTCCCGGTCAACCTGCGCCGTAACTTGATGACCGAGAACCAAGAGCTACCAGAAGAGGATGGGCCCGCCCCACAATCTATATTGCGGCGGGTCATATCCCCGCCGGCGCTTATCTCTCTGGTGTTGGCTGGGCTTTTCCTTGTTTTCATAATCACTCGGTTCGACGTCGATCTGGGCGCAACTTGGGACCGGGTCAAGAACTCCAACCCCTGGTATCTGGGCCTGGCCTTCTTAGTCCACTACACCACCTTCTTTTTCCGGGGCGTCCGCTGGCGGTTGTTGTTGCAAAATGCCGCCGCTCCGGGCGTCACTGTCCCCGGAGTGTGGTACTGCAGCCAACTGGTGCTGCTGGGTTGGTTCGCCAATTCAGTGGGCTGGCTCCGGTTGGGAGACGCCTACCGCGCCTACCTCTACCGCGATGAGCAGAACGGGTCATTCTCCCGCACCATTGGGACGATATTGGCCGAGCGGGCCTTGGATACGGTCTTGGTGGCAATACTGATGGTGGTGGCCGCGCCTTTCCTGTTAGACATTGGCGACATAGTGACTTGGTTGGTGTTGGCGCTGGCCGTGTCGATGGTTGTGGGGCTGGCCATGGTCCTGGTGGCGATGACTTGGGCCAAAGGACTGTTGTTGCGGCGGTTGCCTGGCTGGATGAGCGTTCGGTACGAGCGGTTTCATCAGGGCACCATGGGCAGTTTCCAGCGGTTGCCCATGGCCACCTTTTGGGGCATGTTGGGTTGGGCGGCGGAGATTGCGCGCATGTATCTGGTGGTGGAGGCTTTGGGCTTTGATATCAGCCTCGCCTTGATCGTATTCCTTACTCTGGCCAACTCGCTGCTCACATTGGTTCCCACGCCAGGCGGAGTTGGCGCCGTGGAGTGGGGGGTTGGGGGCCTGGCGGTGCGTCTTTCCAGCCTGGCGGCCAACGCCGCCGCCGCTTTGGTGTTGATCGACCGGACAATAACCTACATCAGCGTGATTGTCTTGGGCGCGGCGCTGTTCTTGGTGCGTCAGGCCGTTCGGCGTTCCCATATGGGCGGTCCCGGCCCGGCCGACAACCACTGAGCAGCCCTATTCGTGGGGCTCTCAAGCGCGGAGATGAAGTCGTAGCATGCTGTACACCGCCAGTTTCTACCACCGGGAGCATTGGCTAGGGACGCCGTACCGGATCTCCAGGGCACACCCGCGAGGCCAGAAGACCGCCTGGGAGGTTCAGCCCTTCTTGTACCCCTCTCGTCGATTGCTGACCGAGTACCGGGAAGGGGCTTTGGACTTTGCCGGGTTAACCGAGCGGTACCGGGAAGAGCTTGAAACCAGCTACAAATGGGAAGCGGACTTTCAGGACTGGCTGGGTTCACTCAAAACGGAAGAGGACTTTACGTTGTTGTGTTTCGAGCCCGAGGGAGAGCCCTGTCACCGGAGAGTGGCGGCGGCATGGCTGCTGGAGACAAATCCAGCGTTAGGCCTCGGGAAGATGAGGTAGAGGACTGCCCTGAGTCGGCGGGCCTACCACTCGGACCGGGCGGGCCGACCCATCAACTCGGCCATGGCCTTCTTGGGTGACAGACCTTCGAACAACACCCTGGAAGCCATCTCGGCTATTGGCATCTCCACACCCAGTTCTTTGGCTAAGACCAAAGCCGCCTGGGTTGCGTTCACTCCTTCGGCGACATTGTCCATGGATTCGCGTATCTCCGGCCAGGAACGTCCTTTGGCCAGTTCCTCGCCGACGTGCCGGTTGCGGCTGAGGCGGCTGGAGCAGGTGGCAACCACATCCCCCAGCCCGGCCAGCCCCGCGAAGGTCATGGGGTCGGCCCCGGCGGCGATGCCCAAGCGGGTCATCTCGGCCACACCCCGGGTGATGAAGGCCGCTTTTGCGTTCTCGCCGGTGTCCATCCCGTCGCCCATGCCGGCGCCTAATGCCACGATGTTCTTCAATGCCCCAGCAAGTTCGGTTCCCAAGACATCACTGCTGGTGTAGACCCGGAAATTACTCGACATGAGTGCGTTCTGTGCCCTGTGGGTGGCGTCCGGGTCCTGGCCGGCAATGACGGTCGAAGCGGGCTTGCCCTTGGCAATCTCTTTGGCCAAGTTGGGTCCCGATAGAACGCAGATCCCCGCGTGGGACTCGGAAGGCAGTTCTTCTTCAAGTACCTGGCTCATCCTACGGGCCGTGGGCAGTTCCAGGCCCTTGGTGGCGCTTAAGATGATGGCTCCGGCTTGAAGATGAGGCTTTATCCACCTCACGTTCTCCCGTAGGCGGTCCGAGGGCACCGCGATGACGACCAGCTCGGTTCTCCGGAGCGCAGACTCGGCTTGGCTGGTCACGGTCAGGCAATCGGGGAATGGCGTGTCGGGGAGGAACCTGGAGTTGCGCCGTTGGGAGGACAGGGTCTGGGCTTCGGTCTCGGTGCGTGCCAGAAGGACGACCGGGATCTTGTTCTGGGCCAATAAGATGCCCAGAGTGGTCCCCCAAGTGGTGGTCCCGATGATCGTGGCTTCGGTGATTGCCCCTTGGTTACTCATTAAGACGACCGCCGGAAAAGACTGCCCGAAAAGAGCGCAGGCGATTGCGAACCTGAACGCGTCTATTCTATTACGTGTTTAGTCTATTGAGAAACATGCCCGGAGTCCAGGCTGCCGGGCACGGGTAGTGGGGGATTTATTCAACTCTGGTGGCTTGCTGACCGATCCGGCGTTCGCGGCCCTCGCGGATGCGCTGGAGGTTGTCGCGGTGCTGCCAGATAATCATGCCACAGGCGATGAACCCGTAGACCATGTAGGTGTCGGAGTGCACATCGGCCAGCGCCAGAACCAATACGGCGATAGCGCCAATCATCACGCCAATGACCGAGCCCAGGGAGATATATCTGCTCAGTGCGGTAACGGCTAAGAATGTGGCCGTGGCCAGTATCGCGGGCAACGGGGCCATTATCGCCAACCCTCCCAGCGCCGTAAGTATGCCCCGGCCTCCTTTGAACTGTAGGAACACCGGCCAGTTGTGACCCACCAAAACAATCAGGGCGGCCGACACTTCAGCGGCGGTCGTGCCAATCACGGCCCGGGCGATGACCACCGCGATGACCCCTTTTGCTATGTCCAGGGTCAGCACCGCGGCGGCCGCCTTGACTCCGCCGGTCCGCAGGACGTTGGACATTCCGGTGCGTCCGCTGCCGTATTCCCGCACGTCCACGCCCATCTTCCACTGGAGCAGCATATAGCCCCAAGAGATGGACCCCAGCAGATAGGCTAAGGGCAGCATCGCCGCGTACTGGACTGCCTCCGATTGGCCGTCCATGGTTAGCGGAACGGTGACACACCCGATGATGATGAAGGGAATAGCCACCGCCTGGATAATGATTGATGTGGGATGTCGGTTCATGACGGGAGGGAGAGTGAGGTGAATCATTTGCGCCTGAACACCAGCTTCAGATGGGTCCGGTCGAAGCCAAAGGTGTCGCGTATCTTGTTTTCCAGGTAGCGCTGGTAGGTGAAGTGTACCAGTTGCGGGTCGTTTACCGTGAAAAGGAAGGTGGGCGGGTTTACGCCAACCTGCTGCAGCCGGTTGATTAGCACCCGCTGTCCCCGGTGTTTTCTGACCACCGGAGGCTGATGGCTGGCCAGGGCGTCGGCCAACATGAATTGCAGGTCTCGTGAGCGCACCAGCCGCATGCGCTCGGTCCAGAGGTCCTGAGCGGTGTCCATCACCGCCTTGATCCCATCGCCATTCAGCGCCGAGGTGAAACAGATCGGCACGTAGGGCATGAAGTGGAGCCTTTCCCGGACGGTGGCTGCGGCCTGATAGCGTGCGCCGGCCCCTTCGTCGGCGAACAGGTCCCATTTGTTAATCACCACGATAAGCCCGCGGCAGATCTCCCAGGCCAGGCCGGCGATATGGGCGTCTTGGCTGGTGGCCAACTCCGATGCGTCGGTCACCAGAAGGGTGATGTCACTCCGGTTCACCGCGCCCACGGCCCGGATCACGCTATATTTCTCGATCCCCTTGCTCACCTGGCCGGGCCGGCGGATCCCCGCAGTGTCGATCACCACGATGTCGCGGCCATTGTAGGTGAACTGGGTGTCCAAAGCGTCCCTGGTAGTGCCGGCCACCGTGCTCACGATGGACCGCTCCTGCCCCAAGATTGCGTTCAACAGACTGGACTTGCCCACGTTGGTTCGGCCGACGATGGCCAGGTTCAGAGCGCCCCGCTCGTAGGCAGGCGCGGTATCCTCTAAATCATCAAAGTCGTTGTCCGGCGTCGGCAGTTCGGGCTGCATGTGGGAGGTCACCCGCTCCATCAGCCCGTGGATGCCGTAGTTGTGAAAGGCGCTGATCGGTTCCGGTTCGCCCATGCCCAGGCTGTAGAACTCGGGAGCGGCGAACTCCCTGGTGTCGTTGTCCACCTTGTTGACGGCCAGCACCACGGGTTTCTCGGTGCGCCGCAGCATGTCGGACGCGGTCAGGTCAGCGGGAGTCATGCCTTCGACAACATCGGTCACTAAGATGATTACATCGGCATCGGCAATCGCCATCGCCGCCTGCTCTTGGACCATCTGCCGTATCTCCCCTTCGGGATCAGACTCCAAGCCGCCGGTGTCCAGCAAAATGAAATGGTAGTCGTCCCACCAGGCGTCGGCCATCAACCGGTCGCGGGTGGTCCCGGCTACTTCGGAGACGATGGCATGCCGCCGGCCGATGATCCGGTTGAACAGCGACGACTTGCCGACGTTGGGCCGGCCAATGATTGCGACTATGGGAATGGACAATTCAACACCAATCTGCGGTCGACATCCGGCATGGCCGGCACCGGTTCTGAAGTTAGTTTTCTGAAAGCAGGAATTCTAGGATGGTCTTTTGAATGTGCAAGCGGTTGTGCGCTTGGTGAAAAGCCACCGACTGGGGGTGCTCCAACATGCCAGGGGGAACCTCTTCACCGTAATGCGCCGGCATATCATGCATGAACAGAGCGCCGGCGTTGGCCTGCTGCATCAATGCTGGGTCAACGGTGTATCCAGCAAAGGCGGACCGGCGCACCTCTGATTCGGCTTCCTGGCCCATGCTGGCCCAGACGTCGGTATACACCACGTCGGCCCCTGCCACCGCCTCGGCTGGGTCGGTCAGAGTTCGTACATTGACTGATGCCCCGTTGGCCCGCGCCAAGGCCTGCCGGACCGACGCGTCATCCAGATTATACCCCTGGGGAGAGGCGCTGGTGAAATTGATGCCTAGGGCCGGCAACGCCAAACAGAGGCTACGTGCCACGTTGTTGCCGTCGCCGACATAGGCCAGGCTAAGACCGGCCAAGGTGTTCTTGTGCTCAAAGATCGTGAGCAGGTCGGCCATGATCTGGCAGGGGTGTTCCAGGTCCGAAAGGGCGTTCACCACCGGTACGCTGGCGTGTTTCGCCAACTCCACCAATATCTCGTGGTTGGAAATCCGGGCCACGATGCAGTCCACGTATCCGGAAAGCACGTTGGCCACGTCTGATACCGGCTCGCGGCCACCCAGACCAATCTCTTGTTGGCCTAGGAACACCGAATAACCTCCCAACTGCTGAATGCCCACCTGGAAGCTTACTCGGGTGCGGAGGGACGGTTTGTCAAACAAGAGAGCAACTGATTTACCGGCCAATGGCTTGGCGGCTTCGCTGCCGTCCCCGGATGATGATTTTGCTTCCCGCGCCCGTTGGATCAGGCTGCGGGTCTCCCCCGGCGTGAAGTCGGTCACCGAAAGAAAATCTCGCTTGGTCGCCATCTGTGAGCCCCTTGACTTGATGAGCACGATTCCAAAATGCGGCCCTAACATTATAGAGGTTGAAGGGCGGGGTTAAAACCGGAGCTATTTTGGCCTGGCCCAGAGCGTGGATTGCGCCTGGCGGACTATCTGCTATCATGGGTGGGCGCACGACCAAAGCCGCGATCGGCCATGGTTGATTAGAATCAGCCTGACTCCAATGGAGGCCCACAGCATGGCGAGCCCCGGTATCAGCACAGGTTTGAAAGGCAAGAAACAGACACTAGTCTGTGAACATAACGTAGCGGGCCATGTGAGCAAGTTCAGCACTCCCGCGATGATCCAACTCATGGAACAGGCAGCTATGGACGGAGTCACCGGTCAATTGCAGGAGGGCGAAGTCTCGGTGGGCATCGAGGTGAATGTTCGTCACCTGGCGGCGGCCGACATAGGCGCAACCATCGTGGCTCACGCCGAGTTGATTGCGATCGACCGCAACCGCCTGACCTTTCAGGTGGAGGCCTACGACGCCGACCGCAAGATTGGTGAAGGCACGCACAAAAGGGCAATCATCAAGACCGGCGGCTAGGTCAGATCGGCGGCATAGATGCGCCCAGTGACCCAATGTTGATTCCTGTCTGGAGCGATTAGCATGGCGAATATGGACCACGTACAGCTCGTGAAGCGCGGCCGCGACCAGGTTGCCCGCTGGAGGGAAGCCAACCCCGACGAAATTTTGGACCTAAACGCAGCCTACATGAGCTATGTTCGTGCTCCGCAGGTGGACATCAGCGGCGCCGATTGCAGGGACGCCGATCTCATGGGAGCGGTGTTGCACCGGGCCAACCTATCAGGCTGCCACATGAATCCCTGCCATCTCTACCATGCCAATCTCAGGGAGGCCAACCTCACCCGCGCCCGGATGAACGGGGCCAACCTACGCGGCGCCGACTTGCGCGGTGCGGACCTCTCGGGCGCGGACTTAGACCGGACCGTGCTGTCCGACGCCAACCTGACCGGCGCGAAGCTGGTCAACGCCAATCTCTCCAGGGCCAGCTTGGTTGGGACAAATCTGACCGGCGCCGATCTCACCGGAGTCAGTTTCGCTGGTGCATCGTTGGTCCGGACCAATATGACCGATGCCATCTGCTCCAACAGCGATTTCTTCCAAACTCAGTTCTGGAGTGTGAATCTGACCGGCGCCGACCTGTCGGGCAGCCAGTTTGGGTATTCCATCTTCCAAGACTGCGACCTGAGCGGCGTCAAAGGTTTGGATCAGGTACGGCATGACGCACCAAGCACCGTGGGGTTGGACACTTTGTTCCGCTCTCACGGCAAGATCCCAGAGGCTTTCCTGAGGGATGTTGGTCTGCCTGAAGCTGCTTTTGGGTTCCTAGAGACGGCCAAGCACGATACTACCAGTCTCGTCGACTGCTTCATCTCTTGCACCGACGATGACGAGGAGATTGCCAGGGCGCTGCGCGATGACCTGCGAATCGAGGGCGTCCGCTGCTGGGTTTTCTCACAGATCGTCCGGGGCAACCCTTTGGTGGAACGGCACAGCACCTCTGACCAAGAAGAGGTCGAACGCTGGGTGCGCTCTTACGACAAAATGGTCGTGCTGGCCTCGGCCAAGGCCCTGGAGGTGGAAGCGGTGTTGAACGACATCACCCATGCCAAGCAACTACAACTTACAACAGAAAAGTGGTCGATATTCCTAGCTGCCACCGACAACGCCCTTATAGAGCCAAGGTCCCGGTTTGCCCGTTCCCTGGTCGCCGAGCACGTCGTGTTCGACCTAAGAGGTAAGCAGGATGACCCCGGGACCTACAAAAAAGAGGTGGTGCGTTTGGCCGAAGCGCTCAAACAGGTCCAGCCCGCCAGCGCTGGCATACCGGTCTCCAATCTAAGCGTCGACCAACTCTAGACATACTCGAAGGAACGGATTGAATCGCCCCTTAATCGCAAGGGCCGGAGGGAAAATCTCCGGCCCTTTTGTTTTGTGCCTCGGTTTTGCTTATGTCGCCATTAGGGATGTGGCGGCAGGTTTCAGCCCCGCTCCTATTGGCAACCAACCTTCGATAACCTATTGAATCGTCCTATCCTCTTGTGGTGAGCCTGCCGAAGGACCCGTAGCGGCCGAGTTTCTAGTTGATCGAAAATGGCTCACTCGGAAACGTGGTTCGACAAGCTCACCACAAACGGTGCTATCAAGGCCACCATTACCGGCGCTGTGGACTGCACCACGAACCGCATTGCGAACGACACTCAGTAGGAATCTCGGAGTTTCACCCGTTTGTCCTGAGCCTGTCGAAGGACCCGCAGTTGACGAGTTTCTAGTTGATCGAAAATGGCCCACTCGGAAACGTGGTTCGACAAGCTCACCACGAACGGCGCTATCAAGGCCACCATTACCGGCGCTATGGACTGCACCACGAACCGCACTGCGAACGACACTCGGTAGGAATCTCGGAGTTTCACCCGCTCGTGGTGAGCCTGTCGAGCCACCGCCCTAGTTAAGGCTGCTCTCCATCGCGAGGATGGATCGTGCGCATCCTTCGATAGTTCCGATTCCATTGAGACTCTCGATAGTGGCCGGGGCCTAGAACGAACGTGGTTGACCCGCAGCGGATGACGGGCATGGAGGTTTGGGGTGTGCCTCAAACAAACAAGAGGCCGGCGATTAAACCGGCCTCTTGTTAGTACCTGCGTTTTGCTGGAGAAGGGGTCTACTAAATGTAGTCCACTTCTTCCATCATCTCGAGGTTGTCGCGGCTCTGTGACAGACCACGCTGGACTTCCTCGCGGAAGTCGGCCATCAGCTCGTCGCTGATTTCGCCGCCTGCTTCCATAGCCTTCTGCTTGAAGTTCTCGAACGCCCAGTCCTCGGTGTCGCCGGTGGGCATGGCGTTGAAGAACTCGCGCTCGAACACTGGCAACTCGCCAGGTCCGAAGTAGCCCTTCCCTTCAATCTCATAGCCTTCCAGGTCGTGGGTGCCCTTGCCCAGCACCTGACCAGTGGAAGCGTAGTGCTCCATCACGGTGGACATTCCGTACTTCTGGATGGGGCATACCTTCATGCAGATGCCGCAGCCCAAGTAGCGGGCCATGACCGGGCGGCAGCGCTTGAAGTAGAGTTTGTTCTTCTCGATGCCTCTCCACCACACCTTGTCGCGCATCAGGGCGCGGCCCGGGCAGCGGTTGACGCAGACCTGACAGACCTGGCAGAAGGCATGGATGCCGTAGTCTACCGGCTTGTCATGGCTTACATTGGCGTCGGTGGTGATAATCATGAGGCGGCAGCGGGAGCCGACATGGGGGGTCAGCAGGTAGCCGCAGGCACCCAAGGAACCAAGACCGGCTTCCACGAACATGGGGATGTAGGGGCCGGTGTTGTCGTTGGGGCTGTGGACCTGGGCGCGGTAGCCCAGACCCTGGATGAACTTGGCAACCTCCAGACCTGCGGCGCCCTCGGTGCGGTAGGTGCTGGAGTGGACGATCTCGGCATCAATGCTGGGAATCGTCTGGGTGGGCTCGAAGTCCTGCTCGTAGGCCAAGCAGATGGCGTGGGGGAATTTCACCCAGTCCTTCTTCGAGTTGTAGGTATACCGGTGGTCGTAGGCGGTGATGCCCACTTCGATGTAGCCGAGCTCACGGCACTTGGCCTTGATTGCTTCGGTGACATCTTCTCCGGTGGCCTCAGCCGTCGGCTCTTGGTCGCCGCTCAAGCGGGCGGCCATGATGATCGGCCGGTTCAGCTTGTCATGCTCTTTCCGGATCTCACGCATCTCTACGTGGGTGTCGCGGATAGCATTTGCCCAGTCACGAGAGGCTCGCTCGTTGATGTTCATGGTCTCTAAGGGGTATTCGCGAGCATACCAGTCTACTTCTCTGTGTTCCAAAGGGATGCCTGGAACTGTTTCCAATTCCTCGGGAACGGAAATGGTGATAGTAGAATCACCTGGGTATTTGCCAGGCCTTACGACCTCGTGGCCAATCTTTAACATGCTTGTCCCTCCCAAAACGTATATACCTGGGCTCGGGGTTATAGCCTTAGCCACACATTAGCGGCGAGCTATTTATTTGTCAAGACTATTTCCTACCCGGTATTGTATTCGATTATCAGATATACTTCAACGCAATGTTTGATATTTGCGAGTCCCGTAAAGTTTTTGACGAATCGTTATTTAAAAGCGATATTATGTCGACGGATGTCGTTGGAGTGGACCTTATCCGCCCCTCCGGCGGGCAATCATCGCATCGGCGAGAGGGCTGGCTCCCGAACGAATCGCCACGTCGATCAATGCAGGCCGGCCCGACGCTAGGGCCCGGCCCACCGCCGGTCCAACTTCCTCGGGCTTGTCCACATGTTCGGCGTAGGCGCCGATGGCCTCCACCACTTTGTCGTAGCGTATGGGCCGCAGGTCGGTCCCGACGGCGCGGTTGTAGTACGCCACCTGGAAAGTCTTGTCGATGCCCCAGGTGTGGTCGTTGCCCAACACGGTTGTGATATTGATATTGTGCCTGATGCAGGTGTCGTACTCCATGGAATAGAACCCGAAGGCCCCATCTCCGGAGAAGGCCAGCACCTTGCTATCGGGATAGGCCAACTTGGCGGCCATGGCGTAGGGGACCGCGGCGCCCAGGTGGCTCAGAGGCCCCAACCTCTGGAACCGGCCCGGCTTGCGGGCCTTTAAGAACGACCGGCCCCACTGGACATAATCGCCACCGTCCATCACCAAGACCGTGTCTTCGTCCAAGTGCTGCTCCAGGTTGGTGAAAACGTCCAATGGGTGCATCGGATCTTGGCCGTCGGCCTTGGCCCTTAGTTCGGCGTCCCAGGCTGCGGCGTCTTTATTGAGTTGGTCAACCCAGGGGGTGATGTTCTCCTTGGAGCCGCTACTGGCCTTGCACGCCGTGGTGATCTGGTCCACCACCGCGCCCAAGTCGCCTAGTATCCCCACGGCCACGCCCCGGTTGCGGCCGATCTCCGCGGGAGACGGGTCGGCCTGAATGATCTTGGCTGAATCTGAGAAAATCCCGCCGTAGCGGTACCGGTGGTCTAGCCGCTTGCCCAACAACAGCACAACGTCGGCCTCCCGAAAGCGCCTGGCCGTTGGGTTCAGCGCGCCATCGGCGTATCCGAAGCAGAGGGGGTGTTCGTCGTCCAATAGCCCTCGGGCCTGCTCCACGGTGAAGACCGGGATGCCGGTGGACTCGGCCAGTTCTTGTAGTTGGGCCGGCTCCACCGAATAACGGGCGGGGTTGCCGACGATGATCACCGGCTTTTTGGCGCCTTTAAGCAGGGAAGCCGCTTGCTCGATCAGCATCGGGTCGCCTTGGGGCCGTCCCGTGGGCCGGTACTCTTGCGGCATGTACCGGGGCAGGTCTTCCTCCGATATCTCCGCTTCCTGCAGGTCGATGGGCAAAGTCAGGTGGACCGGGCCGGGCCGCCCAGTGGTGGCCGTGCGGAAGGCAGTGGCCACGAATTCAGGGATCCGGAGCGTGTCGTGGACCAGCCAGGAGCCCTTGGTCACCGGAGTGGTCATGCCGATCTGGTCGATCTCTTGGAAGGCCGACATCCCTTTCTCGGGCATCTCGGCAGCTCCCGCGATGAAGATTACCGGGCTCTCCGAGGTGTAGATCGCCGGGAGGGCGGAGATGGCGTTGGCGAAGCCGGGTCCACCGGTGAAGATACCCACCGCCGGGCGGCCGGTGATCCGGGCGTAGCCGTCGGCCATGTGCAGGGCCGCCCCTTCGTGCCGGGCGTCAATCAACTGGATGCCCTCGTCTTCGGCGGCGTCCACCAAGGGTAGGATGGTATCCCCAACGATGGTGAACACTTTCTCGATTCCCTCCAACTTGAGACACCGGATGAAGAGATGGGCCCCGGTCAGTTTTGCCATGGTCCCTCCTGGGCTAACGGGTTTCTGGATTAATCGCCTTTGGGTGTATTTGGGGCGGGAAACCGCCCAACAGAGCTTACTTGGGGACGACTCATCCGGCAAGGGTTGTTGCCATATAATAGGCGGCGGGCCAAGAAACAGACGAAGATACGCCGTTTACCGGTAGCCGGGGAACAAACGGCTTTGGAGCCTTGGACCGGTAGTTCGAGATTGGGACATTGTTTTGGGTACCTTATATATAGTCGGGACTCCCATCGGAAACCTGGAGGACCTGACGCCCCGGGCAGCCCGCATACTGGGGGAAGTCTCTCTGGTGGCGGCAGAGGACACGCGGGTTTCCCGGCGGTTGTTGAGCCACCTGGGTATCCGGCCTAGAATCACCAGCTTTCACCAGCACAATTGGCGGGGCAAGCTGGACGGGATGTTGGCGGAACTGGCCCAAGGCGACGTGGCGTTGGTCACCGATGCCGGGATGCCGGGGGTCAGCGATCCGGGGAGTGAATTGGTGGCCGCCGCCGCCCAAGCCGGCTTCAAGGTCGAGGTGGTGCCGGGCCCGTCCGCCGTCACGTCGGCCTTGGCCTTATCCGGGTTCCCGGGCGGCGGATTCCTGTTCCTCGGATTCCTCCCCAGGCGCAAGAAAGAGCGGCAAGCAAGCCTAAGGGAGGCGTCGTCGTCGACCGTGCCATTGGTGCTCTTCGAGGCGCCTCACCGGCTCCGGGCCATGTTGGCCGACCTGGACACCGTGCTGGGCGACCGGCCTTTGGCGGTGTGCCGGGAGTTGACCAAGCTGCATGAAGAGGTGTTCCGGGGGACTGCCGCCCAGGCGTTGGAGTACTTCGTGTCGCCAAGAGGCGAAGTGGTGGTGGTGATTCAAGGCAGACAGTCTGAAGATAGCAACCGGCCCGACGATAGAGCAGCGGAAGACCGTGCAACGGACGAAGATTTGCGCCTGAGGCTGTCCGCCCTCAAAGAGGCCGGGGTCAAGTCCAAAGATGCGGTGGCCCAAGTGGCCGAGTCCACGGGGTTGGCCAAGAACCGGGTGTACCGGGTCTGGGTTGAGGTGGGGCGCGAGGCCCGTTGATATAAAAGAATAGTCCGAAAAATCAACCGGCCTTGCAGGAGAGCAAGGCCGGTCGTTCTTTTTAGATGCCGTTAGTCAGCCACGTTGGTTATCCCACGACCGGTGATTACGAGCCGATGGGATGGGTGGCAGGCAGAGCGTTGCCGATTGCTGTCTCTGGACCCACGCATTCGGGACGCCCCACCCGCCACTATTTTATCGATAATATCCTGTAGCTAATATATGGATCCGTGATATACTCGCCCGAGCACGGCTGGGCCACCGGCCCGATTGGGAGACTGCAGGCAATTTCCTCACCACCTACCTCTACATCCCGCGTTCCTGGCCGACAGAACGGCGTCTTCTATGGCTGGTGGCTGGTCGGCATCAGCGGGTTCGTGATGGTCCTCTCCACGGTGCCGTTGTTCCATGCCATGAGCCTATGGGCCGTGGTCTTGAGGCGCGAATTCGGTTGGAGCTATACCCAAGTGGGTTTGGCCCTCGCCTTCACTCGAGTGGAGGGCGGGCTGATGGGCCCTTTGGAGGGCTATCTCACCGATAAAGTCGGCACCCGCCGGATGGTGCTAATCGGCCTCCTCATTCTGGGCGGCGCCTTTATCTTTTTTGGCCAAGTGCAGAACCTGTGGATGTTCTATCTGGCCTACGTGCTGATGGCAGTGGGTCAGGGGCTGGGCAGTTGGATTCCGCTGATGACCATGCTCACCCGGTGGTTCAAACGCCGCAGGGCGATGGCCTTGGGCTGGTCCAACATGGGCAGCCGGCTTGGCGCTCTGATCTTGGTTCCGCTGATTGCCTGGTCAATCGACCCCGAATTTGACCGCGTGGGTTGGCGCATGACCGCCACCATCTTGGGCTTGATCATGATTCTGGTCGCCTTTCCAATCTCGCGGTTGATTCGGAACCAACCACAAGATTATGGGCTTCTGCCTGATGGCGACAAACCGGCTCCCCAAGTAGCCGGCGCTGCTCCGGTTGAGGCTGCTGCCCTGCGTCAAGATGAAGACGACTTTACTGCTTCAGAAGCGATGCGGACCCCCGCGTTCTGGTTGATTGCCTTCGGCCACGGATTCACCTCCATGGTGATTCTGGCCTTGATGGGGCACCTATCGTTGCTCATGGTTCAGGACAAGGGATACCCGTTGCAGGACGCC
>SMVB01390252.1_pt1 | contig 19887 bp, 17 predicted proteins | sample 2456461 | NCBI WGS metagenome assembly SMVB01 (sample SAMN11095934, study PRJNA526329) | marine sediment metagenome | biome: Marine sediment; feature: Surficial sediment; material: Deep marine sediment; isolation source: Hadal surficial sediment | place: Pacific Ocean | collected 2014-05 | depth...
AGCGCGGCGCTGACCCTATCGCTCGGCGCCATGACCTGGCCCCATTTTTTGGTGCGCGGCATGCTCGCCGAGCAGCTCTACCGGGCCGAGCGGATTCTCGCCGGCCATCCCTACCACCGGCCCGGCCCGCCACCGGGCTAGGGGCGCTAACGCCTTGAGAGATAGGGAACATCGGAGTAGGTTCCGGGCACGTGACCGGGGGCCAGCGGCCTCTTGGTGAATGTTTTGACCGCCGAGCCGGATCCATAGCCGATGCCAGGTGAACCCCACGCCGATCCCCATCGCCCCAGGCCCGTGGTGCTGTGCGTGCTCGACGGCTGGGGCTTGGCCGATGACACCGACCACAATGCCATCGCCGCCGCTGAATTGCCCAACTGGCGGCGCTTCATGGCGGAGTCCCCCAACGCCCTGATCCAGGCCTCGGCGCTGGAGGTGGGCCTGCCGGTGGGCCAGATGGGCAATTCCGAGGTCGGCCACATGAACCTGGGCGCCGGCCGAATCGTCGGCCAGGACCTGGGGCGCATCGACGCGGGATTGCGCGACGGCTCCCTGGCCGCCAAACCGGAACTGGCCGCGTTCATCTCCCGTCTCCGGCAAACCGGCGGCACCTGTCACCTGATCGGGCTGATCTCGCCGGGCGGGGTCCATTCCCACCAGGACCAGATCGCCGGCCTCGCCCGGATCATCGGCAGCGCCGGCGTGCCGGTGGCGATCCATGCCTTGCTCGATGGACGCGACACCCCGCCCAAGAGCGCGCGCGGCTATCTCGAGAAGTTCGAAGCCGACATCGAAGGCGTGGCGGGCTCGGGCATCGTCACCGTCGCCGGGCGTTATTTCGCCATGGACCGGGACCAGCGCTGGGACCGGGTGGCGCGTGCCTACGACGTGATGGTTTGCGGGCGCGGCGAAACCGCGGCCGATGCCGCCGCCGCCCTCGATGCCGGGTACAAAGCCGGCCAAACCGACGAATTCATCGCCCCCACCGGCATCGGCGCCTATGGCGGCATGGCCGATGGCGACGGCATCCTCATGGGCAACTTCCGGGCCGACCGGGCGCGGGAAATCCTCGGCGCCTTGGTCGATCCGGGGTTCGACGGCTTTGCCCGCCCGGCATCGGTCGCGTTCGCCGCCGCGTTGGGGCTGACGGAATATTCCAAGGCGCTCAATCGGCACCTTGGGGCGCTGTACCCGCTGGAGGTCCTTAACGGCATCCTGGGCCAGGTGCTGGCCGAGGCGTCGCTCACCCAGCTGCGCATCGCCGAAACCGAGAAATACGCCCACGTCACCTTCTTCTTCAACGGCGGGGTGGAGGAGCCCTTCGCCGGCGAGCAACGCATCCTGGTGGCCTCGCCCAAGGTCGCGACCTACGACGAGAAGCCGGAAATGTCGGCGCCCGAGGTGACCGACAGGCTGGTCTCCGCGGTCGTGGGCGGGACATTCGACTTCATCTTGGTCAATTACGCCAACGCGGACATGGTCGGCCATACCGGGAATTTCGATGCCGCCGTCAAGGCGGTGGAAACCGTGGACCAATGTTTGGGGCGGCTTGCCCAGGCGGTCACGGCGGCGGGCGGAACACTGCTGATCACCGCCGATCACGGCAATGTGGAACAGATGATCGATGGCAAGGAAAACCAGCCCCATACCGCCCACACCACCAATGCGGTGCCCCTGATCCTGGTCAACCCGCCCCCATGGGTCACCGGCGTCGGCGACGGCAGGCTCGCCGATCTGGCGCCGACCATCCTGGCCCTGTTGGGCATCGACCAACCCCAAGACATGACCGGCCGGTCCCTGCTGGTGGCCGGGCGAGGCCAAGGTGAAGCCCAAGAGGCCCAGGCCAGTGCCTGACGGCCGCGCCCCGGGCCCCGGCGCTGGTGCTTCGGCCTGCGCCGCGCTCGCCCTCGCTTTGATCCTTTCGGCGCCCCTTGCCGGCGGGGCCGCGCCGGCCCAAGCCGAGACCAAGATCAAGGCCATCGAGCGCGCCATGGAGAACCAGCGGAGCCGCGCCGATGCCCTGGCCCGCGAAGCCGACGGCATCGCCCGGCAGACCGCGGCCCTGAGCCGCACCCTGGTGGATTTGGCCGGCGAGGCCCGTTCCCTGGAGCGGCGCACGGCCGACCTGCGGGCGCGGCTCGCCGCCATCGGCAAGCTGCGGCGCGCCAAGCAGGAAGATCTCAGGCGGGAACGCGCGCGGCTCGCCAAGCTTCTCGGCGCCCTTCAGCGCATCGCCCGCAACCCGCCCGAGGCGGTGCTGGCCTATTCCAGCTCTCCCCAGGATACCCTGCGCAGCGCCCTGCTTCTCCGGTCCATCCTGCCCCATATGGAAGCCCAGGCCGGGGCCCTCAGGTCCGAGCTTCAAGCCCTCCGGCGCCTGCGCAACGCCGCCGCCCGCCGCCAGGCGGCCCTTGCCAAAGCGGCCGCCAGGCTCGCCGCCAAGCGGCGAAAACTCGACCGCTTGGTGGCGCAGAAAAAACAGCTCGCCCGTGCCACCTGGGGCGAGCAACGGCGCGCCAAGGTTGCCGGCGCCCGGCTGGCGGCTACCGCCAAGAGCCTGCGCGGGCTGCTGCGCCGCATCGAAAAAGACCGCAGAAAGCTCCGGGTAAAGCCGCCCCCGCCGGCCATGGCCATCCCGCCATCGCCTTCCACGGCGCCCGAATACCTTGGCGAAACTCCGGCCAAGGTAAGGCGCCAACTTGCCCTCGGCCCAATTCCATCGATCCGTGGGGCGCGGGGGCGGCTCACCAGCCCCGTGGTCGGGCGGCTGGTCGGGCGCTTCGGGGCGAGGCCCACTATGGGCACCCGGGCCAAGGGACTCAGCTTCGCCACCGCGCCCGGCGCGCGGGTGGTCGCGCCCCATGGCGGATATGTGGTATTCGCGGGACCGTTTAGGGGGTATGGGTGGCTCTTGATCATCGATCACGGTGAGGGATACCATACCCTGCTCGCTGGGCTCGGCCGGATCGACGTGGCCGTCAATCAACGGCTGCTGGCCGGGGAGCCCATCGGTATCATGGCCCTGTCGGGGAAAGGAAATCCCCGGCTGTATTTAGAACTGCGCCGCAACGGCCGGCCCGTTGATCCCCTGCCATGGCTGGCGGCGGCACCAACCAACAAGGTAAGCGGATGAAAAGATTTGTGATTTTGGTGGCGTTGATCGCCGTCTTTGGAATGACCGGCCTGTCCGCCCATGGGGCCGCGGACACTACGAAGAAGGACAAGAACCGGGAAACCTTTCGCCAACTGGAACTGTTCGGCACCGTGTTCGACCGCGTCAGGTCCGATTACGTGGAAGACGTCGATGTCGAAAAACTGATCGAAAACGCGGTCAACGGCATGCTGTCCTCCCTCGACCCCCATTCCAGCTATCTCAACGAGAAGACCTTCCGGGACATGGAGGTCCAGACCCGCGGTGAATTCGGCGGGCTCGGCATCGAAGTCACCATGGAAGACGGGTTGGTCAAGGTGATGTCGCCCATCGACGACACCCCGGCCTTCAAGGCGGGCATCAAGACCGGCGACATGATCACCCATCTCGACGGCCAGCAGGTGCGCGGCCTGACCCTGCAGCAGGCGGTGGAAAAGATGCGCGGCCTGGTGGGCACCAAGATCAAGCTGACCATCCGCCGTGGCAAAAAGCAGCCGTTCAACGTCACCATCATCCGGGCGAAGATCAAAATCACCCCCATCAAGGCCCGAATCGAGGACGAGGACATGGGCTATATCCGCATCACCTCGTTCAACGAACAAACCACCATCGGCCTCAAGCGCGCCTTTGCGCGAATTTCCAAGCAAGCCAAGGGGGGGCTCAAGGGCCTGGTGCTGGACCTGCGCAACAATCCGGGCGGGCTCCTGAAGGAAGCCATCAGCGTCTCCGACGCTTTCCTCGACCGCGGTGAGATCGTCTCCACCCGAGGCCGGAAGAAGAACCGGGGCCAACGCTGGAACGCCTCCAAGGGCGACATCACCAAGGGCCTGGCCGTCGTCGTCCTGGTCAACGGCGGCTCGGCCTCGGCCTCGGAGATCGTCGCCGGCGCCCTTCAAGACCACCGCCGGGCGATCATTCTCGGCACCCGGTCCTTCGGCAAGGGTTCCGTCCAGACCATCATCCCCTTGCCCGGCCATGGCGCCCTCCGGCTGACCACCCAGCGCTATTACACCCCCTCGGGCCGATCCATCCAGGCCAAGGGGATAGAGCCGGACATCGCCGTCGAACAATTGCGTCTCGAGGAAATATCCGACGACGGCCGGCGGCGCGAAAAAGACCTGCGGGGCGCGCTCAGCGGCGATGGCGAAAAGGACACCAAGACGCCTCCGGAAAAAGACGAAGATGCCGAAAAGACCGCCGCCAAGGTCCGCGATTACCAACTGGTGCGCGCCATTTCTATTCTTCGCGGCATCGCTTTTTACAAGCGATCGGCCGACTGAATTCGGCACCGGAACGGATGCGTCAGGCAAAATCGACGGCACCCAGAGGCCACGCCCGGCAAATTAAGAAAACCGGGTTGAGCCCCCTTGCCGCGGTCTCTCTGGTGTTGGTGATGCTTGCCGGCGGGGCCGCCGTCTGGCTGCAGATGAGCGGCCCGCCGGAGCGCGGTCCGGGGGCGCCGGCGGTGGTGGTGAAGCTGTCACCGCCGCCCCAACCCGCGGCGCCCGCGCCACCGCCCGCCCAGGCCAAGGCGCCCAAGGCCAAGGCGCCCAAGGCCGCGCCGGCGGCACCGGCGACGGTCAAGGCGCCCGAGTCCGCGCCGGCGGCGCCCGCAACGGTAAAGGCGCCCAAGGCCGCGCCGGCGGCGCCGGCGACGGTCAAGGCGCCCGAGTCCGCGCCGGCGGCACCCGCAACGGTAAAGGCGCCCGCGGCCGCGCCGGCACCGCCACCGGCCGCGAAACCAATCGCCGCCGCGCCGCCGCCGCCGGAATCGGCAAAACGCGCGGCCCCGCCGCGGCGGGCCCCGGCCCCGGCCACCAAGGCGTTGGTGCCGGTGACGGCGGGCGGGGGATTGCGTCCGGCGCCGGACCCGGCGCTGGTGGAACAAACTCGGCTCGGCCTCCTGCCCCGGGTGTCGCCCGACGGCCGCAAGGCCTGGCAGACCTACGCCCGGCCGTTCGATACCGGTGACCGCAGGCCGCGCCTGGCGATTATCATCAGCGGGCTCGGTCTCTCCGGCGCCGCCACCGAGGCCGCCATCCAGCGCCTTCCCGGCGCCGTGACCCTGTCCTTCGCCCCTTATGCCAAGGGCTTGGCCCAATGGATCGCCCTGGCCCGCGCGGCCGGTCACGAGGTTCTCCTGGACCTGCCCATGGAGCCCCTCAATTTCCCCGCCAACGACCCCGGCCCCCATACCCTGCTGACCAGCCTGACGGCGGCGCAGAACAAGGTGAGGCTGCATTGGCTGTTGGGGCGGGTGACCGGCTATGTCGGCGTGGTCAACCGCATGGGATCGCGCTTCACCACGTCGGAAACCCACGTCCGGCCGGTGTTGAAGGAACTGGGGCAGCGCGGGCTGTTGTTCGTCGATTCGCGTTCCTCGCTGCACTCGGTCGCGGCGCGCATGGCCGGCGAGGTCGGCCTGCCCAGGGCCATCAACAATCGCTTCATCGACGCCGAGGTCTCCCGCGCCGCCATCGATACCCGGCTCAAAGAGATCGAGCGGATCGCCAAGACGGCAGGCTATGCGGTGGGGATCGGCTCGGCCTTCCCGGTCACCATCGACCGCCTTCAGCGCTGGGTCCAGACCCTGGAGGGCAAGGGCCTGGCCTTGGCCCCGGTTTCGGCACTGGTCAACACCCAGGGCAATTGAGCCGCCGGCCATGACCAGTATCGCCGACCTCCCTTACCGCCCCGGCGTCGGCATCATGCTGTTCAATGGCGCCGGCCTGGTGCTGGTGGCGCGGCGCATCGACATGGTGTCCGAGGCCTGGCAGATGCCCCAGGGCGGCATCGAGAAAGGCGAGCGGCCCATCGACGCCGCCTTCCGGGAATTGGCGGAAGAGATCGGCACCGCCAAGGCGGAAGTGCTGGCCGAGGCCGAAGACTGGCTCGACTACGATCTTCCCCCCGACCTGGTGCCAAGGCTGTGGCAGGGACGGTTCAGGGGCCAGACCCAGAAGTGGTTCGCCATGCGCTTCACCGGGGTCGATGGCGACATCGACATCGCCACCGAGACGCCTGAATTCAGCGAATGGAAATGGGCCGAACCGGCGGCGCTGCCGGACCTCATCGTCCCCTTCAAGCGCGACCTTTACGCCGAACTGGTCCGCCGCTTCGGCCACCTGGCGGAAGGACCGCGCGGCGAATCTTGAACCGCTTCACAAGCCCGGCGCTACCACCCGATGGATCGGCGAATTTCGCTCAAGCGGCGGCGTGGGCCAGGCGCCAGCGGCGCCACTGCATGACCCGCCAGGCCAGGGCCGAGAGCGCCCGCGCCAGCCAGCCATCGGCCTTCAGACCGGCGGCATCGAGGGTCATGGCCACGCCGCGCCCGACGATGCGCCGATTGTACAAGCCGTTGGCCAGGCCCTCGTAAGCGGCGGCACTGGCCCGCCGGTCGTAGGGTTCGCCCTGGTTATTGGCGGCCCAATAGGCATAGGACAACTCGTCGTCGTCGGATTCGGCGATCCGTCCCGCCACCACCTTGACCTTGGCCCAGCGCGAAGGCCGCTCGGCCTCCTGATAGCGTTGGAGATAGCTGTGAAACAGCTTGTAATGGCGGAATTCGTCATCGGCGATGCGCCCGCAGATGGCCTTGAGCACCGGCTCGTTCACGGCGTCGCCAAGGGCGCTGTAATACGACGAGGTGCCCACCTCCACCACGCAGCGCGCGACCAACTCGCCGGCCCGGCTGCCGCGCACCGAAGAGACGCGCTCGACGTCGATCCGATAGCCCCGCTGGAAGGTCGCGAAGCGCGCCGGAAAATCGAAATCCGCATCCGCCATCTCGGCCCAGCGGCCGAGCACGTCGCCGTGCTGGACCTCTTCGCGGGCCCAGTGGCGGGCGGCCTTCTGGAAGGCCGCGTCACCGGCGAAGACGTTGCACAGATAGGTGGCGTAATCGGCTGAATTTTTTTCCACCATGGCGGCCGCCTTGACCAGCTTGACGATATCCGCGTCCACTCGCGCGGGGTCGAACGATTCCCAGGGAATATCTTGCGGCGACCAATGGGCCATGGTGCGGTCCTCAAAATGGGCGCGCCATCAGGGCGCCCCCGGTAATGCGCGCGGCGGCGATCAGCCCTGTTGGGCGGCCATGACCTGCGCCTCGGCGACGCGCAGTTCGCGGGCCCGGGCGCGCGCCTCGCCAGGGTCGGCATCGTCGGTGGGGTGCTCCACGGCGGTGCGCGCCGCCACCAGGCGTTGCTCGGCCTGGGCGGCGTCGATATCCTCCACCGGCCGGGCCTCCTCGGCCAGCACGGTGCAGCGTTCCGTGGTGACCTCGGCGAAACCGCCAGCCACGAAGATACGGCGGATGACCTTGCCGTCGCCATGGATATCGATGACCCCGGGACGGACCTGGGAAATCACCGGCGCGTGTCCCGGCAGCACGCCGAAATCACCCTCGACCCCCGGCACCACCACCATTTCGACGGCTTCCGATACCAACAGCTTGGCCGGCGAGACCAGTTCGAATTCGACTTGATCGGCCATGGCTTTGCGGGCTCCCCCCGGTCAGGCGGCCTCGGCCGCCATTTTCTTCGCCTTCTCGACCGCGTCCTCGATGGTGCCGACCATGTAGAAGGCGGATTCGGGCAGATGGTCATATTTCCCCTCGACGATGCCCTTGAAGCCGGAAATGGTATCGGACAGCCCCACCAGGACCCCCGGCAAGCCGGTAAACACCTCGGCCACGTGGAACGGCTGGGACAGGAATCGTTGGATCTTCCGCGCCCGGGCGACGGTCAGCTTATCCTCTTCGGACAGCTCGTCCATGCCGAGGATGGCGATGATGTCCTGCAGCGACTTATAGGTCTGCAGCACCTTCTGGACGTCGCGCGCGATGAGGTAGTGTTCCTCGCCGATGACCCTGGGATCGAGCATGCGCGAGGTCGAATCCAGGGGGTCCACCGCCGGGTAGATGCCCAACTCGGCGATCTGGCGGCTGAGCACCGTGGTGGCGTCGAGATGGGCGAACGAGGTCGCCGGCGCCGGGTCGGTCAGGTCGTCGGCGGGCACGTAGATCGCCTGCACCGAAGTGATCGAACCCTTGCGGGTGGAGGTAATGCGTTCCTGCAGGGTGCCCATGTCGGTGGCCAGGGTCGGCTGATACCCCACCGCCGAGGGCATGCGCCCGAGAAGGGCGGAAACCTCGGACCCCGCCTGGGTGAAGCGGAAGATATTGTCGATGAACAAGAGCACGTCCTGGCCTTCCTCGTCGCGGAAGTATTCCGCCAGGGTCACGCCGGTGAGCCCCACCCGGGCCCGGGCGCCCGGCGGTTCGTTCATCTGCCCGTAGACCAGCGCCGCCTTGGATTCGCCGTCGAGATTGATGACCCCCGATTCGATCATCTCGTGATAGAGGTCGTTGCCTTCCCGGGTCCTCTCGCCGACCCCGGCGAACACCGAATAACCGCCATGGGCCTTGGCGATATTGTTGATGAGCTCCATGATGATCACCGTCTTGCCGACCCCGGCGCCGCCGAATAGGCCGATCTTGCCGCCCTTGGCGTAAGGCGCCAGAAGGTCGATGACCTTGATGCCGGTGATCAGGATGTCGGATTCCGTCGATTGGGCCTCGAAGTTCGGGGCCGGACGGTGGATGGGAAGGCGCTTGTCGGTCTCCAGGGGGCCGCGTTCGTCCACCGGGTCGCCCACCACGTTGATGATCCGCCCCAGGGTGGCCGGACCCACCGGCACGGTGATCGGGGCGCCGGTATCGACCACCTCCTGGCCGCGCACCAGGCCCTCGGTGGAATCCATGGCGATGGTGCGGACGGTGGATTGGCCCAGATGCTGCGCCACCTCCAGCACCAGGCGCTTGCCTTGATTCTGGCATTCGATGGCGTTCAGGATGGGCGGCAGTTCGCCGTCGAACCGCACGTCGACGACGGCACTGATGATCTGGGAAATCCGTCCTACGATTTTCTTTGCCATTGTGTTCTCCTGATGGCGTGGTCGGCCGCTATAGGGCCTCGGCCCCGGACACGATTTCGATCATTTCCGTGGTGATGGCGGCCTGGCGCTTGCGGTTGTAGCTGAGCTCCAGGCGGTCGATCATATCGCCCGCGTTTCGGGTGGCGCTGTCCATGGCGGCCATGCGCGCGCCGTGTTCGCCGGCATAGCTTTCCAGCATGGCCCGGTACATCTGGACGCCGAGATTGCGGGGCAGCAGGTCGGCCAGGATGGTTTCCTCGTCGGGCTCGAACTCATAGATGGCCGCCAGCGCGTCATCCCGCTTGGGTTCTTGGTCCTTTTCCTCTTCCTCGGTCCCCATGACCGGGAAGGGAATCAGTTGCTGCACCGTGAATTCCTGGGAAATGGCCGATTTGAAGCGGTTGTAGACCAAGGTGCAGACGTCGAATTCGCCGTCCTCGAACATCTTGGCGAGGCGCGCGCCGAGGTCATCGGCATCCTCGAAGAGGACGTGGCGCCGGGTCAGCCCCTCGACGGTGTCGACGATGATGGTCTCGAAGTACCGCTTGAGCCCGTCGCGGCCCTTGCGGCCGAGGCACAGGATCTTGACCTCCTTGCCGTCCGCCCGCAACTGGTTGATCCGCGCCCGGGCGCCGCGCACCACCTGTCCGTTGAAGCCGCCGCACAGGCCCCGGTCGGAGGTGACCACGACCAGCAGATGGGTGTGGTCCCGATCGGTCCCGGCGAGCAGTGGGGGGGCGCTCTGGGTTTCGCCAATGGAGGCGGCGAGAGAGCCCAGCATGCGCTCCATGCGCTCGGCGTAGGGCCTGGCGGCCTCGGCCTGTTCCTGGGCCCGCTTGAGCTTCGAGGCGGCGACCATTTTCATGGCCGCGGTGATCTTCCGCGTGGATTTCACGCTGGTGATACGAAGGCGAAGGTCTTTGAGATTCGGCATCGGGTTTCAGCAGTCCATGGCCGCGAATATCTAGGCGAAAGCCCGCTTGTATTCTTCGAACGCGGCGGCGAGGCCCTCCTCCACTTGGGACGAAATCTCGCCGGTGTCGCGGATCGCGGCGAGAAGATCGGCGTGGCTGTCCTTGAGTTTCGCCATCGCCCCTTGTTCGAACCGGGCGACGTCGGCGATATCGATCCCGTCGAGATAGCCGCGCACGCCGATGAACAGGATGACCACCTGCTCTTCCACCGGAATCGGGGCATATTGGGGCTGTTTCAGGAGCTCCGTCAGGCGCGCGCCGCGGGCCAGCAGCCGCTGGGTCGAGGCGTCCAGGTCCGAGGCGAATTGGGCGAAGGCTTCCATTTCGCGGTATTGGGCCAGTTCCAGCTTGATGGAACCCGCCACCTGCTTCATGGCCTTCACCTGGGCCGCCGAACCCACCCGGCTCACCGACAGGCCCACGTTCACCGCCGGCCGGATGCCTTTGTAGAACAGCTCGGTTTCCAGGAAGATCTGCCCGTCGGTGATGGAAATGACGTTGGTCGGGATATAGGCGGACACGTCGCCGGCCTGGGTCTCGATCACCGGCAGCGCCGTCAGCGAGCCCGAGCCGTGGTCGGCATTCATCTTGGCGGCGCGTTCCAGCAGCCGGGAATGGAGATAGAAAACGTCGCCGGGGAAGGCTTCGCGGCCCGGCGGGCGGCGCAGCAGCAGCGACATCTGGCGATAGGCGACGGCGTGTTTGGAAAGATCGTCGTAGACGATCACCGCATGCATGCCGTTGTCGCGGAAATATTCGCCCATGGTACAGGCCGAATAGGGCGCCAGGAACTGCAGCGGCGCCGGCTCCGACGCGGTTGCCGCGACGACGATGGTATATTCCATGGCGCCATGCTCTTCCAGGGTCTTGACGATCTGGGCCACGGTCGAACGCTTTTGCCCGATGGCCACGTAGATGCAATAAAGTTTCTTCGATTCGTCGTCGTCCTGGTTCAACTCGCGCTGGTTGATGAAGGTGTCTATGGCGATCGCCGTCTTGCCGGTCTGGCGGTCGCCGATGATCAGTTCACGCTGGCCCCGGCCGATGGGGATCAGGCTGTCGATGGCCTTGAGACCGGTCTGCATGGGCTCATGGACCGACTGGCGCGGGATGATCCCCGGCGCCTTGACCTCGACCCGGGAGCGCTCGGTATCCTCGATGGGCCCCTTGCCGTCGATGGGGTTGCCCAAGGCGTCCACCACCCGGCCAAGGAGCCCTTTGCCCACCGGCACGTCGACGATCGATCCCGTCCGCTTGACGGTGTCGCCTTCCTTGATGGTGCGGTCGTCGCCGAAGATGACGACGCCCACGTTGTCTTCCTCGAGGTTGAGCGCCATGGCCTTGATGCCGCCCGCGAATTCGACCATTTCGCCGGCCTGGACCTGATCGAGGCCGTAAATGCGGGCGATGCCGTCGCCGACCGAAAGCACCTGGCCAACCTCGGCAACCTCCGCTTCGGTGCCGAAATCGGCGATTTGTTGCTTGAGAATCGCGGAAATTTCCGCCGGCCGGATGTCCATCAACCGATCCCTTTCATGGAAAGCCTGAGTTTCTGAAGTTTCGTGGCGAGCGACGAATCGATCATCATCGAACCGACACGCACGACCATGCCGCCCAACAGCGCCGGATCGACCCGCGCTTCGAGCGCCACCTTGGAGCCGAGGGATGTCGCCAGCGCCTTGGTCACCGCATCCAAATGTTTGGCTCCCATGGCTTGGGCGGAGGTCACCTCGGCGGTCACTTCGCCGCGGCGCAAGGCCAATTGGGAGAGGAAAGCCGCCACCGTGGACCGCAGCGCGCCGAGCCTGCGGTTCTGTGCCAGAAGTCCCACGAACTTGACCGTGAGCGAATCGAACCCGGCCTTGTCCGCCAGCGCGGTCACCGCCGCGACCTGGGCGCCGCGGGTCAGCACCGGCGAGGAGACCAGGCGCGCGAAATCGTCGCTGGTCTCCAACATGGTCCGCAGCGCCCGCAGGTCGCCGGCGACCGCGTCAAGCACCTTGGCGGAATCGGCTAATTCGTAAAGAGCGCTGGCGTAACGCCCGGCGACGCCGCCCGCGTCTTTGGACTGGGATGGCACTAGGATTTGCTCCCGAATCGTAGAATGAGGCCTGGCCCTCCTGGCCTCGCCTGGAACCGGGGAACAACCGTCCCCGCCGCCCCTCCCGAGGCGGGCTTTTCGTAGCACACGTCGAACCCTGTTGCAACCGGTGAAGGGACGCCGGAAGTGTTCCAAATTATATATTCACATCAATGAGTTAGTGATGGCGTCACAGGAAGCTCACGGGATCCACATCGACCTGGACGCGAACCGCCTTGCCGGGCCGGACCCGGGCGAGCCAGTCGCGCAGGATGGGCTGGAGGCGGCGATCGCGCGCGCCCTTGACCAGGAAGCGGCGGCGATGGCGGCCGCGCAGCAGAGCGAGCGCCGCCGGCGCCGGGCCCAGCACCTCGAGACCGGGCCCCTCGGGCCGCGCCCGGCCCAGGGCCCGGGCGGTGGCGTCGACCTCGCCCTCCCGGGGGCCCGAGATGATCACCGCGGCGAGACGCCCGAAGGGCGGCATGTGGGCGGCTTTCCGCTCCGCCATTTCGGCGGCGACGAAGGCCGCGCGGTCGCCCGAGGCCAGCGCCGCCATGACCGGGTGTTCCGGCATGTAGGTCTGCACCAGCACCCGCCCGGGCAACTCCGCGCGCCCGGCGCGCCCGGCCACCTGGGTCAACAGCTGGTGGGTGTGTTCCGATGCCCGAAGGTCGCCGCCCGAGAGGCCGAGATCGGCGTCCACCACGCCGACCAGGGTGAGCAGCGGAAAATGATAGCCCTTGGCGATGATCTGGGTGCCGATCAGGATGTCCACCGCGCCCGACACCACCGCCGCGACGATATCGCCGAAGGATTGCGGTCCGGCCACGGTGTCGGAAGCCATGATGCATTGGCGGGCCTCGGGGAACAGGGCCGAGACCTCTTCGGCGATGCGTTCGACACCCGGTCCGCAGGCGGCGAAACTGGCCTCGGCCTGGCAATCGGGACAGCTTTCCGGGGGGCGCAGCGCGTAACCGCAATGGTGGCAGGAGAGACGCCCGGCAGCGCGGTGCTCGACCAGCCAAGCGGAGCAATTGGGGCATTCCAGGCGATGGCCGCAGGCGCGGCACAGGGTCAGCGGCGCGTAGCCCCGGCGGTTGAGGAATAAAAGCGCCTGTTGGCCGGCATCCAGCGTTTCGGCCAAGGCCGCGGCGAGCGGCGGCGACAACCAGCGGCCCGCCGGCGGCGGCGCGGCGCGCAGGTCCACCAGGTCCACCTCGGGAAGGGTGGCGCCGCCGATCCGCTCGGGCAGGTGAAGGGCGGTGTAGCGGTCCCGCGCCACGTTGACCACGGTCTCCAGCGACGGCGTCGCCGAGGCCAGCACCACCGGCAGCGCGCCCAGTTGCCCGCGCACCACGGCCATGTCCCGGGCGCTGTAGAAGACCCCGTCTTCCTGCTTATACGACCCGTCGTGTTCTTCATCGATGACGATCAGGCCGAGCGCCGCGAAGGGCAGGAACAGGGCCGAACGCGCGCCCACCACCACCGGGGCACGGTCCTCGGCGACCGCCCGCCAGGTGCGCCGGCGCCGCGCCGCGCCCAATTCCGAGTGCCACAATGCCGGGGCGCAGCCGAAGCGGGCCTCGAAACGTTCCAACCATTGCGCCGAAAGGGCGATCTCGGGCAGCAGGACCAGGGCCTGGCGGCCCCGGCGCAGGGTTTCGGCGATGGCTTCGAAATACACCTCGGTCTTGCCCGAGCCGGTGACCCCGTCGAGAAGGGTGACCGAAAACGCCTCCGCCCGCACTGAGTCGCGCAGCTTCGCCGCCGCCGCCGCCTGGGCCGGGGTCAAGGCCGGACCGGGGCGATCGGCATCGGGCGCGGCGAAAGGCGAGCCCGCGGCGAGGCGATGGACGGCCAAGGCGCCGGCCGCCGCGAGCCCCTTGATCACGCCGGCCCCAGCGCCGGTCTCGGCGCGGATATCGGCGGGCGTCCTGGGCGGGCCGGCGGCCAACAACTCGAGCACCTTGTGGCGCTGGGGGGTGGCCCGGAATCCCTCGGGCGGCGTCCAGCCGGGGACCCCGAGATAGGCGATCACCCCGGCTTCGGGGGTCAGCGCTTGGGGCACGCTCATGGCCATCTTCAGGACCGCCCCGGGCGGCGCCAGGGTATAGGCCGCGACCCAGTCGATGAAGCGCCGCATGACCGCGTCCAAGGGCGGGGCGTCGAGCACCTCGAGCACGTCCCTGAGCCGCGCCTCGTCGAAGCCGCCGCCATCGGCGTCGGCATCCCGGTCCCAGACCACGCCGAGCCGTTCGCGGCTACCCAGCGGCACCCGGACGAAGGCGCCCGGACGCAAGCCCGGCCCCGGGCCCAACTCTCGGACCGCCCGGTAATCGAGCGCCCCGGGCAACCCCAGGGGCAACAACACGCGCACCCGTTCCACCGCCGAGGTGCCGGGGCCGGGGACCGCATCGGAACTGGTATGGCCCTTGGGCATGGGCTACACTTTAACGACGGAGCGGCGGCGGCGCCAAGGGAACCCGCGCGCCGCCCGCCGATGCCACGCAACCCTTGGAACCGGACATGAAATTTTTCATCGATACCGCCGACCTTGACGAAATCCGCGACCTGGCCGCCACCGGGCTGATCGACGGCGCCACCACCAACCCCTCGCTGGTCGCCAAGGCGGGGCGCAAGTTCGAGGACATCATCGCCGAAATCTGCGAGATTCTGCCGGGCCCGGTATCGGCCGAGGTGACGGCGACGGATACCGAAACCATGGTGAGCGAAGGGCGCAAGCTCGCCAAGATCGCCGCCAACGTCACCATCAAGGTGCCGCTCACCCCCGAGGGGCTCAAGGCCTGCAAGATGCTCAGCGGGGAAGGCACCAAGGTCAACGTGACGCTGTGCTTTTCCGCCGGCCAGGCGATCCTCGCCGCCAAGTCGGGGGCGACCTTCGTCTCGCCCTTCATCGGCCGGCTCGACGATATCGGCCTCCGCGGCATGGATTTGATCGACGACATCTGCACCATTTTCCGTGCCCAGGCCGCCTTCAAGACCGAAGTCCTGGTGGCTTCCATCCGTTCGGTGGGCCACGTCATCGAAGCGGCCAAGCTGGGCGCCCATGTGGTGACGATCCCGCCCAGCGTGCTGCGCGCGCTCTACCATCATCCGCTCACCGACAAGGGGCTGGCCGCCTTCCTCGCCGATTGGGAGACCACCGGACAGTCCATTCTCGACGACAAGGACTCGGCGAGTTCGGCGGCGGCTGAATGACCAGGGTCGGCAAGAAAAGCGCCCCCGCGGCGCCCAAGAAGACCGTCGCCCGGGTTCTCCGGGCGCCCGGCAAGACCCCCCAGGTCCCCGCGGCGCCCAGCAAGGCCGTCGCCCGGGCTCCCCGGGCGACGGATATCGGCGCCTTCCTCGCGGCCCATCCCGGCTTCATCAAGGATCACCCGGAAATCCTCGACGGCCTGGCCCCCGACCGGCGGGATCTCGGGGCCGGGATCGTCGACATCCAGAGCATCTTGATCCAGCGCCTGCGCGCCGACAACGCGCGGCTTCAGGACTTGCATGACGATCTGTTGGCCACCGGGCGCGCCAACCTGACCCGCCAAAGCCGCATCCACGGCGCCGTGCTGAGCCTGCTCGAGGCCCGCTCCTTCCGGGAATTGATGGAGGTCACCACCACCGATCTCGCCATCTTGCTCGATGTCGACGTCATCGTCCTTGGGGTCGAGAACGAGAACGGCATCGCCGAACGCTCGGTGTCGGGCATCCGCCTGTTGGAACCGGGCTGCGTGGAAAGGCTCATGGGCACCGGCCGGGACGTGATTCTCAACGCCGATATCAAGGGCGACAAGATGCTCTATGGCTCGGCCACCGGATTGGTGGCGTCGGAAGCGTTGCTGCGCCTCCACGCCAGCAATGAGGCGCCCACCGGCATCCTGGCCCTGGGCGCCCGCCACCGCCACCGCTTCGGCCCCGACCAGGGCTCGGAGTTTCTCGGCTTTCTGGCGCGGGTGCTGGAGCTTTGCATCCGCACATGGCTGGGCCTGCCCCGATCATAGGCCTGCCGGGGCGCCTGCCCCTCGACCCGGCGCTCGAAGCCGCGGTCAGTGACTGGGGCGCCTGGCTCGCCCATGAACGCCGGCTGTCGCCCCACACGCTCAAAGCCTACGGCCGCGATCTGGTCGATTTCCTCGAATTTCTCACCATGCATGTGGGCGGGCCGCTGACCCTGGCGGCCCTGGGCGACCTGGCGGCCGCCGACTTCCGCGCCTGGCTTTCGGTGCGCGCCGGGCGCGGCCTGGCGCGAAGCTCCACGGCCCGGGCCTTGTCCACCCTGCGCGGCTTCTTCCGCCGGCTGGAACGCCAAGACCTGGTGCACAACGCCGCCCTTACCCACCTGCGGACGCCCAAGGTGCCCCACGCGGTGCCCAAGGCGCTGAGCGAGCGCGAGGCCCTTTCGGTGATCGAGGCCGCCGCGACCCAGGCCAAGGCGCCATGGGTGGGCAAGCGCGATGCCGCCATCCTCACCCTTCTCTACGGCGCGGGCTTGCGCATCGGCGAGGCCTTGGGGCTCGACCGCGGCGAAGCGCCCACGGGCACCGCCATGCGGATTGTCGGCAAGGGCGGCAAGGAACGCCTGGTGCCGTTATTGGAAGTGGTGACCGACGCCGTCGCCGATTATCTCGACGCCTGCCCCCACGCCCTTGGCGCCCACGATCCCTTGTTCGTGGGGGTGCGGGGAAAGCGCCTGCAACCGGGCCAGGTGCAGGCTTTGGTGCGCGGCCTGCGGCGTGCGCTCGGCCTGCCCGAGACGGCGACGCCCCACGCGCTCCGCCATTCCTTCGCCACCCACCTGTTGGCCGGCGGCGGCGACCTGCGCACCATCCAAGAGCTTCTCGGCCACGCCTCGCTGACCACCACCCAGCGCTATACCGAGGTGGACATGGGGCGCCTCGCCGAAATCTACCGCGCCGCCCATCCCCGCGCGCGCGGGGGTTAGGCACTTACACCCGCCCGGCACTCGCATCGCCGCCGCCCATCCCCGCGCCCGCGCGCGCGGGGGTTAGCAACGCCGCCGGATCAGTCTTTGCCGGGCTTTTCGTCGCGGAAAAATTTGAACAATTTTCCCCTGGCCAAGGCGGCGGCGCGGGCCTCGGCGGATTCGAAGGCGGCGGCGGTTTTAGGATAGCGTTTCTTGATGCGCATCTTGAGAAGCCGGAAGCGCGGCTGGGTCTTGGCCAGCAGGATCAGCCCCACCAAAAGAAACAATATTCCCTGGAGGATGGGCAGGAACAGGCCGAGGAATCCGAGGGTGAGAAAAATCCAACCGCCTAAGACCAAGAACTTGCGCTTGCGGACCGGGGTCATGGCGCGGGTCAGGCGTGGATGGCGCGGCCGGCCACCGCCAGGGCCGCTTCCTTGACCGCCTCGTTGAGGGTGGGGTGGGCGTGGCAGGTGCGCGCCAAGTCTTCCGCCGAGGCCCCGAATTCCATGGCCAGGGCCAATTCGGCGATCAGGGTGCCGGCATCGGGGCCGACGATATGGACGCCCAACACCCGGTCGGTCTTGGCGTCGGCCAGGATCTTGACGAAGCCGTCGGTCTGGCCGCTGGCGCGGCCCCGGGAATTGGCCATGAAGGGGAACTTGCCGGTGGCGTAATCGATGCCCGCCGCCTGCAATTCCTCTTCGGTCTTGCCCACGGCGGCGGCCTCGGGCGCGGTGAAGACGACGCCGGGGATGGCGTCGTAATTGACGTGGACCGCCTGGCCGGCCATGGCTTCCACGGCGGCGATTCCTTCCTCTTCCGCCTTATGGGCCAGCATGGGCCCGGCGATCACGTCGCCGATGGCGTAGATGCCGGCGACGTTGGTCTGGAAACGGCGATCGGTCTTGACCCGGCCGCCCGCGTCCATCTCCACGCCGAGCCGTTTCAGACCCAGCCCGTGGGTATAGGGCACCCGGCCGATGGCCACCAAAACGGTGTCGCACTTGATCTCCTGGTGATCATTGCCGCCATTTTGACCCCCATGGGCCGGGGCCACGGTCAGGCTCACCCCACGGTTGGTGGTCTTGGCCGCCAGCACCTTGGTGCCTAAGCGGAATTCCATGCCCTGGCCGGTCAGCAGCCGCTGCATCTGCTTGGCGGCCTCGGCGTCCATGGTCGCCAAGATGGTGTCGAGAAACTCCACCACCGTCACCTTGGCGCCGAGCCGGCACCACACCGAGCCCAGCTCCAGGCCGATATAGCCGCCGCCCACCACCACCAGGTGCTTGGGCACCTTGGCCAGTGAGAGCGCGCCGGTGGACGACACGATACGGTTCTCGTCGATCTCCACGCCCGGCAGCCGGGCGACCCCGGAGCCGGTGGCGATGAGGATGTTGTCGGCCGTATATGCGGTGGCCTTGCCCTTGGCGGGCGTGACCAGGACCTCTCCCGGCGCGGTGATTGCGCCCTTGCCCCGGAGCCAGGTGACCTTGTTCTTCTTGAACAGGTATTCGATCCCCTGGGTGAGATCGCTGACCACCTTGTCCTTGTGGGCCAGCATGGCGGCGATATCGAGGCTGACGCCGCCGACTTTGATGCCGTGGGCGCCGAGGTTGGATTTGGCTTGGTGGTAAAGCTCGGATGAATGCAGAAGCGCCTTGGACGGGATGCATCCTACGTTCAGGCAGGTGCCGCCCAGCGCCGCGCCGGAATCCACGCAGGCGGTCTTGAAACCAAGCTGTGCGCCGCGGATGGCGGCGACATAGCCGCCCGGCCCGGCGCCGATGACCAACAGGTCGAAGGCGTTGTCGCGGCCCGCCATGTCAGACCTCCAACAGGATGCGGTCGGGCGCCTCGATGCACTGCTTGACCCGCACCAAGAAGGTCACCGCCTCGCGCCCATCGACCATGCGGTGATCGTAGGAAAGCGCCAGGTTCATCATCGGCCGCACCACCACCTGGTCGTCGATCACCACCGGCCGCTTGGTGATGGCATGCATGCCGAGGATGCCCGATTGGGGCGGGTTGAGGATCGGCGTGGACAACAGCGAGCCGTAAATCCCGCCGTTGGTGATGGTGAAGGTGCCGCCGGTGAGGTCGTCGATGGTGAGCTTGCCCGACCGCGCGCGGCTGGCGAGGTCGGCGATTTCCGCCTCGATCTCGGCGAAGCCCTTGGCCTCGGCGTCGCGCAACACGGGCACCACCAGCCCTTGCTCTGTGCCCACGGCGACGCCGATGTCGTAGTGGTTCTTGTAAACGATGTGCTCGCCGTCGATTTCGGCATTGACCGCGGGAATTTCGCGCAGCGCCACCACGCAGGCCTTCACGAAGAACGACATAAAACCGAGCTTGACGCCGTGTTTCTTGACGAAGTCGTCCTGGACGCGGGTGCGGATCTCCATCACCGCGCTCATATCCGCCTCGTTGAAGGTGGTGAGCATGGCGGCGGTGTTCTGGGCTTCCTTGAGGCGCTTGGCGATGAGCCGGCGCAAGCGGGTCATCTTGACCCGTTCCTCGCGCGCGCCGGTCTCGCGCACCCCCACCTCGCGCGCCCCCACCTCGCGCGCCGCTGGCTCGCGCGATGCCGGTGCCGGCGCGGGCGCTTGACCCCCGCCATTTTCCAGGAATGCCAACACGTCGCCCTTGACCAGCCGGCCGCCCTTGCCGGTGGCTGGGATCATGGCGGCATCCAGCCGGTTTTCCTCGACCAGCTTGCGCACGGCGGGCGAAAGCGGCATGCCGGGCATCGGCGCCGGCGCGGCAATGGGCGCGGCAGGGGCGGGCACGGCTTTTGCCTTGGCTGGTG
>SMVB01128351.1_pt1 | contig 19871 bp, 19 predicted proteins | sample 2456461 | NCBI WGS metagenome assembly SMVB01 (sample SAMN11095934, study PRJNA526329) | marine sediment metagenome | biome: Marine sediment; feature: Surficial sediment; material: Deep marine sediment; isolation source: Hadal surficial sediment | place: Pacific Ocean | collected 2014-05 | depth...
GCTGAGAACGGTGGCATGGGCCAGCAGAATTACACGGGCTGGGCCCAGTGGAACGTGACGGAAGGATGTGTGGACCTGCATGGTCCCGGGTCGATAGATCCGCTACCAGGCAACATCGTTTATGTGGACATGGACGGGTCTTGCGGAAATGGGACCGGCACGACGGCGGGGACCATGGAGACGAAGCAGAGTTTCATCCTCGATCCTGGCGACTACACGTTCGAAATGCTGATGGCCGGAAACAGCCAGGTCAGCCAGGTGGATACGATGACCGTGCGGATCGGATCTGTTCTGAATCGTCAGATCGTTCTCAACTGGACGGCACCACTCGAGCTCCAGGAGTTCAACTTCGCCATCACCGCGAGTACGACTGAAACGATCGAACTCATCCACGCGGGCGGAGATGACCAGGGCATCCTGATCGACGCGATTCGGCTACGCCGCAACTAACCCCGACTTCTCTCCAACCGGGGCCCATTTCCAGCCCCGACCTGTCCAATAGACCGGTCGGGGCTGAGTGCGTTATTATGGGTATACGATTTTGATTATCATCTAACCCCGGAGACTCCGTGACTCATCGTACCACCCTGTGTCTGACTATGGCACTTCTCGCCGGCTGCGGGGGAATGAAACAGGCAGCCGCGCCCATTTACGAACTCCGCGCTACGCAGTCGCCACTGGAATATGCCGCGGAAGTCCAGAGCCTGACGATTATCGAAACGCCGGCCGGAGAGCAGGAAATCCGCTCGACAACTAACCTCGCACTTACGCTCAGTTATGGATCGCGCACGGCTGACGGTCTGCCGTTCGAGGTTGTGTTCAACGAGTGGGCGTTCGAAGGACTCGGGCCTGACCTGTCGGCGATGCTGGGTCATCCGTTTCGGGGCACGGTCAGTGATGCAGGCGAAGTTGAATTGACAGAGGCGCCGGATCTGGACATCCCGGGATTCGATGGGACGGCCATCGCACAGGTGATTAATCCGCTGATGATTCCTCTGCCCCCGGGCGGCCTGTTGACCGAAGACGCCTGGCTGCTTGAAAGGACACAGAAGCCCGGAGGTGGCATGACCGGTTTTACGAGTTTCGACGGGTCGGTCCGCGTGGCGTCCGACACGGTCTGGAACGGAATACCGGCCCGTATCATCGTATCGTCGGGAGATATTCGTACCAGGGCATCAGGTACACCGCCGGGGGCGCCTGGCGAAGTCGACGTGGACACGGAGGGGGAATCGGAGTCTACATATGTTTGGGATCCGGCCCGCGGAATCGTGCTCCAGGTGAATATTACGACAGAGATGGATGGAAGTGTCAGCACACAGGGGATGGTTCTTTCGCTGACAATTGAAACTACGGCGACGTACGCCCTGGTCGAGTAGACGCCATCGCAACTTCTGCCCGCGTGCCGTGCCACGATGACACAGGCTTAGTACGTTGGGCGGCGTGATGCGCGGAAAGACCTGCCTGATCACGGGCGCGAACGCAGGAATCGGCAGGGAAACGACTGCCGGTCTCGCGGTACAAGGCGCCCGAATCCTGATGGTGTACCGCAACATTGATCGTGGCGAGGCCGCTCGATCATATCTTCTCGCTAGAGTCCCCGGTGCGGATCTGGAGCTGATTCAAGCCGACTTGTCGACGATCGGCGGAGTCCGCAATCTGGTTCGAGACGTACTCAGGCACACGGATCGCCTCGATGTGCTCGTAAGCAATGCAGGCCTGTTTAACACCCGGCGCACCATGACTGCGGATGGTCTTGAAACGACTTTCGCTGTCAACCATCTAGCGCCGTTCATCCTTGTGAACGGCCTGCTGGATCTCCTCCGGCGCTCACAACCGGCACGTGTGGTTCTAGTTGCCTCTGCGGCACACTATAGCGGCGCGATCATGTTCGATGACCTGCAACAGGCAAACCGTAGATTCAGCGGCTGGAAGGCGTACACTCAGTCGAAGCTGGCCAATGTTCTGTTTGCCGCAGAGTTGGCCCGCCGGGTTCGCACTGAGGAAGTGACCGTGAACTCCCTGCATCCCGGAGCCGTAGCGACGAAGTTGTTGCTACGAGGTCTGGTTCCGCCGTGGCTGGTCCGGCGCTGGGTGGTCACACCCGAGCAGGGAGCGGCAACCTCGATATACTTGGCGTCTTCGGAGGACGTGAGCCGGGTGAGCGGACGCTACTTCGATAATAGCCGGGAAAAGGAACCGTCGGCAGAAGCGCGCGACCCGGAGGTAGCAAAGCGTCTTTGGGCAGTCAGTGAAGAAATCATAGAAACAGAAGGCTTGTAACACATGATGGAAGAGACAGAGCAGAGCCCCGCGAGTTTTGCCGATCTGGGCTTGCGGCCGGAGCTGCTGGAGGCCGTCCGCGAGAGTGGCTATGTAAGGCCTACTCAGATTCAGCAGGAGGCGATTCCGCCGGCACTCGCGGGTCAGGACGTAATCGGTTGTGCCCAGACCGGCACGGGCAAGACGGCCGCGTTCGTGCTTCCCATGCTGCATCACCTGGCCGATAGTCCCGAACGACACGGCAATGTCCGCGGCCTGATTCTCGTACCGACTCGCGAACTTGCGCAGCAGATTGAGCGCAGCGTGAGCACCTACGGAAGTCGCATGTCCATCGAATCGATGTTGGTGTACGGTGGCATGCCGATCGCAGCGCAGATCAAGGATCTCAAGTGGGGTTGTGATGTACTCGTGGCCACCCCTGGACGTCTGCTCGACCACCTCAACAGAGGCACAGTCGATTTGTCGAACGTTGAGGTGCTGGTTCTCGACGAGGCCGATCGCATGCTCGACATGGGGTTCATTGAAGACGTGAAGTCGATCGTTCGCACCACGCCCAAGGATCGGCAGACGATGCTGTTCTCCGCCACGATGGAGAACAGGGTGCTCAGCCTGGTACACGAGATGATGCGCGAGCCCGTTCAGGTGCAGGTTGGTTTGCAGACGAGTGCCGAGGGGATCACCGAAGTCGTCCATCCGGTCGATTATCCCAACAAGTACGCCCTGCTGGCACATCTGCTCGATTCGTGGCCCAAGGAAGGCCAGGTCCTGGTATTTACCCGCATGAAGTCGACGGCGGCATACGTCTGTGACTTCCTTCGCGGTCGGGGTATTGCGGCCGATGATCTGCACGGGAACAAGGCGCAATCGGACCGTACCAGGAGTCTCGAACGATTCCGAAGTAAAGACACACAAGTGCTTGTTGCGACGAATGTTGCGGCACGCGGACTGGACATCGTGGGCGTGACTCACGTCGTCAATTTCGATGTGCCGGACGATCCTAAGGACTATGTGCACAGGGTGGGCCGGACGGCACGGGGTGACCTGACGGGTGACGCGATAACGCTGATGTCTACCCACGAAATTCTGCTCGTCAAGGATATAGAACGGCTGATGGACAAGCGTGTCCCTCGTCGAGTCGTCGAGGGATTCGAACCTTCGTTCCAGGACAATGCGGCCATCGAGGCAACCGATGGAGAGGAGCCAGCCGATAGGCCAGCGAGATCCCGCCTCAGCCGCGGACGGCGCAGCCGGTAGGGTCACTCCAGATCCTTTCGCCAAACCCCCATTCGGCATAGCTTGCCCCGCTTGTCAAACAAACTGAGCGGCAGGCTCTCGGGACTGCCGTTGATTCCAAAGCGACGCTCAAACTCATGCGGACTGTCAGAAACAGAATCCTGATCATCATTGGCCTCGTGCTGATCAGCGTGTGGTCCTTGCTGCCCAAATCTGTGCCGGATCCGGTGGACTCGACACGTAAAATAAAGGTGTCGGCGATCAACTTCGGACTCGATCTGGCCGGGGGAATGCATCTCGCTGTCGAGATCGATGATCCTGATGGGACGCTTTCCGACGAAGCCCGGTCTGACGCGATCGACCGGATTCTGACCACACTCAGGAATCGGATCGACGAATTCGGTGTGCGGGAGCCGACGATTCAGAAGGTTGGTGCCGACCGGATCATCGTAGAACTTGCCGGAATCGATGATCCGGAACGTGCCATGGCGATCGTAGAGCGGACGGCTTTTCTCGAATTCAAGCTGGTCCGTGACGATGACGACTTCCGAAATGCCTTGCCCCGGTTCGATCGAGCAATCGTCGCCGTGGTAGGTGCGGATGCGCTGGCGCCCGTGCAGGTAACCGACGAAGGACCGGGTCTGGACGCGTTGTTGGGCGACGTGGAAGCAGACACAGGGGACGTGGTTGGTGACACTCTCCCGGATGCCGACACTGGTGATGTAGCTGCAGACCAGAACGAGCCGGAGCCGAGACCGCTCACCGGATTGCTGTTGGAGTCGGGTCTGCCGGGGATGTTTCTGGTCGCAGAGCAGGACAAGCCTACGGTCGAGCGCTACCTGGCCCTGGACACGGTAAAGTCACTGATCCCGCGCGCCACGGATCTGGCCTGGGGCGCGCGTCCGACGGCGGTCGGTGGGGCGAGTTACCGGGAGCTTTACGTGCTGGATTCGGATCCGTTGTTGACGGGTGACCTTCTCGAGGATGCGGGCCCGGCGTCGCGTGATCCGGACTTCAACACGCCCTATGTGCCGTTTCAGACGACACGCCAGGGAGCCCGAATCTTCGAGCGTTCGACGAGCCGCAATGTAGGTCGGTACATGGCGATCGTACTCGACGGGCTGGTGCAGAGCGCTCCGACGATCAACGAGCCCCTGTCTCGGCGGGCACAGATCACGATGGGCTCAGGTGCGGGTTTTCAGGAAGCGCAGGATCTTGCCCTTGTGCTGCGGGCCGGTGCGTTGCCGCAACCGATCAAGATCGTCGAGAGGCGAGAGGTCAGTCCCTCGCTCGGTCAGGATGCGATCGACGCAGGCAAACTTGCTGGACTGATCGGCATTCTTGGCGTGGTCGTGATGATGATTCTGTATTATCGATTTGCGGGTGTGCTGGCTGTCATCGCTCTGTCGCTGTACCTCCTGTTTGTTCTCGGCGCATTGGCCGGTCTTCAGGCGACGCTCACGTTGCCTGGAATTGCCGGTCTGATCCTGTCAATCGGCATGGCAGTAGATGCTAACGTGCTGATATTCGAGCGGATTCGTGAGGAGACGGACACAGGGAAAACCCCGCGCACTGCGGTGGAAAACGGTTTCGCCCAGGCGCTGTCGGCCATCGTCGATGCCAACCTGACTACGTTGATCACCGCGGGAGTGCTGTATCAGTTTGGAACCGGCCCCATTCGAGGTTTCGCTGTGACCCTCAGCCTGGGAATCATGGCGTCGTTCTTCACGGCCCTGTTTGTTACCAGGACCCTGTTCTTGATCTATCTCGAGCGCCGGTCGCCTGCTGACCCGCTGAGTATCTGACCCGAGTTCGCGACCATGAGACTTTTCCAACACGCCAAGTATGACTTCCTCGGTTCCCGTCGTCGGGCCTACCTGCTCTCGGCCGTAACGCTGGTAATGGGCCTTGGATCGATAGTCGTCCACGGCGGACTGCGGTTCGGTGTCGACTTCACGGGCGGCACCCTGTTTCAGGTGGAGTTTGCGCAGCCGACATCCGTCGCTGAACTGCGCTCCGCATTGACGGAAGCGGACCTGGAAGGGGTGCAGATCCAGCAGTTCGGAACATCCAACGACTACCTGATTCGTGCGCCGCAATTCGAACAGGAAGGCGGCGAATCGGTCGTGCAGACGGTACGCGCTGCGCTGGCACAGGCGTACGGCCCTGACGGCGAAGCGTGGACGAGCCGATCGGACGCCGTCGGACCCCGGGTAGGAAAGGAGCTGCAGCGAGGAGCGCTGCTGGCGATCCTGATTTCATTCGCCCTCACGCTGGTGTACCTGGCCTTCCGATTCGAATGGCGATTCGGTGTGGCGGCGATCGTGGCTACCGTTCACGACATCCTCATTGCTTTCGGGTTCATTTCCTTGTTCAACATTGAAATCACGTTGACGACGGTAGCGGCAATTCTGACGATTGTCGGATATTCGTTGAATGATACGATCGTGGTGTTCGATCGTATCCGGGAGAACATCCGTAAGTACAGGAAGGACGCGTATGTCAACCTGTTGAATCGGAGCGTGAACGAGACTTTGCCGCGCACCGTTCTGACGAGCGGAACTACGGTGATGACGCTGGGTGCACTGTTCGTATTAGGGGGTTCGGTAATTCGGCCGTTCGCCTTCGTGCTCATCCTCGGCGTGGTCATCGGTACGTACTCGTCGATCTTCGTAGCCTCGCCAGTTCTGCTGGAAATCGAGGAACGCTCCGGTCACGCGACCGAGTCCGCCAAGAAGAGTCACTGACCGGACAGGCGCGATGCCGAACCGGTCCGCGGAGTTATTCGATTCCCACCTCCACCTGACGGATGAACAATTCAAGGGTGAGGTCGACCAGGTAATACGCCGGGCGCGTGAGGCAAATGTCACGCGCATGGTGACCGTCGCATCGGATGCGACAGATTCTCTGGCGGCACGAGATGCTGCCCGCCAGCACGGGATCTTCAGTACGGCCGGTATTCATCCCCACGCTGCTTCTACCTTCACCGTCTCCAGTATGGATTCCATACGGTCCTTGCTCGATGAGCCCGAGGTGGTGGCTGTCGGTGAGACCGGTCTGGATTTTCATTACGACAATTCACCGCACGCTATTCAGCGTGAGAGCTTTGAGGCGCACCTGGACCTGGCGCGAGACACCGGTCGGCCGATAGTGGTGCATGCGCGGTCGGCCGATACTGACATGGTGGAGGTATTGCAACGGCGAGGGCGGACCGTCCGAGGTGTGTTGCACTGCTTCACCGGTGGTGACGAACTGCTGGAGGCCGGTCTCGAGGCCGGGTGGTTCTTTTCATTTGGTGGAGTTGTCACGTTCAAGTCGTTCGCAGGGGGTTCGCAGGTTCGCCGCGTGCCGTGGGATCGTCTGATGATCGAGACCGATAGTCCGTACCTGGCCCCCGTACCGATGCGTGGGCGCCGCAACGAACCGGCCTTCATACGGCATTGCTGTGCCGTGGTAGCAGCTTTGCGTGGCTCGACATTTGACGAGACAGCCAAGCGCACTACTCGATCCGCCATCGACTTCTACGGGCTGACGTGATCGTGTCTGCGGATCCAAGAATCTGGATTCTCCCGGATCATGTAGCGAACCAGATCGCGGCGGGAGAGGTGGTCGAACGCCCGGCTTCCGTCGTCAAGGAGCTGGTAGAGAACGCGCTTGATGCAGGTGCAAGTCGGGTCGAGATCGAGCTGAGGAATGGCGGTAAGACGTTGATCCGCGTTTCCGACAACGGGGAAGGCATGCAGCGGACCGATGCTCTTCTGGCGTTGGACAGGCACGCCACAAGTAAGATCAGGAGCGTAGAGGATCTGGCTGCCGTGGCATCGTTCGGATTTCGCGGTGAGGCTCTGCCTTCCATAGCAGCCGTCAGCCGCTTTGAACTCATCACGGCGCCGGCGACAGGCGAACCCGGGACGGAGATTCGCGTTCAGTCCGGCCGGATCATTTCCTCGGGCGAAGCCGCACGTCAAACCGGGACAACCGTCACTGTCCGGTCACTGTTTCAGAGCCTGCCGGCCCGGGCGAAATTCCTGCGCCAGTCAGCGGCAGAGACCAGGGCGGCAAGCGAGGCCATTGTGTTGCTTACGCTGGCCAATCTGTCCGTCAGCTTTCGATTGGAGTCCAACGGTCGGGAGTTGATCGATCTGCCGCCCGCGGCATCTCTAGCCGAGCGTATCGTCGCGCTGTGGGGGCAGGCCGATGCTCAGGATCTGCTGCCGATTGACTGGGAAGGTGCGGGAATTCGTGTGGCGGGATTGATTCAACGGCCGGATGCCGCGCGTCCAGCCGGCGGACGCCGGTACCTGTTCGTGAACGGGCGGCCGTTTCGCGACCCGTCAGTACTCAAGCAGGTCGATGAGGCCTATCGGACTACCGTTGCTCCCGACCTTCGACCCAGCGTGTTTCTCTATCTTGCGATGCCTGCCGGCCAGGTCGATGTGAACGTCCATCCGTCCAAGGCCGAGGTTCGGTTTCAGGATGCTCCAGCGGTTCACGCCGCCATTCAAGCGGCTGTACGCGCCCGCCTTGCAGACCTTGTCAGCACACCGGAAATCCGTGCCCGGGTGGTAGCCCCCGACGCATCGTCAGGCCCGCTTCCTCACACTGAGCCGGCCAAATCCAAGGCAGCGCCTCTCCCTCAACTGACCCTGTTTGTTTCGAGGGCTGAAGTGGATCTCGGTCTCGGGGCAGAAGACCCGCGCGACGCCGAGATCGCAGATGCAGATCCTGCCCGTGGCGGTCCGTGGCAGATCCAAGACAGTTACATCCTGATGCCGACCCGCAGCGGATTACTGATCATCGATCAACACTCGGCCCATGAGAGAGTCCTGTTCCAGCAGACGATGGATCGGTTTGCCGGGGCGACAGGGCAGTCTCAGCGTCTGTTGTTTCCGATAACGCTGCGGTTGTCGCCGCCCGAGTATTCAGCGGCCGAAGAGCTGAGCGGTCTGTTCGAAGCCCTGGGATTTGAGATGGAGAGCTTCGGCGACCGCACGGTGATCATCCAGGCCGTGCCGCTTCTGCACCATCGGTTCGATGCGGAGACCTGCTTTCGCGCCATGATCCACGAACTTGCGCACGGATCCGATCTCGTGGATGCAGCCAGAAACCAGCACGAGAAAATTGCCAAGAGTCTTGCGTGCAAAGCGGCGATCAAGGCAGGTCAGGCGCTATCGCGGGAAGAGATGGAAGAGCTCGTGGACCGATTGTTCGCCACCGAGTTACCGGGGCATGACGTCCACGGACGCCCGACAATTCTCCGGCTGACTCCGGAAGAACTGGCGCGCCGATTCGGGCGCACCTGACCGCGCCGTGAAGTCAATTCCAGCGATTCTCGGGCCCACGGCTACCGGAAAAACGCGGCTCGCCGTAGCGGTGGCTGAGCGGATTGGCGGCGAGATCATCTCCGCAGACAGTCGACAAGCGTACCGTGGGCTGACGGTAGGGACAGCGGCCCCGACCGGTGCCGAGCTGGCCCGAGTGCCGCATCACGGTGTTGGATTTCTGGCGCCCGGTGAACGCTATGGAGCCGGCCGCTTCGCTCGCTGCGCACGGACATGGATCGAGGATATTCGTGGTCGAGGTCGAATCCCGATTCTCGCCGGAGGTACGGGTCTGTTCTATCGATCGTTGACGCATCCGATCTTCCGTGAACCCGCGATCGACGCAGCACGCAAATCGAATCTCGAGGCATGGCTCGAAACTCAGACACTGGAAGCGTTACGGCACTGGACCCTGGCGCTGGACCCCGAACTTGCTGAGCGGCTGACGGTACTCGATCGACATCGGTGCCTTCGCGCGATTGAAATCGCGTTGCTGACCGGTCGGCGGTTGACCTGGTGGCAGCGCCATGGACCACCCGAGGCAGAGGCGATTGGAGTCTCGGCTGTGGTACTCACGCTTTCTACCGAGGAGCACCGCTCCCGGATCCGGAGACGGGCGGAGCGATTGTTGGATGAGGGCTGGGCTGAGGAAGTCGAGCGACTTTTGGCAGCGGGCCATGGGTCAGATTCTCCAGCATTCAGTTCGATCGGATACAGGGCGGTAGCCGAGTGGACCCGAGGCGAAACCTCGCGCGAGGATGCACTGACGCGCATCGTTCGTGACACGTGGGCATACGCAAGACGGCAACGTACCTGGTTTCGGCATCAGCTCCCGACCGACGTCCCCACACTCGACGCTGACATGGCGGTCGACAGGGCGGTCGACGCAGTCATCGAGGCGTGGCAGATAGGAGGCTGTTGAACAAGTGGGGCGGCCGCGCGAGTCATGCTTGCGCGTGTTCAACAGCCTGCTAAACGAACGACAGGGAACTACAGCACTATGAACATAGGAATTACGTGTTATCCGACGTACGGAGGTTCCGGTGCGGTGGCGACGGAATTGGGCATTCAGCTGGCAGATCGAGGCCACGAGGTGCACTTGATCTCTTACGCCCAGCCGTTTCGATTGACCACGTTCCATGACCGTCTGTTCTATCACGAAGTGGACATCCATACGTATCCGCTATTCGAGTACCCGCCGTATTCGTTATCGCTCGCGGTGCAGATTCACGCTGTAGCGCTCAAGCAGGATCTTGACGTGCTGCACGCCCACTATGCGATCCCGCATGCCACTGCAGCCTGGACGGCCAAGGAGATGTTGCGATACGAGGGAAGGAATCTGCCGATCGTGACAACGCTCCATGGAACGGACATTACGCTCGTCGGGCAGGATCCGGCATTCTGGTCGATCACGAAGTTTTCGGTCGAGCGGTCCGATGGTGTCACGGCTGTGTCGCATTACCTGCGAGACGAAACAATGCGGGCATTCAATAATCCGCGGTGTGACATCGAGGTGATTCCGAACTTCGTCGATCCCGCTGTCTACGACCGCTCAATTTATGAGTGTCACAGGTCCACACTTGCCCCCAAAGGCGAGAAGATAGTGATGCACATTTCGAACTTCCGAAAAGTGAAACGGATTGAGGACGTCGTACGGGTGTTCGCCAGAATTCGAGAGCAGCAGCCCGCACGTCTCGTGCTGGTTGGTGACGGTCCGGAGAGAAACACTGCCACGGAAGTCGCCGAACAGCTCGGGATCTTAGAGGCTGTATCTTTTCTCGGGAAACTTGAAACCGTTGCGGAACTTCTGGCGTGCGCCGATCTGTTGTTGCTTCCCAGTGAACAGGAATCGTTCGGCCTCGTTGCTCTTGAGGCGATGTCCAGTGGCACTCCGGTAATCGGGACATCAGGTAGTGGCCTCAGTGAGGTTGTTGAGCACGGACGTACCGGTTATCTGCATCCAGTTGGTGACGTAGAGGCGATGGCTGCCAGCGGTTCGAGGTTGCTGGAAGACGGGGCGCTGTGGCGCGAGTTCTCTGCGGCTTCCAGGGCTCGAGCCGTAGACAAGTTCTCCGCGGAGCGGGTCGTACCCGCCTACGAGGCGTTCTACGAGCGTGTCATCGAGCGCAGCCACGACAGTAGCCAGAACAGCAGTCAGGGAAGCGCGTGAGCCTGCTTCAGGCAGCGATTCTGGGACTGGTGCAGGGGCTCACGGAGTTCCTGCCCGTATCGAGTAGCGGACACCTGGTAATCGGTCAGGCGTTGTTAGGCGTGGATCCACGGGGAGTCACTTTTGAAGTGGTGCTGCATCTCGGCACGCTCTCCGCTGTGCTATGGGTGTATCGGACACGCATCGCGGAGCTCGCAGGAGGCGTATTCACAGGCGACAAAGACGCCTGGTCATATGTGGGGTTGATCTTTCTAGCTTCGATTCCAGCTGGCCTGGTGGGATTCTTTGGACGGTCAATGTTCGAGCGCGCATTCAGTTCTCCTGTCCTGGCCGCAACGATGCTGCTCGCTACCGGTGGAATAGTGTTTACCCTCCGGACTACGGGTCCGGGGGCCACGAGGGAACGACCGACTGCCGGGAACAGCATCTGGATCGGCTGTGCTCAGGCCCTGGCCATCCTGCCCGGAATATCGCGATCGGGGTCGACGGTGGCGCTTGGTGCCTGGCTCGGGGTCGACGTGATTCGACTCGCGGAGTTCTCGTTTCTGATGTCCGTACCGGCCATCCTGGGTGCCGGCCTTCTGCAGATCAGCGAGCTGGGCCATGGGCCAGGCCTGGGATACGGTCCGCTCACGGTTGGTTTTGCAGTTGCGGCTGTAACCGGAGTTGCCGCGATACGTCTGTTCATCAAGACGCTTCGAGACGGTACGATTCACAGATTCGCCTACTACTGCTGGGCTCTCGGCGCCGTGTATCTGGGGGGTGCCGCAGTAAACTCCGGGTGGCGATAGATTTCCGCGCAACGTGACCTTGAAGTGGCTGGTCCGGTGCCTCTTTCCTCTCTTCATGTGATGGTACGATGACAGATGCTGGACCGGTGTGGGAAGGACTGTCAGAAGCGGATCTCAGGATCAGGTGGGAAAGTGACGATGTTTCCGTGCTGGCGTCCGTAGACTCAACGAATGATGAATCCAAGCGGCTGGCGGATGGGGATGCTTCTGCCGGGACCATCGTAGTCGCCGGGGAGCAAAAACGGGGTCGGGGCAGAGGGAGCAGATCGTGGGCCTCACCAGCTGGCGCGGGCGTGTACCTGAGCATGCTGTTCCGGCCCGAGATGCTGAAGGACACGGGGCCGGTGTCCGTCCTTGCAGGTCTAGGCATCGTGCGTGCTCTCGACGCGGCGTTTCCGAGGCTGAATCCAAGGCTCAAATGGCCCAATGATCTATTTGCTGACGGCCTGAAGTTCGGCGGGATTCTGACCGAGGTTGCATGGACAGGCAAGCGACCCCGCTATCTGGTGGCCGGGGTAGGAATCAATGTCCGGCCGCTGGGAGCGGGAATTTCAGAGCGCATTGCTCGCAAGGCCACTTCGATTGATGAGGAGACCGAGGAAACGGTGTCTCTTCTGGAGGTTGCGGATGCTGTGGTGGCGGGCCTGGAGGCATTCCTGGCCGCCCCAGTCCCGGCCCTGAGTTTCAGTGATCTCGATGATCTCGATCGGTACGACGGCATGCGGGATCGTCGGGGTACCCTGGTCCTGAGCGGTGAGGAAGAGCCACTGCCCGGTACCTGCGTCGGTATCGCTCCGGACGGAGCCTTATTGTTTCGCCCGGATAGAGGGGCGCTGCGGCGTGTCATGGATGGCACACTGATTCCGGAATAACTTCGGCGGAGCGTACGATGATTCTCGCGGTAGATATCGGCAACACGGAGACGATGCTCGGTCTGTTCGAGGGCCGGGAGGTAAGGGCAAGTTGGCGCCTCGCCACCGAGGTCCGGCGAACGGGGGACGAGATCGCGTTCCTTCTGCGTGGCCTGATCAGTGCGGAGTTAGGCGCCGAACCCTGGCCTGTTGCTCGCGGTGTGATCGCCTCGGTCGTTCCGCCGCTCGATCGGTCCTGGGCACAGGCATTCGACCGCCTCAATCTGCCGCTCCAGTGGGTGGACGCAGCCAGCCCATTACCGGTGCGTCTCGACGTCGAGGCTCCATCGACGGTTGGCGCCGACCGGGTGGTCAACACGCTCGCGACATCGGTCCTCCACGGTCGCAACACCATCGTAGTGGATCTGGGGACGGCTACCACCTTTGATTGCATAACCAGAGACGGCGTATTCCTCGGCGGGGCCATAGCGCCAGGTCCGCGTGCCGGCATCGACCAATTATCCGAGCGCTCTTCCAAGTTGCCATCGATAGAAATTCGACCGCCACGCCAGGTCGTCGGCCGCAACACGGTCGAGGCGCTTGAATCCGGTGTATTCTGGGCGATCGTCGATGGAATCGACGGCACCGTGCGGCGTATCCTGGCCGAGTGGGAGCCGGAAGATCCTCTCGTGATCGCCACGGGAGGACTGGCTGAGCTTATCGCACCCCACTGTCAGACCGTCGATGAAGTCGATGAATTTCTTACCCTGCGAGGCCTGGTCTGCGCCGACGAAGTGTTGCAGAAACTGGCCGCGGAATGAGATTGTTCGAGTGCATGTTCGAAACGCGGCGGCTACCCTGGAGCGGGCTCTGAGTGTACATGAGGAACCAGCCGAGTAAGGGACGTGCCGGACTGTCGACTAACCGTCAGGCACGTCTCACCTAATCGGTTTTCCTGAATTTGTCGCGAATGCGCTCCGCATCATTCGGGCTGACGAACCGCAGGATGAAGTAGCCGACGACCAGGACTAGGGCGACTTTAATTGCGATTTCCAGCAGTGGTATCAATACGGTGAATAACAGGCTCAGAACAAACATCCCGAGCAGTCCCATGACCAGCAGGGATCCGATTGCGCGTGCCATGTTACCCTCCTTCCATGTAACGATTCAGCATGGTGCCTGACCACGCCATGATTTCATCACTTTCAAACACTCATACGTCTGCTCTTGGGGCCAGGTTTCAGAATCGAAACCCCATCTTGAGGATTCCGAGTTCCCAGGCAATCCTGGCTTCGTCCTCGACAATGTCATCCGGGCCTGGCAGCAACACGACGGAGATGGGCTCGAATGTCAGCAATGTTCGACCGTCCCGATCCAGCGGGATTCTTACGCCTGGTCCGGCGCGAATGGTAAGGCCACTACGCCCGTCCCGGCCGCCGTCCGTCTGGTATCCGACTTGAATCGACGGAACGAATTCGGCACGAGGCGCCCCACCATCTACCCCATCCGCTAGAGCCCATGCGGTCTCGATGCCGGCCAGGAAACGCCAGCTCATGGTCATGGATGCAGCAAATATGTCTCCGAATTCCGCCACGATTCCCGTCGTGACGGCGAGCACCGGTGGACTACCGACTTGTGCCGTGCCAAACTCCAGCGCGCCGCCAAGCTGGACGAACGGACGATCACTGAAGGTATCGCCGCCCGTCGCTAGAAATCCGAGGCGGGCATCAAGCCGTGGCGTGATCTGAGCCTCAAGGGGCAGGACGATCATGAGTACCGCCATGAGTGCGATGGTCGCGCAGCAGGGAGTCCTGGTTCCGGGTATTCGAGGGTGATTCGCGTACCTGTTCATATCTGCAGTGCCACGAGCAGATTTGGTACAATTCCGAGTGTCGTCCCCCCGGCCGGATCGTCCCCGAATCCGTAATCTTCGAACAATAGAGCAAGCACGGACAGATCAATGATGAGGTGGCGGCTCAAGGCGAGTGTCCCCCCGGGCCCGCCGTGGACAACGAACCGAGTCGCGACCCGATCCGTCGTGCCCGGCGTATTGTCAGCCAGCATCTCTCCCAGTCCGGCCACCCAATAGAGTTGACTTCGGGCGCTGGTGCGATAGCCGAATAAGAAAGACATGTTGATGTGAATCAGGTCGATGCGGCCGACATCCGGGTGCTCGGAAATGCAAGTCTCCCAGCCCGCCCTGAACCCCATCTGCACTCGAGGATTCCCTTGCAAACGCTCGAATCGGTGCCCGGCCCTGGCCGCATACCAGGGGCAGGAATCCAACTGCGACTTGGAGTTGAATGAAGCGAATCCCACGATGCCACCGAACTCGAACGTTCCGCCGGGCAAGAGATCCGGTTGCTGCGCAATCAGTACATCCGCGGGACGAACGAGGCCGGCGGCAAGACACAATAGAATCAAGCATGAGACGTGCCTAAGCATCGGCGAATACTCCGTGCAACCGCCGAAGCCGAAAGCGAGCATCCACGGTACAGCAGCGATCCGGGTCAGGGAATGCCAGGAGCGGGTTGATACCGAATTCGAGAATTTCGGGGTGGTTACCTACCATGAGGATGACTTTTTGAAGGCTTTGTTCGATCTGCTCTCGGGCTCCCGATTTTACCGGTTCTTCGGCTCGCGCTGACGACGGCGACCGATCGCGGACGAAGGATCGGATCGAGCGAAGGGGCTGATTCGAGATCGGTATTCATTACGCGGCTTGCTTGGGACCCTGATACGCGGTCGTGAACGGACCGCCGAGCATGGACTGCAGCTCCAGAATACGTCAGACGCCCCAGCGCGGCACGGGTCGACCTTGCCTCGCAGACCATCCGATCGGACGTTTCGCGCCGACTCATGCTCATGCACCCGGAGATCAGAATGAGATCCATGTTCACCGCATTGCTCGCCGCCAGTTGCCTTGCAGGAATTCTCCCGGCGTCGGTACGCGCGCAGGAGGCAGCCGATGAATCAGTAGCCGCTGTCCTCGATGCGTTCCATGACGCGGCATCTGAGGCGGACGGGGACCGTTACTTCGCGTTGTTTGCGGAGGATGGTGTCTTCCTCGGCACGGACGCGACGGAGCGCTGGACGGTCGAGCAGTTCAAAGCATATGCATTGCCGTTCTTCGAACAGGGACGAGGCTGGACCTACTCACCAACGGAACGTCACGTCTACGTTTCGGATGATGGTACGACGGCCTGGTTCGATGAACGTCTGTCTAACGCCTCCCTGGGCGATACTCGTGGAACGGGCGTACTTGTGTTGCGCGATGGGGATTGGAAGGTGGTTCAGTACAACCTCACGATTCCGGTTCCGAATGAATTGGCCAGCGACCTGGTAGCGCGGATCCGGGCTTCCGCTGGAGAGGATTCCACAGAGACAGCGCCATAGTGGCAGAAGACGGTCTCGTCTCCGTCGTTTAGGCAGAACAAATCCCGTCAAACACGGCGGAAAACGGCCTTTCCGGATGGCATGGACACTGCGTTAGCAGCCTGATGCAGCGTCGCTTGCCGATTATGCGCGGACCCGGCATGTTGGACCCTGTTAGCACTCATCGCATGAGACTGCTGATTAAGAGGGTCGGGTCGCCTGGACGCCTGACCAGGGGCGCCGCAGCAAGCGGCCGACGTCTACGTCGAAGGACAACAGAATCTACCAGGAGGGACTTCGGACATGTCGAAGATCAGCATCAAGCCTCTCGCCGACCGGATCGTGGTTGAGGCGCTCGAGGACACTGAGGAAATGCGGGGCAGCCTGTACATCCCGGACACCGCCAAGGAGAAGCCAATGCAGGGAACCGTGATCGCCACGGGCCCGGGCCGGCGATCGGAAGAAGGCGAGATCGTTCCGATCGGGCTCAGCGTTGGCGATCGTGTGTTGTACGGAAAGTATTCCGGGACAGAAGTAACAGTGGACGGCACGGAGTTCTTGATCATCAAGGAAAGCGACGTTCTCGCGGTCATTGGCTGACCCCAGGGAATCGTTGACCGTTACATAGTGATTGACGAGAAGGAGTACAGAACAACATGGCCAAGGATCTGAAATTTGACACTGAGGCGCGGACTGGCCTCAAGAAGGGCATCGACAAGCTGACTGACGCCGTTAAGGTCACGCTCGGGCCAAAAGGCCGGAATGTCGTGATCGAGAAGAAGTTCGGCAGCCCGACGATAACCAAGGACGGCGTGACCGTCGCCAAGGAGATCGAACTCGAGGACAAGCTCGAGGATCTCGGCGCAAAGATGGTCAAGGAAGTTGCTACGAAGACGTCCGATAACGCCGGCGACGGCACGACGACGGCTACCGTGCTTGCGCAGTCCATCTTTACCGAGGGACTGAAGAGCGTTACGGCTGGAATCAATCCCATGGCGATCAAGCGCGGGATCGATGCGGCGGTCACGGCGGTTGTCAAGCAGCTGGAAGAGATGTCCGTGGACACGACCGGTAAGAAAGAGATTGCGCAGGTCGCTACGCTCTCTGCCAACAGCGATTCGGTGATCGGCGACTTGATCGCCGACGCGATGGAGAAGGTCGGCAAGGACGGAGTCATTACCGTCGAAGAGGCGAAGGGCCTGGAGACGACACTGGAGACAGTAGACGGCATGCAGTTCGACCGTGGCTACCTGTCGCCGTACTTCGTAACGGATCCGGACAAGATGGAGGCCGCGCTCGAGGATCCGATGATCCTGATTCACGACAAGAAGATTTCGTCGATGAAGGACCTCCTCCCGATTCTTGAAAAAGTCGCGCAGATGGGCAACCCGCTGCTGATCATCGCCGAGGATGTCGATGGCGAGGCGCTTGCGACGCTGGTCGTGAACAAGCTCCGCGGCACGCTGAAGGTAGCGGCAGTGAAGGCGCCTGGATTCGGTGACCGTCGGAAGCAGATGCTCGGCGACATCGCCATCCTCACAGGTGGCCAGGTGATCAGTGAAGAGCTTGGATTCAAGCTCGAAAATGCTGTCGTGAGCGACCTGGGATCCGCGAAGCGCGTTGTGATCGAAAAGGACGACACGACGCTCATCGACGGGGGTGGGGAAACTGCCAAGATCAAGGGCCGGATCAATGAGATCCGGGTCGCGATCGACAAAACCACTTCGGACTACGACACCGAGAAGTTGCAGGAGCGCCTGGCGAAGCTGGCCGGCGGTGTCGCGGTGATCAACGTCGGAGCGGCGACCGAGACCGAGATGAAGGAAAAGAAGGCTCGGGTTGAGGACGCCCTGCACTCCACGCGGGCGGCTGTCGAGGAAGGCATCGTGGCGGGCGGCGGCTCCGCGCTGCTGTGGTGCCAGAAAGTACTCGATGATCTTGACTGTGGTGACGAAGACGAGAACGTCGGTGTTCAGATCGTTCGCCGCGCGCTCGAGTCTCCCGTGCGCCAGATCGCAATGAATGCGGGGGCCGAGGGCTCGATCATCGTCGAGAGAATCCGTGAAAAGAACGACAAGAACTGGGGCTACAACGCCGCGACCGACGAATTCGAGGACATGCTGAAGGCCGGCGTCATCGATCCGACCAAGGTCACGCGGACGGCTCTCCAGAACGCTGCTTCGATCTCAGGTTTGCTCCTGACGACGGAGGTCGCGGTCGTCGACCTGCCGGAGAAGGAGCCGGCTATGCCGATGGGTGGTGGCGACATGGGTGGTATGTACTAAACGAAGCCCATTTCATTCTGTCGACACAGAAAGGGCCTGGCCATGTGGTCGGGCCCTTTCTGCGTGCGGGCACGGAAACACCTTCAGAGAGCAGTGCCGAGTTCTTCGCACCCGCAACCTCGAGGATTCAGTTCGATGGTGATCGTGAAGCGTATGGGACGACGATCCGAAATAGGCTGAACCCATTCGGATCCGGCCGTGTATCGAATGGATTCACACTTTCAATGCGGCCTGGTTCGGCTACGGATGCAACGATCTGGTGTTGAGGGGAATTACGGATGAAGCCATTCCTGGGATGTGGCTTGCTGATCGCGGTCGTGGCGACCGGTTGTGGGGGAGACGACCCAACCGGGCCTGGCGGTGACGGACCGACTGACCCTGCCGCGGCAGCAAGCGTAGAAATCACACCGGGCAGTGTATCCTTCGGAGCCATCGGGTCGTCGACTGCACTTACGGCCGTAGTTAAGGACGGGGACGGTAACCTCCTGTCGTCCGCTGCGGTTGCCTGGACGGTTGCGGCCGCTGGAATCGTCTCCGTGAACGCTTCCAGCGGCGCCCTGACTTCGGTCGCGAACGGGACCATGACGGTTCGCGCGACCTCGGGGTCGGCACAGGCATCCATTATTGCCACCGTAGCGCAAATCCCCATCTCGTTAAGTCTCGGGGCCGCCGTCACGACGTTTGACATCGTCGGCTCCAAGACGACGATCCAGCCAGTGGCCGCAGACTCGAACGGCAATGCGCTCGCCAGCGCGGTGTTTATCTACGCCAGTACGAATCCGGCGGTCGTGCATGTGAGCAGCCAGGGGGTCGTGACTGCGAACGGACCGGGTCTGGCGGACATATCGGTATCCTCTGGTGGGTTGTCGGACTCACGTGTTTTCAACGTTGACATTTTCGGGCCACAGGGAAGCGCTGTATTCGGCGGTGGGATTGCCTGTTCCGGCGGAATGGTCGGGAGTTTTCCTTGCGACCGAATCAACCTGGTGGCCTACCTCCCGCTGGCCGGACTCGGGGCCGATTCTACTGACATCCTGAACGACATGTGGGGGTGGACAGATCCGTCCACGAACACGGAGTACGCGCTGGTGGCCCGCAAGGATGGTATCACGTTTGTGAACTTGAGTGATCCCGAACGACCACGGGCGGTCGGTCATCTTCCTGCGGCTGGCGCTCCGAGTCCCTGGCGAGATGTCAAGGTCTACCAGAATCATGCGTATATCGTGGCGGACGCGTCCCCTGGCCACGGGGTCCAGATCTTCGACTTGAGACGCCTGCGGGGCGTGGACGTATTCACGACGTTCACGGAAGACGGGCGTTACATGGGCGTGAGCAGCGTGCACAACATTGCGATCAACGAAGCGACGGGTTTCGCGTATGCCACCGGTAGTAACAATGGAGGAATCACGTGCGGCGGTGGCCTGCACATGATCGACCTGTCCAATCTGACAAATCCATCGTTTGCCGGGTGCTTTTCCGATCCCACGACGGGCCGGATCGGTACGGGCTACTCGCACGATGTTCAGTGCGTTGTCTATGCGGGACCCGACACTGACCATTCGGGA
>SMVB01427752.1_pt1 | contig 19868 bp, 16 predicted proteins | sample 2456461 | NCBI WGS metagenome assembly SMVB01 (sample SAMN11095934, study PRJNA526329) | marine sediment metagenome | biome: Marine sediment; feature: Surficial sediment; material: Deep marine sediment; isolation source: Hadal surficial sediment | place: Pacific Ocean | collected 2014-05 | depth...
GGCGGAAATTGCCGCCGCCGCGGGGTCTGGACGGCAGCACACGTAGCTGAAAAGAGACTCAGCTCGATAATTGCGAGAAGGATGGCAGCATACAACCCAACGATTCGTCAAGGTCGAGATCGAGGCCAGCGATTCGCACGCCTCTGATTTGATAGCCTCCACAGGCTCCCGAAGAAATTCCCCGTCCTCACCTGGCGAATCTGGCCCATCCGTCCGTCTATTTCCGATAGGGGCTACGGACACGATTCGTAGCAGAGGTGTCTATGCGCAACTCACCCGTGGTTGTGGTCTTCCTGCTTGCATTCACGTCAGGTTCAGCTTTCGCCCAGACGTTTCCCGTCGGCGCGAGCGTGAAGCTCGTCGAGCGCGATATCCACATCCCGGCTCATCCCGCGCCACTCAACGCTGCCGTCCCCTTTCGATTTGCGGGTGGGTCACAGGCGCTGATTCTCGCCCTTGACGCTCCAAGCGGATGGATTCAAGTCCGAGGTGAGCGCGTTGGAGGGAGTGAAGACGTCGGCTGGATTGTCGAACGCTACATCGACGGGCTTGTGGCAGACGGACCTCCTCCGGTCGACAACTTGCCTCTAGAGCTCGCCTGGTGTCCTGAGAAAGGCTCGTCGGACCCGCGTCCGGGACGGTTGAGAATCGCCACTTGGAATCTCGGTAACTTGCACGCAGTGAACGGCCAGTCGATTTTTGGTGGCCAGGATCCGTCAGTAAAACGCTTCACGATCGATTACCTGCGAATCCGCTGCTATGTACGACTCTTCGACCCCGACATTCTGGCTGTCCAAGAGGTGGATGGTAAGGAAGCCCTAGGCCGCGTCGTCGACACGGACGTCTATGACCTTCATGTCTCGAGTCGGACGGGGAGTGGGATGCAGAACACGGGATTCGCGTTCAAGAAGGGCCTCACCGTGGTTGAGCAACCCGACTTCGAGGACCTCGACGTCAGTAATGGTTCCCTACGGCACGGAACCCGTATTGACTTGACTCACAACGGTCAGACCCTCCTTCTAATGAGCGTTCATCTCAAAAGCGGCTGCTTCGACAACAACTTCAACGGCTCCGCATGCGACAAGCTCTTCACTCAAGTGCCCGAGCTCGAGGGGTGGATAGACGAACAGGCGTCTGGTCCGAATCCGTTCATCGTGCTCGGAGATTTCAACCGCCGGTTCAACCTTATGGACGACGTCGTCTGGACGAATCTCGACGACGCCGTGCCGCCGAACGCCGACCTGACCGCAGTCACCGAGAACATGCCCATCAGCTGCCGAGACAATCAGTTCACTGAGTTTATCGACCATATTTGTGTTTGGTAAGCGAGGAATCCAGTTCGTAGACCGGTCGTCGTTTCGTCACATGACCTTCCGGCAGGCGGACAAAGAGTCTTGGGACAAGATCTCGGACCATTGTCCGGTGATTGTGGAGATGTCGGTTCCCTGATGGACTCGAGACCATTCGCACTCGGAGACATCGTGTAGGAGGAACTATGATTAATCAGCGATTAGTCGAGCAGACGCGACGCGCGGAAATCCGCTACCAGCAGGACCGAGCAAGCCGTGAAACGCGGAAGCAGCACGTCAAGGATCTCCGGCGCAAGAGGAAAAAGGCGGATTGCTCGCTCATCGACGATCACGGGCGAATAATCGCACGTGCACAGATGCTCGGCATCGATCCGGCAGACCTCGCGCCAGGCGAAACGACCGAGCGACGGATGCTGGAGCGAATTCTCGCCGAGGATGATCTTCTCTCGGCCGACTTCTTGCGCGTGGGCGCGCGGATGTCGACGTGTGTCGGACGTATCCACATCCGCGATCGGCATCGACGGCGAGCGGGGTTCGGGACGGGCTTCATGATTTCGCCCCGGCTCATGATGACGAACCACCACGTTCTTGAGAGCCCCGCCGACGGGGCGAACAGCACCATCGAATTCGACTTCGTCGAGGGACTTCTCGATTCGGTGCAGACTTCGCACTTCTTCACCCTCGACCCGGCGACCTTCTTCCTCACCAGTCCGGGCCTCGACTACACAATTGTCGCCCTGAGCGCAGACTACGACGCAGCTGAGGCACAGCATCGAGGCTGGATGCACCTCATCGAGGAATCGGGAAAGGTCCTGGTGGGCGAGCGGCTCAACATCCTCCAGCATCCGCAAGGCGGCACCCAAAAGGTCGGACTGCGCCGCAACGAGTTGGAGAGCGTGTACGGCGACTACCTGATCTACAGCACCGACACCGAGCCCGGCTCCTCGGGCTCACCCGTGTGCAACGATCAATGGCTGCTGGCTGCCCTACACCACGCGTCGGTACCGGAGCGCGACGAGCAGGACCGCATCGTTCGCTGGGTGGCGAACGAGGGCGTGCGCATCAGTCGCATCGTCGCGGACGCTCGAGCGCGGCTGCAGCGGACTACAGAATCAACCAACGCCCTCTTCGACGCAGCCTTCACGAACCTGCCAAGGCAGGCGAGTGGGGCACCGGGCCCGACGCTTCGGTCCGACGGCTCAGTCGAGATCCCGCTCCGGCTCACGCTGCAGGTGAATGCCGGGGTCGCAGGCCCCAGCGCGACGCCCGACCCGATCGCCGCGGCGCCCCCTGTGGAGCCACCGGCTCGCGACGAATTCCTCGACCCGCCCGACGGACTGCCCGTGTTCGAGAACCCACAGCTTGAGTGCATCGTTGTGCGCGTGGCCGAGAAGGCCGCCTTTGACTCGATCCTGGAGGAGCTCCAAGAGCAGTGGAAGGGCGAAGCCGTCGACGAGGAGCACAGCCCGCTCGACTACGATCTGCTTCCGCGCGGGGAGATCACGGTGACGGACGCTTGGAACGTGGTTCACAAGCTACGCTCGGATGATCGATTGATCATCGCGGAGCCCTCATGGGAAATCGAATCGCCGATCGAGGGGACGCGGCCCTCGGAAGGCCATGCCGAGTTCTTCGGCTTCAAGACGGCGGCGGATCGCGCCGCCAAGAAGAAACACTGGGCCCCCGACCTGCTCCGCGTCGAGAACGCCTGGCAACTGGCGCCTCCCCCGGGTGGGAAGACGCGCGGAGAGGGTATCCTCATCGCCCATCCGGACAGCGGCTACACCCGCCACTACGAGCTGTGGGAGCGGCCCGACGCGATCGACATCGGATCCGGGTTCGACTACGTGGGGGGCGACGCCGACGCTTTGGACGTAGACGGCTTCCACGGAACCGGGACGGCGAGCGTGCTGATGTCCGCGAGCGGACGGGACATCCTCGGCGTGGCCCCAGGGGTGACGCTCGTTCCTATACGGGTGGCGCAGAAGGGGCGTTTGCGTCCCGCTCCAGTGCTTCTGCGTTCGGGGATGCGACGCCTGCGCAAGGCGATAAAACTAGCCATCGAAAACAACTGCCACGTCATCTCGATCTCGCTCGGCTGGCTCGGCGACTCCGCGCTCCATGATGTCATCGAGCGCGCCTGGAACGAGAACCTCATCATCGTTGCGGCGGCGGGCAACTACACCGGTCGCTTGATCGTGTGGCCTGCGAAATACCGCGAGTGCATCTGCATGGCGGGCTGCGACGCCGCGCGCGGCATCTGGGAGGGTTCAGCGCGGGGCCGGCGCATCGACTTCACCGGCCCTGCCCAGGACGTCTGGAAGGCAGGCTTCGATGACGGCGATGCGATCGCAGTGCAGTCGAGCGGCACCTCGTTCGCCACGGCGATGACAGCGGGCGTCGCGGCGCTGTGGCTAGCGTTCCACGGCCGGGGCAACCTGATCACCAAATACCGGCCACACGGCGTTCGACTGACCGAGGTGTTCCGGAAAGTGATCGAACGGTCGGCAGATCCCGCGCCGCCGAGCCTGTTCGGCGGCTTCGGCGGCATAATCAACGCCGGGAGGGCTCTTAGAACGCAGCTGCCGGACCCCGCGGAGGTCCGAAAGGACTTCAGCCAGGAGGCCATGACGGCGGGAATCGACATGCCGGCCGGTCCCCGAGGCCCGTCGCTCACTGCCGCCCTCGAGACTCTGGGTGAGAACTTCACCGAGGGCCGGCGCCGCCTGGCGGACAGTCTCGGTGTGACGGAGGAGGAGCTCGAAGCTGTCGCTGAGGGCTGCGGAGATGAGCTCGCGTTCCACGCAATCCTGGCGATGGGGCGAACGTCGAAGGCAACAGGGGGCGCCATAGAATCGATGGGCGCACCGGTCCTCGAACTATCGCAGATGTCCGATCGGCTGCAGAGCCAGTTGAAAGAGAGGTCTTAGATCATGAAGAAACATCCCATCAAGCGAGGCGACGAATCGCGAGCCATCATGCTCAAGTACTGGGAGGAGCTACGCGAGCACCCGGCTTTCGACTGGGCTCGGGTCATGGAAGGTGTTCGCGCGTAATGCCTGGAAACGATACAGTCGCGCGACAGCTTCTCATTGGCACGAAGTGACACGGATACCCAATGAGGCGGCCGCAGCCCGTAGATGGCGTGTGTACTCATGGAGCTGCATAACTCTTCTGCAGCCAACGATCGGAGCCACAACATGGAATTCAGAAAAATGGTACTCGCGGGCTACCAGGGCTGGTTCGCCACGCCCCGGAATCGATTGCTCAGACGTTGGTCCCACTGGAGCCGCTCAGGCGAGCCAAGACGCGGGTCGAGCGCAATCGAGCTCTATCCGGACGTTCGCGAGTACCCGGCCGACGCATTGGCTCGCACGGGATACGCCAACCTCGGTCAAGGTGGCGTAACGAGGCTCTTCGATTCCGACCACGAGGGTGTGTTGGACCTGCACGTTCGATGGATGCAAGACTACGGCTTGAACGGCGTCGCATTGCAGCGTTTCGTCGTCGGGATCGCTGAAGAGCGCGGCGAGTGGAGGAACAGCGTTGCTTCGCACCTGAAGCTCGCATCGGAACGCCGTGGCCGTACGTTTTACATCATGTACGACATTTCCGGCCACGACGGCCACAACTTGGCCGAGTTGATGCTGAGAGATTACCGGACAACCATCCGCGACGATCTAAAACTTCCTGCTTCGGAGAGCTACGCGCGCCAAGGGGACCGACCTGTGGTGGCGATCTGGGGGTTCGGTTTCAAGAATCGCAAGGGAACGCCGGAGCACGCAGAGCGTGTCATCCGCGAGCTTCGAGAGGTCCACGGGTGCTACGTTGTGGGCGGGGTTCCCTACGATTGGCGCCGGAACGAGACGCCGGAAGGCAGGCGGTGGCTCAAGGTCTATAAACGATTCGACATGGTGATCCCGTGGGCGGTCGGCCGCTATCGGGATCCGGCGCAAGTTGCCGAGCATGCCAACACCATTTGGGCACCCGATAAGGCGTATTGTGAGGCCGAGGGCATCGATCTCAAGCGCGTCATCTTTCCCGGTTTCGCCTGGTCCAACCTAAAGTCCAACCAACGCAACGCCCCTGAGCGGGCGTTGTCTCGGCACATGGAGGACACGCCCTCAGCGCCTCAAAACGCCATCCCGCGGCTAGCGGGTGAGTTCTTCTGGGCTCAGGCGTTTCACGTCGCGAAGCTCCAGACCTCTGCTTTCATTGCGATGTTCGACGAGTTCGACGAGGCTACTGCGATCGCCAAAGCGGCGGAAGATCGACGCATGATCCCGACGGACCAATACTTTCTCACACTAGACGCGGACGGGACTAGAGTCTCGTCGGATTTCTACCTCCGGCTTGCGGGTGAGGCAACGCGCATGATCGAAGGTCGCCTCTCTCTCACGGACAAAGTACCCATTGACACCGTCCCTGATCCCGACGCCGTAGCTCGTGAAGTGCAGATCACCCACGGGTTCCGCGGGATTCTCGGTCGAGACCCGGATCCGGGTGGCCGCGCGACGTACCGAGCGCATTTCGCATCTGGCGGCACGATGCTGGAGTTTTGTGAGGCTCTCGTAAACAGCATGGAGTTCCGGCAGAACCGAAGCGCGCTCAAGCCCGAAGAGTGGCCCGACGTGCTCTACAAGAAAATTCTCGAGCGAGAGCCGGATCCTCGGGGACGCCAGCACACCGAGGACGAAGTCAGAAACGGCCGTCTGGCGCATAGAACCGCCGTCATGCTCGACAGCGACGAGTTCCACTCACGCTTCCTAGGATTCGTGTAGCGATCAGACCCGATTAGGCGAACTGGATTCTGGAGGGTTCTATAGAATCCGGAGATGGCACCGCAGCCCGCCAGTTCGTCACCAACAATTTCACGTTTTTTTATTTCTTGTCGAGGACAAGTCCTGGGGTGAGCGAAATACTCGATATCGGACGAGAGGATAAAGGGACAAGGAGACAGCATGCTGCCACCACGGGTACTTTCCGCCGTTGCGCTCCCGCCGTTCGAATCGGATGGTGCCCGAAAAGGATCAGGTGGCGGTCCGTTGCCAAAGCAGCCTTGATCGCTTCGCCGAATTGGGTTTCGTTGACCTCGTGTGGACTGTACCGCTCTAAATCACCGACCGGCCCGTGCCTACATTCGTTCTTTTGCTTGTCGCGATTGGCGCCCGATCGAACGAGCCATTCAGAGTCGAAGAACACCAAGCGAACTCGCGCCTCACCTTCACCGACCTCCATATACACGGGTCCGGGGCAGCCTCGTTTCGGCAGAAACTGAATACGGTCATCGCTTTGCAACCAGCCGTTCACAAAATCCCCTTGGGCTTCGATTCGTTTCAACCCGTCCGGACCGCTCTTATCCCAATCGTGGTTTCCCGGAATAACAACAGCTTTCGTGTCGCCCGCGGCTAACTCGAGCTGTCGTGTCAGTAGATCCTCCTCGGCCGCGCGCTGGGTTCCGTTCGGCGGCAACCCTTTTGGGTAGATGTTGTCGCCGAGAAAAACGATCATCGTTTTCCCGGGAATCGTCGCGTCCCGAACCGAATTGAAATTCGCTTTCCGAACCGCGGCCGCGGTCCCGGTAACGGGCTCGCCAGCGTCGCCGATCAGAATCACGCGGTAGCGGAGTTCGCCGCCCGTCTTTGCAGGATCGCAGTTGGTACACTGCGTATTCATCCCGTCTCGGATGTAGAGCGAATGGGTGGCGCAGCCGCCGGCCAAAAGCCCTCCAACAAGGAGCGCGCCCAGCGTCGTGATGCGAACGGAAATTGAGGGGTATCGGTTCATCTCACTCTCCTTACTGAGCGTGCACAAGACCGTAACTGAGACGACGACGGTGATATGGCGTCCGCCTACGTCTTTCGGACTCGATAGTAGAGAAACTTTTGTGTCTTCCCTTTGGCGAGCTTCTCTCGCAAAGAAAGGTGATCCGTACGTCCGCTATCGAGGAGCTCTCCAAGGTGAACGACGAAACCCTTGACGTCCTGAAGAGGGTTGCCCAGATCGATGTCCATTTCGGCGAGGTGCACGGCCGCCACGCCCTTGGGAACACCAAACACGATCTGAAGACTTGGCCCTCCCTCCGCACGGAAACTCCGCAACTTGAAATCCTTGGGGTCCACGCCGAATCTCTGCGCCGCCCGATCCAGAAGCTTAAGGTGAATCTTGGACTTCGGGCTGCCTTCGTCGTAGAACCGTTTTTTCGAGCCTTCTGCAAGCTCCACCACCATTGCGTACAGGCTCGCGGCCGCGCGCGTGTAGACTCGATCCACCCCGGCGAAGAACACGTCTTGCACCGGATGCAGCAACGAGCCTGTTGGTAGTTCCCGGCCCCTCAGTGCGGCAAGTACGTTCAACAGGCAGGCCTTGCGACGCTCGCGAGGCGCATCGCTCGCAAGCCACTTTGCGATCCTCTTGTTGTCGAGCTTGGAGTCGGGGGCCGTCGCCACGCGGCGCATCTCGTCGTCCCAGCCGGCGATGTCGGTCGTTAATTCGACCCGCCGCGGGTCCTCCTTGGCGGCTACCGGCACGAGAGTTTCCTCGCCCTCTTTGATGCGGAGCTTGATGCGCTTTCCTTTGGCGAGTTCCAAGTCTTCGATCTTGGGCTTGATCCAATAATGCCCCGATGGAAGGGCCCGCTCGTTAGCGCCTCGGAACTGAAGACATCCATCGTCGGAGACCGTGACTTTCAGCCGAAACTCCCACGGGCGCCACCCGTGGATGCGTTGCACGGTTCGCATCCTGAGAGCGGTCACAGAACTTCGACTATCGAACTCAAGGTAGAACTGGCGCGGGGAGGCGTCCGTTTCCCCCTTGAGCACGAGTCCGCTCTCGTCTTCAGACATCTTGACCCGGATCGGCGTGCCATCTTGAATGAGTTGGATTTTGAAACTCTCGCGCATGATTACAGCCTCCACCAAAATTTCGTCCCTCGTCTGTTGGCGTTAGCGGGGCCAATCTCCGAGGAACCTTGGAAATCCCTACTCTATCGCACTCTGTGATAGAACAACCGGCTCGTTAGGCCCAAAACGAGACACACCGCACGAGATTCCGCTCTCCCGGAGATTCCCGATGCGCTTGAATAAGCCATCGTCCGTCGGAAGGATCGCCCTGATTCTCATAGGTGATCCGGGCAGAGACGCAGCTCCAAACTCGCGGTTCTTCATCAACTCTCTGTCGTAATTTTGTCCTAGTCCCATTGCTTCAACCTCTCGCCATTACGCATCGTTTCCGCGCGTAGGCTTTTTCGTCACCTTTTCAAAGGGATGTCGACTCGATCGGCTTATGTCGTTGCGCTTGTGCCTTTCTCGATCGATTCCTACCCATACCGGAAAGCATTTGAGATGCATTCTTTTTCTTCGTGTCTGCTCTCACGGGGTGCCTCCTTTCTTTTGACCGCCCGCTGCAACAACCGATGATCTTTGAAGAAAGTCACTCACCAATTTCAACTAGATTCAGAACTATCCTTGTCTGTTTCGCCGGATGTCTCACAGTGCGTCGGGACGTCATGCGCTCCTACCGTCCCGGTGATTCAACCGAGTCGCGCACGCCCCGAGTCCGCTCAGTTGTTCTTACCCTGCGAGACGCCGTAGACGATGGTCTCGTCCTTCCCCGCCTTCTTGTACTTGACCGTCATCGACGACTCGACCTTTTTGGGCAGATGTGGATCGCGTTCGATCAGGTACCTCAGGTAGGCACCCAGTGCGCGAACGTGATGCCACTGAGCGAAGAGCTCTTGAATATCGCCGTAGCAGGCCTCGATTTTCTCGTAGGACTGTCCGCCTTTGATGGCTTCCCGGAGCGCCACCAGCCCAGCGCCGAACGATCGCCACTGTTGACGGGTTCGGCTGTTGAGATCGGCGAGTCCGGCAATGGTCGTCGTTCGCGCTGTTTTCCAGTGTTCCGCTTCATGTCTGGCCAGGAGGATGTAGTCGTGCTGGAACCGCGCTGCCGCGGCCGAGGCGAGTTGAGCCGGGGTCATCCCGTCTGCCTCGAGATAATGCTGCCAAAGCGGGCCGTACCAGTTGCGCCGCAAAGCCAGGTTCTGTCGAATGGCGGGGAAGAGGTCCGTCGGGAACATCGCGGCGCCCAAGGCGGTACCGAACAACTGGGCGTCGCTGAAATTTGCCTTCGCTAGCACCGGCTCTAGAACCTCCGTGGGGAAGTTGAGCTGACAAACGACATTCGCTTGTTTTCCCCCGATCGCCTGGGCGAGCTCTGCCTTCACCGAATCGCTCTCTCCCGGTGTCACCGCGCGCCACAGAACAGCGTGGTCGACATAGCGGCGGAGGTCTCCATCTGAGGTCTTTCCGTCCCACTCCGCGATAAGACTGAATGCATATGCGAACTCGCTCGCTTTCGGATCCTTCGTGGCCGAGAACTTGGGCATTGATGCCTGGAAGTCCGTCGTCCAAGTCAGCTTCTCGCCGGCCATGTCCTGCTCGTAGGATCGCGTTCCCTGAAACGAGATCTGCTTGAGTCCTTGTGCATTCTCGCGTTTGATCTCGATGAGCTTTCTTACGTCTTTCCCGGAGAAGCTCCACTTGCCGAGGCCGAGCGTGAGCCCGTAGGAGCGCGTGCGGACGACCGACTTCTCGTTGAGATAGGCCTCGAGCGTGACACCGTTGCCGGCCGTCGCGTCGTTGAGGACGCCGGTCAAATCGCCGCGGATCAGATCCGTGTGGTAGCGCGGCAGACGCGACTGGTTGAAACGGGCCTGCAAGACGCTCGTATCGGTCTCGACCCGCGAATACTCGTACGCGAAGCTGATCGATGCTTTCGCCGTGGCCACCTCTTTGATCGTTTTGGCCACCGTTGTCTTGAACGTCTCCCAGTGCTTTTTCAGCTCGGCCCGCCTCTTCGCAATCTCTTCCAGCGGGGTGTTCTCCCCGATGCGATCGAAAACCGCTTTGAGTGTCTCCAGCTGTTTCTTGTTCAGATTCGAGGCGGCGAGCAGCTTGTCGACGACGTCTATCTTGTCCTTGATCAAGCCTTCGACGAAGTTCTTCAGAACCTTTTCGACCGCTTTGCTATCTTCGAACTCGGCCCCGACGGTGATGCCCAGCGAGCCGGACAGCGACTTCTTGTTCGCCTTCTTGAGGGCGACGCGCAGGTCCGTGCCGCTCGCGCGGGTGAAGATCAGCACGTAGTCGTCCTCCACCGAGACCTGGAAGCTCACGGTGGCGGAAGCCCCGACTTTGATGTTGAAGACCTCGCCGCCGTCGATGAGGCGCCCGAGAAGATTGACTTGGCTCGCGATGACGTCGGACCACGACAGGGTGACTTTTGCACCGAGCTTGCCGCGAACGGTCATCGCGAGTGCGTCGCCAGGCTCCAAGGCCTCGACGTGCTTGCGAAACAGCAGGAGTCGGGGAGAAAGGAGATCTCCGTCGTCCGCCGATGAAACCCCGAGCACCGCCTTGCCGACGGTCTCGTTGCGATCATGCCGGCGGTAGTCGCTGAAGGCGATGCCTTTTTCGGCCTCGACAGAAAAGCCGAACTTCAGATCCTTTTCCAGCTCGAAGGAGGCTTTTCCTTTGGCGCCCGCCTCGACGCGATACTTCAGCCACGCCTTCTTCCCGTCGAAGGGTATTTGGGGTTTCAGATCGAGCCCGCTCTTCACGGACTTTTCTTCGTTCTTCGTGTCGCTTCCGATGACCCCGTCCGGGTCCTTGTCGTCCACGGAGTTGAACACGTGAAGCGCCACGCCACCATTGATGGTAAAGGTAACGTTGTCGATGCCGATGGGGATCTTCTGGCTCGTCGACGAGTCGACGATCTCAAAAGGTGCTTCGCCCAGCTTTTTGTCAGCATAGGGCAAGACCTTCTTGGCGAGGTCTATCACGGGGATTGTAGTGTCTTCGTCACTCACATTCATCTCCTTCTCTGCAAGGGTTCAAAGAGCGCGACTTCTGAATCGCGCTGTCAACGTTTCTAAGTAAGACGGACATGAATCTGAGATTCTGGTCCCGCCCACGGGCCATGTGGCGGGAGTTTTCGCGCGCACCGACAAAGAGCGTGGAGTCCATAAGGCGCCGGCCGGAGTCGCTGCCAGCGTCAGCGGCGCGGTGGGCCTCGAGTTCCCCGTCACCGAGGAGATGATAAATGTGCTCGTGCCTCACCACGTTAATCCACTTCGACTCGACCAGAACAACGGTGTTGTCGTCTGGGGCGCCCGTACGACCTCGAGCGATCCCGAGTGGAAATATGTCAATGTGCGCCGACTCTTTATGTTCGTGGAGGAATCCATTGACGAAGGCACGCAGTGGGTCGTCTTCGAGTCGAACGATGAGACGACGTGGACCCGATTGCGTCTCACGATCTCGAACTTCCTGATGGACCTCTGGCAGGAGGGCGCCCTGCTCGAAGAGGCGGAGCAACAAGACACCCAGTCTCAATGAACCTCCTCCGGCGGGTCCCAAGCCCAGTCGGGCCGTGGTCCGGGTCGGATTGCTCCATCTTTTAGAAACCAACTCCTCCTTCCACCTCATCATCAGCACCTCCATCGCGAGGCGTTCAATGAAGTTCCAAAGCTCCTTCTCGGTCCGCTCCTTCTGAATTTCCCTGAGCAGGAAACTCGGCCATCCCCGCTATCCATCCGCATGTTTCACCTCTTGGAGATAGAGACGAAGTTTGGGTCATGAAACCTCCCTCTTGAGCCTCGCCCTGAGACCCGCAAACTGAGCAGTACCTTGACTAACGTCCTTGCTACGTCAATCGAGAGGCGAGTTTATTTTGGCGAACGACGCGTACTCTCACCTTTATGTCCGTCTTATATAGGAAGGGGCCACGGTGCGCGGAATTCTCTGGGTTTAAGCGTGCGAGTCGAAAGAATCGAGAGCCACGAGGAAAGTTTTGGCCGGACTCGGCGTGACTCGAGTGGTCGGCTCCACATCTTGCTTAGGAAGGCAATCGAGATCCAGTCGCCGCAGAACGAGAAAAAAAGCGCTCAAAGCGCTCAAAGCGCTCTCAACAATGGGATTGCTTTGAAACTGCATTTATCGCATCGGGCTAAGTGATTGTGTTGTGGGCACATAAATTCGTCGAACATTCGCACTATCCGAGCCTGACTTCCAAGAGTGCCCGGCGTACTGTAATTATGAAAAAGACTACTTAGTCAGGTACCTTGTTTCTGCCAGGGTGTGAAGGCGTTGTCGACTCCCCGGAGCCGTGCCTCGAGCTCGGGGTAGTGGCGCTTCAAGACGTCGACCATGGTTGTGTTGTCGACCCAGTCGATGCCGGCTTGGGTGTAGATCTCGGGCGTGAAGTCTCGAGATAGGAACCGGTCGCTCTTCAGCCGTCGCGACGCCATGAGGATGAACACGCGGAAAACGGTGTCGCCGAAGCCGAATCCCTTGGGAAACGTCTCCGCGAATAGGCCTACTTGGAGATCGACGGCGTCGACGTCGTCTTTGTAGAGCTCACGGATCTCGCGCTGCCACGTCGCGTTGGCCGTCAGCTCCTCGAACGAGGTCACGCGCTCCAAGTGCAGGAGCTCCCGAAAATCGTTGTAGCGCGGCACGCCCCGCTCGCGATCGCGCAATATGTCGATCGCCGCCAGGTCGACGAGAGCCCCGTCGCGTCGGCGCAGCTCGCGGAGTCCGTCCGGAAAGTTGTGAAGGACCGGAGCGCCCGACAACGCAGTGCCAAACGTGTAGAAAAGGTTCGCCATGCCGAAGGCGTTGACGACCCCGCGGGCCTCGGCGCCGGTCACGTCCTCGAGGGCCAGTGTGGCGTCATTGAGGACCGTGTCGTCCGTGAGCGAGCGGAAATCGTAGGCGTCGGGCATGAGCGGGTGGAATCGGTAGACCGAGACGAATTCTTCGGTGAGGGAGTAGGGTGTGCCGTGGTGGTCCGTCCTCGACCCGGGGATGCCGCGGAATGTGTCGAACCGTCGTCCGAAAGTGCGCTCCTTGCCTTTGCCGAAGAGACCCCACCAATTCCCTTCGAGTCCGGCGATCGCGCCGGGGTGGTCGAGGATAGCTGGCGTCCACTCGACGGTATGAATCTTGGCGATGAGCGCAGCGTTCACCAGTCGCGCGTGGTCGAAGAGGTCGTCGTCGGACCATTTGGGGTTGTCGGCAGCGAGCCGATCGCAGATCGCGTTGTGCTCGAGCGTGAACAATGTATGCATCAGGCTGAGACCGACCCACCAGTTCTTGTTGAATCCAGTGATATCGATGCCGCTTTCGTCCAACGGCAGTAGTCCGTCGTCGCCGATGTGGAGTTTCCCCCCCTCGCCGCGGACGATGGCTTGCTGCTCCTCGCTGCTTCCATAGAGCTGCGAGCTGTCCCACCAGAACGACTCCGTGTTCGTGAAAGTCGGAGGCAAGTGTTTCGATTCCTCGGTACGGGTCGTGTCTGGTTGCGTGCGCCGAATCAGCATCGGCCGCTCGGAATCGGGCCACGGGTCGTCGGCTTCGAGCGGGATATTGAACTGGTTGTCTTTCTGGTTCGGGCCGTGGGAGAACCAACCGTGTACTTGAAACTGAATCCATGCCGCGACGAGTAGATTGATGTGCTCGGCAGGGACGAAAGCGTCGCGTTTCATAAGCTTCCGGCTCACTTCGCGCGGGCTCGGCTCGAGCAGCCGTTCGGTATCGGGAAAGCCGCGGTTCAGAGGAACGTTGCGGCCGAATCTGGCGCCGACGCGGCCCATTCCAGGCGTTTCGAGATCGTTGTAAGTGCCGTCGGCCATACGGGCACGTCGTCTCCGGTCTTCCGGTCCGGGTGGCGCCTTCTTTTCGAGCTCCGGCTCAGTGTCATACAGATTCTCTCGCCTGAGTTGATTGCGGATTCCCAGCAAGGCGAGTAGTCCGCCAACGATCCCGCGCTCGTGCCAAGGTTTGAACCAACCGGCCATGTCCGCCTCCTCGCTTTTCAAGAATTCATTTAGGAGTGTCGAGTTTTCAACGAGCCGAGGCTACTCCTTACCCCGGGACGCCGTCAACTGACGTTTGGGTTTGTATTCGATACTCGCCTCAACTAGACTCCTTTCGTTGTTGCCGGCCCATCCTGGCCTCACGCATAGAGTTGACATGAAATAAATACGGGGGAGTGCTTCTACTGCCGAGCGGGCGGTAACCACTAACGCGCATGCCGGATGACCCGATTTTCGAGCCCCTTCGTTTTCGGAACCTGGAAATCAAGAACCGGATTCTCCGTTCGAACGTCTCCGGACGGTTCGACAACTATGACGGCTCCGGAACTCAGGCCCGCATAAACTGGGAGTTGAAATTCGCGCGAGGAGGTGTTGGCGCGATCATCTCGTCCTTCGTGCCGGTCACGATCCAGGGCCGCATCGTGCCCAATTATGCAACCATCGATCGCGATGAGTGCATACCTTTCTGGCGCGAGCTGGGCCGGAAGGTCCACGAACAAGACTGCAAGTTCATCCTTCAGCTCAGTCACAGCGGTCGGCAGCGAGATATCCCCGGCGTCGAGTTCGGCTCAGGCTTGAGCTCGACCGACCAGGACGAGGAGTTGCACGGATTCCCGTGCCGCGCAATGACAAAGAACGAGGTCACGGAGACGGTGACCGCTTTCGCCGAGGGCGCGCGGCGAGCACGAGAGGCAGGGCTCGACGGTGTCGAGCTCCACGGGGCAAACGGCTACCTGATCACTCAGTTTCTCAGCTCTGCCATCAATGATCGAGAGGATGAATATGGTGGCCCGCTCGAGAACCGCGCCCGGTTCGTTCGCGAAGTCGTTGGCGCCATCCGCGAGAAGGTCGGGCCGGATTTCCACTTACAGATGAAGATCAGCGCTGTGGAGCACCACAATGTCTTGGATTTTTTTCCTGACAAAAAGCGCGCCGGCAACACCCTCGAGGACTCTATACAGGTCTGCAAATGGCTCGCGGAGGACGGCGTCGACGCGATTCACGTTTCGTCAGGAAGCTCCTTCCCACACCCGACGAACCCGCCGGGAGACCTCCCGCTCGAAGCTGCGGTCCGCACATATGACATCATGGCCTCGAGTGGGAGTCGTACTTTCGCGAACTACAAAAGCTTGCGAAGTCGACTGCTCGGCCCACTTCTGCGCCGCGCGTGGATCAAGGCACGCGGTGAGACGATCGAAGGAATCAACCTAGAAGCGTCCGAGGTGATCAAAGCGGCGGTGCCAGTTCCGGTTCTTTGCACGGGAGGTTTCCAGACGGCTTCCGTCATCCGCGGGGCCATCGAGGCCGGTCGCTGCGACGGTGTGACCATCGCGCGACCGCTCATCGCCAACAACGATCTCGTAAAAATGTTCTCCGCGGGCAAGGATCGACCCGATGAGCCCTGCACTTACTGCAACAAATGTTTGGCCCATGCAGCCAAGAACCCGCTCGGCTGTTACGAGGAGAGCCGTTTTCGGTCCCACGAGGAGATGATCGAGGAGATCATGACGGTCTTTGACCCACCGCCGTTCTCGACGTCGGGATGAAGCGCGGCACTGCCGAATTTCTGGAGGATCTATCATGAAGGTTCCCTGGTACCGGTTGCCAACGTTTCTGGCGCTCATCAAGCTTTTCGGCTTCCGAGAGGAGCTCCGCCACCACAACCTTCACAATACGCAGCCCGACCTTCCCATCGAGCCGGACCCCGACGAGCCATTGCCTCCCACGACTCCGCGACAGCGGCGCGCCCGCACCGCCGATGGCACGCACAATGACTTGGACGTCCCGGAGATGGGGAAGGCCGGCGCCCGCTTCGGCCGCAACGTACCTCTAAACGACGCCTTTCCTGACAAGGAAAACCTTCTGATTCCCAATCCGCGCACGGTGAGCAACAAGCTCCTGGCGAGGAAAGAGTTCGTCCCTGCCACCAAGCTCAACCTCCTCGCGGCCGCCTGGATTCATCGGGCCCGAGATGCAGGCTCGAACGTTGGCGAGGCAACGAGTTGAACACCGAATCGGGTGCGAGATACTCAACAAGATGACCGCGCTCGGGATGCCCGATACGTACTGCGCCGAGTGAGTCTGCGACCGGCACCGGGAGGTCAGCGATTTGCTTCGGGCCGTGCAACAACGCCTCGTGCATTCACGAATAAATCTCCGAATCCGAATACCGCGTCCGAAACCGTCCGTGCATCAATGGATCCTACTCTAGCTCCCGCTGAGGTAGAATCATCCATTCTAAACGCGCAGGCTGCCGCAGCTATTGAGTTCGTTGTTTCTGGGACGGCGTACGTCAATCAAGGAGCTGGTCATGGACAAAGAGTTCACCACGGACAACTGCAGCGTTGTGCCGGATTACGATCAGAACGAGTGTTGCATCGAACATGACTGGGCCTACTGGAAAGGAGGAACCTTCCAAGAGCGGCGGGACGCGGACAGCAAGTTCTTGGAGTGCGTCAAGGAGACCCGGTCGGGATTCCTCGCGCCGTTGCGTTGGCTTGGCGTGAGAGTGGGCGGCATCGGGCTGTTCCCGACTTCGTTTCGATGGGGCTATGGCTGGAAATGGCCGACCACCAAGGCGCCAAATGACGATCGCTCGCCTGTTAGCGAAGAGAGTCAACGAGAGACTCTCCAGGCAGAGCTGGTCGAAGCCCGGAAGAAGGACCAGCGTCGTCGAGAAAGGAGCTAGGCGAAGAACGGCGCATTTACCGTCGCCGCAGAACGAGAAAAAAGCGCTCAAAGCGCTCAAAGCGCTCTCATCAATGGGATCGCTTTGAAACTGCATTTATCGCATCGGGCTAAGTGATTGTGCGCGAGTCGGTGGCCGCGAGGCTCCGGGACCTCCGAGAGCAAGCTGTCCAGCAGGCGCCGGTCGATAGTCCGTTGTTCAGTCTCCTAAAGGAGTGGCAGCCGGGGGACATTGCGCGGCTCAAGACTGACGTGTTCCGGGAACAGGTGCAGCTCAATGAGGAGCTGAAACGGCGGCTTGTCGTCGTCACGGGCTCCCCCATTTCGAGCAGTACCGCCGCGTAGGCTGCTGGAGCGAATTACGTCGTCGGTGTGGAAAACAGGAGATGCAGGCGCCGCACAGGAGGCCTTCATGGTGATCCAACCACTGGTTGGGCTCGGTGTCTACACAAAGGAAAGAACCTTTGACCTGTGACGTTCGGTGCCGGTGCTTCCGCTGTCTACGGTTGGTGATTCGTACGCATTCCATCGCCACAAAAGCGCTGCATTTCGTCATTTTTCCAGAATTACGTGGAGAACAACCGCACTTACGAACTCGACCCGGGGGCTGGTATTGGGCCCCCCAGTGTCTCCGAAGACAACCTAAAGCGCAGCTTTTGCAGTGGCTCAGAGCAGATCTTGACTCGGCACACACTATTTCGCCCGTTCGTACAGCCTTGTTAAGAGCCCGTGCTCGTATCGCGCCCTCAGCTTCCCGCGGACTTGTAGGCTATCTGCGTTTTCGTATCACCTCCGCCGAGCATCCAGTCGTCCGAACCTAGTTTCGTCAGAAGTTCGTGGCCGATCTCGGCCGTGTGGGCTGCCGAACATTTCTTGAGCTTGTAATCGAACGAGAACTCGGCGACGACCAGTTCGCCTTTCGCGAATGGCTCGGTGACTTTTCGACCTCGATGCCAGAACGTCAACGCGACGTCGGCTTTACACTTGCCATCGAGTTTGATTTCCGCACCCTCATACTTGACTTCGTGTGCGACGAAATCGTTCACGATAGCGAGTTTCTTATCCTGGATTGACGGTTTCAACTTCTTCAGCTCGTGGAACACCTCAGCAAGATGGCCGACGGTCTCGAATGTACTCCCGTCCGGGAACTCCGCCTGGCCGGATTTCGAAAAGATACGCCGCAGGGGGTCGGCTTCGCCGTGCTTCAAGACGACGTCCTCCTCGAGTTTTTCTTTGGCGTCTTCAGCATTGTGGCGTCTTACGGCCTTGGGGTTAGGTAGAACGAGCGCGTCGTCCGCCACTTCGATGTCGTCGTCACGATACTTCACGGAGACACGTCTCATGGGTTCTGGTTTGCCGTCTTTGATCGTCGTTCGCTCGCGGCAACTGCGCTTATGCGAGGTCCCCCAGATATCAAATCCCTCGGTGTCGATGTAATAGACCCATCGACGCTTGGTCTCTTCCAAGGAACCAGTCACGCTCACGCCATTCAAGGAGGAAACCACCAGCTCGACGTGCCGCCAGAATTCCTCGACGACCCTATCGCGACGCCCCACCGCAAACTTTTCCAGTCTCAGCAACGCTTTGAATTCCGCCGATTTGATCTTCGGTGGCATGATTTCCCTCCTTTACCGGCTGACCGCTACGGGGCCGGTGCCCTGTTCTCCCGCGACCAAGACGCTAGTCGCTCCGGAAAGAGTCCCTTTGGACACACTATGGGTCGGTACCTATCTACTAGATGAGACGGACACGATCGTTGAATTCGCGGATGGTAGCCTGGAGTGTGTCGTCGTGAACGGCGACTCGTTATCCGTTGTTACCGATGTAACTGGTCTCTGGCGTTAGGGGGGGTCGTAGAGAATCTCTTTTCAACGCTTCCCAAAGGTTCTACAGACTGTACTTTCCAAAAAAACCAGTTACAACAGTTACATTAGTTACAGAGATCGCCCACGCCTGCCCTGAAGAACTCGCTCGGCGTCGTCACGAGGCTATGAGGCCCCCTCGGTTGCGCGAGCGTTGATACGCTCGACGAGACCCAGAAACCATCGCTCGCTGAATCCGCCCAAAAAGCTGAGCGCGACCAGGGCAGCCATCGTGTTGTCTCCGAAGCTCAAGAATCCCTGGTGCATGAGCATCAGGATCGCGAACGTGACCAGCGGACCAAATAAGGGCCGCGTTATCGTCAGCCCCAGCGAAGCTTTTAGCTGCGGGATGCGTGTCGACGGATCGGAGCGCATGACCGTATACGCAACGCTCAGCATGCCGCCAAACACACCGCTCAGCATCCCGAGCCGAAACGCATCAACGTCGATGCCGTCGACCCCGGCGGTTATGAAATTGGACAGCTCGAACAGCAGCAACGCGGATCCGACCAAGAAAACCGCGATGACTCGCGATTGCTTCTTGATCTGCTCGATGTTGAAGTACTCGTTCTGAGACTGGGTGTGAACGTGGTAGAGGATCTCACGGAGGCGATCGCGAAGCTCTTGATCTTGCGCGTTGTCGCCCGACTTTCCCGCCTCATCCGCGGCACAGGCACGCCAGTTTTTCAGCTTCTTCGATGCTTCGGCTTTGGCAGACTCCAAGCGCAATCTCAGCGCCGTGCCCTTGAACTCGTCCACCATTTCACGCTCAAATGACTGCAAGAACTCCCACCCCGCGTATATCCTGTGCTTCTCCAGCGCAGCTCGGGCGTAATCCAAGAAAGTGTTTGCGGATGCCTTGGTCGCATCGTTGATAGAGCTGTGATCTAGCCGCGTTTTTGCCGCGAGGTAAGCGGCCGCGAGGCGCTGCACATCAAGTGATCCTTTCAGCAGCTCGCTCGTGCGATCCTCCGGTGGCGTGCTCATGACGACGCTGGAAGCGAATGCAGCGCTACGGTCAATCGTTCGACGGGACACGGGGGAAAGCTACGAATCGTTTTTGAAGGAGCTAGCAAGGAAGAGTGGTATCGAAGAGCCGAGCCGAGCGGACCTGGCGAAGGTGGACAA
>SMVB01112503.1_pt1 | contig 19864 bp, 14 predicted proteins | sample 2456461 | NCBI WGS metagenome assembly SMVB01 (sample SAMN11095934, study PRJNA526329) | marine sediment metagenome | biome: Marine sediment; feature: Surficial sediment; material: Deep marine sediment; isolation source: Hadal surficial sediment | place: Pacific Ocean | collected 2014-05 | depth...
ACAGCAACTGCAGCAGGATTTTCGGCGTAAACGAATAGGATAGCCTGAGGCGCAGCAGGTTGGCGGTGAAATCTCCACCCGGCACCGGCAGATCGAAGTCATTGTAGTTGAATGCGAGCTCGGAACTGAACTTTTCGCCGATGCGATATCTCACTGTCGGCGCTAACGAAACCCGGTCTCCGCCGAAGCGGCCACCCACTGTTGTACGCAGGCCGAAATTGAGTGGCTTTGACTCATCGCCTCTCCATATGATCTGCACTTCCGCGTGGTCATAGGTACCTGGCTGGATGGTCACCCCGGGGATAATATCGAACGGCGTCTTGACACCCTCTTTCGTAATATTGAATCCCGTGTGTATTTCAGCGCCCGTATCGAACTCCCAGTGGGAATCGACGTGCAGAAATCCTGTCTCCTGAAAGCCGTCAAAATCCCAAAACCCGCGATAGGATATGTGCGGGCGGATCTCGAATAGGTTCCACAGATTATCCGGCCGTATCCGGCGCAGGACCAGCCCACTTACCTTGCGGTAATCACTTCGAGTGAGAAAGCCGACTTCGGGGTTAAATGCCCCGCCGATCTCCGAATAGGCGAAAACCATCGTCCAGTCGGCATTGTTGAAGTTTGCATTAACGGACAAAGCGTCGTCTTTACCTGTCAGCCCCGGGGTCGCGGTCCTGGCTGCCCACGCAGACAGCAACAGGTTTTCGCCAATACCCCAGCGGCCGTCGATCGCATAGGTCTGGTTTTGGTCATCGCTGCCGTTGCCAAGCAGGGAGCCATCGCCATCCCGGTTGACAATCAGAAATCCCACGGATGATCGATTGGCAAGTTCCTGATTGACGCGGACGACCGAAAACTTGTTTCCGGACGCAACTCCTGCGACTGCCTCGGAACTCATGAAAAGCAGGCCGACGTTGGTGGTGCCGCCGAGTTTCCCGGACAAGCGCAGGCCACCATCAATCGGAACCTGCGCTCCGTCTTCGCCAATGCCGATACGCCGGCTGAAAAACAGTTCTACTTCCCGTGGATTGCCGACCGTAAACTGTCCGGAGTTCTCCAGGAAAAACGGGCGCTTCTCGGGAAAGAACAGACTGAAGCGATCGAGATTGACCTGTTGGTCGTCGACCTCGACCTGTGCAAAGTCAGTATTGTAGGTCGCATCCAGCGTCAGGCTCGGCGTAATCGAGTACTTGATATCGAATCCAACGTCCTGTTCAGTTTCAGTACCACTCAGGCTGCCGCCACGCTGAGCTTTGCCTAATACGTAGGGCGTAAATTGAAAATTTCGCTGCCGCGGTACACGGACTCCCGTTATCGAACCGGCTTCAGATACGCGGATTAGACTACGATCCTGCGACATCGGCGCCCAGAACGCGACTTCATTGTTTCGACGGATCCGTCTTTCAATGTTTAAGCCCCACTCCTGCACCTCTCCCTTTCCGAAACGCAACGAAGTGAACGGAATTTCCATCTCCGCGCTCCAGCCTATGTCCGAAACCTCCGTCCGGACCGTCCAGGGGGCATCCCAATTCAGATTGAACCCGCCCTGACCACCAAAAACAAACTGCCCCGCACCTTCCCTGTTGATCTGGCCGTCGTATTCGATGCCGGCTGGGTTGGTGCCAAAGACATAACCGTTTTGCCGGTCCAGCAGGCCGTCGATCATGATCCTTATGCTGTCGGTATTGTCCAGCGATGAATCGCGCCGGCTGTCTGTTGAGATGATCTCCAGTGGCTCGTCGTCGTAAGCGATGATGCCGATATGCAGCGCCGTATCGGTAAATCCGATGTACACCTCGGTTCGCTGGGATGCAGCTTGTCCTGCGTTCGGTTGACTCTGCCAGAAATCAGTGATGGGCTCCGCACCCCGCCAGGCCGGATCATCGATGACGTTGCCATCAATGACCGGCGCCACCTGCAGCTCGAATGCCTGTGCTATCGGACGCGGTGCATTCGAATCAATACTCTGCGCAAACCCCTCAGGGGCGATCAACAGGGCCAAAAGGTTGCTGGCAAGGAAAAGTCGCAAAATATTTCGTTGCGGCGCTATCGTCACGGGTCCCCCGGGTGGTTGCTTTCGCAACTAAAGACGTCAGATGTGGCAGGCAAAACGGCTTGCAAGTTTAATGCAGATCAGACAAGAATCAATAGGTACAGTTCGCGGGACCGGGGCTTAGAACCTCAACTTATGTCAGGACGGATCGGCATGCGCAACAGGCAGGGCGGGCTACGACCCGGTGTGCAACTGGTCCGAGTATCCAAACAGGCCGGCAACGCCACCAGTGTGGATAAAAACGATGTTCCGGGCGCCTGCAAAATAATCTTTGCCGATCAGGTCGATCATGCCGGCAAGACCCTTGCCGCTGTAAACAGGATCAAACAACAAACCTTCCAGCCGCGCCAGCAACATGACGGCATCGTTCATTGCTTTCGTCGGGATGCCGTAGCCTTCACCAACGTAGTCGCAATTAGCGACAATATCCGCACGCTGCACAACGCCTGCTGCACCGACATATTCCGCCGTCTCCACCGCTAGCTTGTAGACCTTCTCCTCCTGCACGTCTTTCGGCGCATTGACGCCGATCCCGAGCAGGGGAATGTTCGCATAGCTGGCTTTGAGTCCGACAATCAGACCCGCCTGCGTGCCTGCACTTCCGGTTGCATGCACCACATGATCGATGACGATGCCTTCGCTGTTTGCCTGCGACATCAATTCAAGCGCGCAATCAACGTAGCCCAGGGCGCCGATACGATTGGATCCGCCACCGGGAATGATGTAGGGCGTCTTGCCTGCACCGCGTAATTCTTCGGCGACATCTTCCATAGCGGCATCCATGTCTGTTCCTTTTTCGACATCCCGTATATTGGCTCCGAATATCCTGTCGAGCAAAACATTGCCGGAGTTAATATAAGGGTCACTCGGATGTTCCACGCGCTTCTCGAAAACAAGCTCGCATTCCATGCCCATCTTGCAGGCCGCGGCCGCGGTCTGCCGCGCATGATTCGATTGCACGGCGCCCTGCGTAATGATCACATCCGCATTATTCGCGGCGGCATCCGCCAGCAGGAATTCAAGCTTACGGGTTTTGTTGCCACCGGTGCCGAGGCCGGTGCAGTCGTCCCGCTTCACATAGATATTCGGCCCGCCGAGGTGCTCGCTCAATCGCGGCATCAGCTCCAACGGGGTTGGCAGGTGCGCGAGGGACACTCGCGGAAAACGGGATAACAGCATACTGGTTCCTTTTCCGGGTAATTATCCTTGCGTCGGCAGAGGGGTCTCGCCCTTGGCCAGTTCCAGCGTTCGTTCCGCAAGCACATTGGTGGACGAAATAACCGGCACCGTGCAATTTTCACCGTCAAACACAATCGGTATCTCGGTACAGCCGGCAATGATGACATCAGCGCCCTGCTTCACAAGTTCGTTTGCCGAAGCCTGCATCGACTGGCGAATATCTTCACCCTGATTGCCGGCCTTGATTGCAGAGATCAGGCACATGAGTTGATCGAGTCCGTCTTTTTCGGGCACTAATGCTTCCCGGCCCGATGCCGTGATCGCGTCCTGGTAAATTCCGGTGTCAAGACAGCCATCGGTGGCCATTACGCCGACTTTCCGGGCATCCGGACAAACGCGATCAATCTCGATGACCGATTCATCAATGATGCTGATGAACGGAATGCTGGTACCTGCGCGCACGCCATCGAGAAACACATGCGCCGTATTGCACACCATCACGAGGAAATCGGCGCCGGCAACCTCGAGCCGTTTCGCCATAGCGCCAAGTGCGTCAGTGACGTCTGCCGATCCTTCGAGAATGGCGCGTTGCCGATTCGGTATGGTCGGGTCCTGGTCGACGATCATGTGGACATGGTCCTGGTCGCTGCCGGATTCCGTCATGGCGATAACCCTGGCCATGAAATCCACCGTGGCGTCCGGACCCATGCCGCCCATTACGCCGACTATTTTTCGTACACTTTCTGTCATTGCCGCTGCAGGCCCTTCTGAATTGCGGGCGAGAATAGCACTGTTTACACAAAGTGGGTGATGGCTGCACGTCGGAGTGCATATCGGTTAACCTGTACCTCCTTTTGGAGAACGGGACCGCTATGAGAATAAGAGCAATATTGGCCGTTGCAACATTCGCGGCCCTGATCGCGGCACCACTTATTGCGCAGGACGATGCGACCATGCCTAAGATAGATCAGCGCTCTTATCAGCTTGGAATCATGGGCGGATTCGCCGAGGTCGTAAAGCTAGGCGTCAAGCAACTGGCATTAAGCGAGGTCATGACACCGCAGGAAATGGACGGGGTTATGGACGACGCAATGGTTATTGCCAAGCGTAACCAGGTACAAATGTGGCGCGAGACAGATTTTCTGGTGACAGACCTGTACCCTGCCGACGTCGCCGAGGGCAAGCACGTGCTACTCATCTATGCTGGCAACACTCTGGACCGCTACCTGACGATCAAAGTGGACAAGGCGAGGCTTGTCGATAAGGGCGAGTACGAGGGAGCAGCGCGGGAGGAGATCGCAAGACGCTTCGGCCGCCTGTTGAGCTACCCTGACGCAGTCATCGACGATCTGCTCGAACGACAAAGCAACGCGAACTGATTCGAATAAACAACAAGAATTAATCAAAGGAACCATCTATTGAAAAACATTGTCGCCATTCTTGGCGCGGCTACTTGCCTTGCGGCCTGCGCAAACATGGGCAGCGATAATTCAGACGTCCCGGCAGAGCCGGGCAGCGCCAAAGTCGCTTTTCAGGAGCCGATTGATTTTATTCCGGCGGCGCTGGGATCCTACGAGTGGACGATAAGCACCGACAACCAACAGGCGCAGGCGTATTTCAAACAAGGCATCCAGTTGCGTTATGCCTACAACGTCAATGAAGCCGCGCGTTCGATGGCCGAGGCGCGACGCCTCGACCCCGAATGTGCGATGTGCTACTGGGGCGAAGCATTCGCGCTCGGCTCATTCCTGAATGGCGTGATGAGTGCCGAAAAAGGGCCGTATGCACATGCAGCGATTGAGAAAGCGGTGGCCCTCGCCAGCAGCGTGTTCGAAGTCGAACGCGACCTGATCATGGCGGCGCGTGTTCGATACCCGGGCGCATGGAATCCCGTGGACCGCCGTCCGGTGGATGAGGCCTTTGCAGCGGAAATGGCAAAGGTCTATGAGAAGTATCCTGACAATCATGATGTTGCCGTGGTTTACGCGGTGTCATTGTTCATGCTCGAGGAACGGCGCGGTTACCGTGACCTCGCGGATCCCGACCTGATCAGGCTGCATGGCGTATTGACGGGCGTGCTGGATGAGGACATCACCCATCCGGGCGCCTGCCATCTGTATATCCATGCCACCGAATCGAGTCAGGATCCAGGCCTCGCGCTGGAATGTGCAGATTATCTCGGCGCTGCCGTGCCTGTTGCCAGCCATATCCAGCACATGCCATCGCACACCTGGAATGAAGTCGGATTGTGGGGCAGGTCGGTACGCGCCAACACTGCGGCCCGAAATTCCGATCTGAAAGCGGCGGAGAACCAGGGGTTCTCATACGCAGATTGGCACAACCTGCACATGCTGCTGTTCGCCGCTTCCTATGACGGCCAGGGCGCTGTCGCCACCCAGGCCGGCAAGGATTACCGCAAGGTAACCGACAACGCGATGTACGAATTGTTGACGCTGCTGCGCTTCGGCCGCTTCGACGAGATCATCGAGAAAGACAACCGGCCGGAGGACGAAGTCGGCGCCGCACTCTGGGACTTCGCCTATGGCTACGCGAGCCTGAAAGAAGGCGACATGCGTACGGCAAAGAGCATGCGCGACCAGACGCTGGCTTTTGCCGCATCGACGGACAAGAAATTCCGTTTTCACCCGGCCGGTCAGGTTGTCGGCACGGTGGCTCACATCCTTGAAGGCGAAATTCTTCGGACCGAGGACGACCATGCAGGTGCAATCGCTGCTTTCGAAAAAGCAGTGGAGATTGAAGACTCAATGACGTATGACGAACCGGAGCCCCTGCCATTTGCGGCTCGCCATTGGCTTGGCGCTGCACTCATCGAAGCTGGCCGCTACGCTGACGCCGAAGAGCATTATCGTGTAGAACTCGCAGACCACCCGCATGACGTCTGGTCACTGCATGGCCTGAAGGCGGCCCTCGTGGCACAGGGTAAAACAGATCCGGATGTAGATGCAGACTTCGAGATAAGTACCGCAAGAATGGATGTGTGGATTACTCAATCCAAGTTCTAGTGTGAAAAAAAGCAGTTTCGACTAGCTGTGGATCATCTGCGCTAAACTTGTCGTGATTTGGTTTTCCGCGTCTGCAACCAGCCGTTCAATAATGCTAGCGGCTGGTGGTAGATCTTTGATCAGGCCTGCATCTTGACCATAGAATAACGGCGCCTCATCGGTGTCCCCAGTCTTGCGCGCTGCCCTTACACTGGCAACAGCCTCAGGCAAATTCTGACGCAGAAGCCATTCCCGACCGGACCATCGTTCCACAAATCTGTTGCGCTTGACCCGCGACATCGCGCCGGGCCAAACCTGGCTCGCGGCGATATCGGGTATCTCGGTCAGGACGGTGTCGTGGCCGTCGCTATCCAGTATCGCCTGCTTGTAATTGGCATCTATTCCGCATTCTTTGCTGGCGAGAAACCGCGTGCCCAGCAGGATCCCTTCGGCACCAAGCGCAAGGGCAGCAGCAAATCCGCGGCCGTCGGCGATGCCGCCGGCGGCCATCACGGGGGTTGGGGTAACCGCATCCACAATCAACGGAATCAATGCGACCGTTCCCATCCAGCCAACGTGCCCGCCACCCTCGGTGCCCTGCGCGACGATGATATCGGCCCCGGCTTCGGCGCCACGTATTGCTTCGGCAACATCACCGGCCATATACGTGACTTTGCAGCCCACGTCGTGAGCACGCTTTATCCAGTCGGCTACATCCTGATCTTTTCTCGGCCATGACAGGGATATGACTGCCGGCTTGGTCTCCAATGACGCTGCAAAACCAGCTTCGTCGGACAAGAACATCAGAGAATTGAAAGCGAAAGGAGCGTTGGTCAGCTTCCTGATCGATTTCGCGCAAGCGTGAATAGCGTCAGCGTCCAAGTGCGTGCTACCAATCATGCCAATCGCGCCTGCATTGCATACGGCGGCGACCAACACCGGAGAATTAAATTTTGAAGGCATACCGCCAAGCGCGATCGGATGCTCTATCCCTAAGATCTCGCAGATTCTTGTATGAATCATGACTGTGTTCTCTTTTATATGTGGTGGCGAGATAATGGGAATCGCCAACCCCGGTGCCGATTCGACCTGCCCATGAGCTGGCTACTCCCTTACCCGGATCCACTGCACCAGGCGCCGGCCCGCGACTTCCCCCACGAGGATGCTGCCATCGGGATGCAATCCAATGAACTCCTGATCGACGCCAAGCGGTTCGCCGTTCCCGGCGAATCCGGAGAGCTGAAGCTCGGGAATGAAGGTCTCGATCAAACCGGTCCTGGCGCTGCCGATCGAGATGCCCCTGGCATACCCATAACTCCCGCCGCCTGAGAACTCGGTGTCCAGTACGCCGGTCAACGATGTCGTGCCATCGACCACATAAATCCTGTCCTGGTCATCTATGGCAATCGAACTCGGTCTCCCGAAATGGGTCCACAGCCCGATGAAAGTTCCGTCCTGGTCGAAGATCTGGATTCGATTATTGCCCCGATCGGAAACGAAGAGCCGGCCTCGGGAATCTATTGCGAGGTGATGAGGATCGTTGAACAGCCCGCGCTCAGCGGTCGCCGCGTCCACCCCACCTCCGATCTGCATTATGAACGTCCCATCCGGCGAAAATTTGACCAGGCGGTTATTGCCACCGCGATGCCCATCCGTGACCCAAATCTCACCATTGGGGGCAACCAGCACATGGGAGGGACCATTGAAATGCGTCTCGTCGTCCCCGGCGACGGCCGCTTCGCCCAAGGTCATCAATACTTCTCCCTCCGGGCTCAACTTGAAGACCTGGTGCCCCTTGCCGAGTTTGAATCCCGCTTCTCCCCGACGTTCTCCTACCGGCGATCCCTCGGTCACCCAGAGATTTCCTTCGTGGTCCACGAAGAAGCCGTGCGGCCACCCGAAGAGCCCCTTGCCAAAGCTCTTCACCAGGTTCCCGTGCAGATCAAATTTGAGGATCGGGTCTACGTCAACGCCAGCGCAGTTGTTCCCGCCGCACCTGTCCATCAGCCACATGTGTTGGCCATCGGGATCCTGGTAAATCCCGGCTACCACCCCCAGAGTCCTCCCCTCCGGGAGTTTTGCCCAGCCGTAGAAAGCGCGATACGGATTGCTGTGCTGGGCGCTTGACACCGCGGCCACCATCACGGCCAGCGCAGCGAAACTTGCAACAAGTGTTGATCTGAATCGGCGTGAATGTGACATCTCGACTACCTCTCCGACAGTCCGGGTTGGGCGCTCAAGGATCAATCCTGCGAATCACATCAATTGATTCGAGCGCCGCCAGGTATTCCTCGACGTAATCGAGCGGTAGCGGGCCGAGTTCGGTCGTCAGCCAGTCGCGAATTTCACTGACGGTACGATTTCCATCGACAAAATTGAGTGCTTCGTAAACATACTGCCCGCTGCTGCCCCATAGTCCGGTGTGATGCCGCAGCTTCAGATCGGAATATTCATCCTCCGGCAACTTGTCCTGCAGATAGGAATAACCGAAGGCGCTCATCGGTCCCATGACATCCGGATTTCTTTGGTAAACAGTCTGGTTCCTGCCCGCGCCGGCGACACCCGCGATTTGCGAAACTGCAACCAGCTTCGCCAGATCGGCAAGATATTGCATTGCTTCGCCATGAGCCTCTTCAGACAGATTTGCGAATGGCTCTACGCTGTGAACCTTGCGGCGCTCCACCGTAAAATGAATATCGGTCACAGCGATCGCGTCGATCGCGTTCAGTTGCGCGCGACGCTCAAGCAAATCCGCCGTTCGGGCCAAAGCATTTCTTTCCAGTAGAGACAGGACAGCAGGCACATCTTCGTCCGACATGTTGGCAAGGAACCACGCGCTGACCGCGCCGATGAAGGCAGCGCGTTTCAGTTTGGTCGGGTCGATGTTTGCTGCGAGATCATAATTCGTGTGGATGTAGCGATCCGGCCAGTCGTGCAAATAGAGTCCCGGGATACGCCAGCTGCCTTCGAAGAACACATCGTGATCGCTGCCCATGTCGAGGCCTTCCATCAGGGCCAGCAATGGCTCTTTCCCGCCCTCCGGCGCATTCAACGGAAAATCGACGGTGTAGCCGCTCGCGAATCCCTCGGTTTGCTCGTTCATGAAGTGTCCGATCTCGTGTCCGAGATCGGCGATAAATGAAGGTACGCTGATCGGCCCGCCGGATATCCTGAAGACCGCCTTCGTCACCGGCCCGCCGCCAACCATGTCCATGTGAATATTGGCTTTGATGCGCGAGACATCCGGGTGCGAGCTCAGGTACATGATGCTGCCTTCTATTTCCGCCGGCCACAGGAAGCGGATGGTCCTCGATGGCCTCGGCAAGATGCCTTCCTGCACCAGTGCATTCAGTGTACGGGCCGTTTCGAGAATGGAGACGCAACCTGATGCATTGTCATTCGCTCCCGGACGCGGATGATCGAGATGGCAGGTGAAATGAATGTCTTCGTTAGCCCTGTCCGTGCCCCGAATTGCCGCCGTCGCAAATCCGTAGACGCCGGTTTGATGGCTGGCATCGACCCGCGCGTGAAGAAGAATTTCTTCGCCGCTCGCCAGGCGTGCTTGCAGTTTCCTCGCTTCACCGAGTGAGATCATGAAGCCGAACGATTCCGTCTCCGGAAAACTGTCCAGGTGTCCCCAGCGAACCAGCCGGTCATCTTCTTTCCACCAGGCCGAGCGCTGGTTGGGCGCGTAGGAAATAATTCCAGCGGCACCAAATTCACCGACTGCCCGCTCCACGACACTTTCAGGCTGACTCGAAGTCAGGACCAGTTTGCCCCTTATTTCCTTGCCCGCGTAATCGGCATTGCTTGTTCCGCTCCCGATGTCAACCAGCGTGGTAGTCGCCTCGCCCGACAAACTGTCCTGCGCCAGCGTAAGCGGCACGGAGTCCCAGTCGCCCAGCCGGCGGCTGCGAACTGTTTCTCCATTGACTTCGGTCAGTTCCCACAGCTCCGCAGACCGAACATCCCAGACCGGACGCGACTTCTGTGTACCGAACATCGTCTGGCCATCAGCCGGGTATTCCAGGAGTTCGACATCATCAAGTCCGTAGTGCCGGAGCTGATTCAAAATATGTTGCGTAGCGGCGTCGAACTGCGAACTCCCGCGCATGCGATGCTGCAACGTAATCGTGTCAAGATTTCTCTTGGCGGCCTCGCCCGATGTTTCCTCGGCAATTTGCTTCAGTACATCTTCGTCTATTAATTCCCGGATATCTGCATGAGCGCTCAATGCAAAGAAGATCAATACAAGTGACAGGATCTGTTTTTTCATCGCTTATTCCCTGCTATTGCACTGGGACAACGCGCGGGATAAGGAGCAACTCCCTCTGCCGCCCATCAATGTAATAAATGTTCTCACCGTCGAAGAAAGCATCTTCTTCGAGTTGGATTCGCACCGGCTTGTCCCAACTGTCGATCTCTGTTTCTGCATACAACTCGATTGAGTACGCCGTGTCTGGATACAACGGGTAATCGCCGCGGCCCGACACCCCGCCCTGCTGGTCCCACAGCCCGATCGTCGGACCTGCGGCATGGCCGTGAAAACCGATCGGGTGCGTGTAAATCGACGCGGTGATGCCTTCATCTTTTGCCACAGCCAACGCGCTCCCAAGAATCTCGTTACCGCTGCGCCCGGTGATGAACTGGCCGGTCAGGATATCCTGCAATCTGTTGCCGCGGCTCAGTGCAAGCCGCAATTCTTCAGGCGCTTCTGTTTCGCCCGGCAGCAATACGTAGGCATGTTGCTGCGTGTCCGTATTCAACCTGAGATAGGTAATGCCAAAATCAACATGCAGCAAATCTCCAGGCATGATGACGTCGTCATCATGCCGCGAGGCAATCGCCGCTTTCATATCGATCGCCGGCTGCTCTGCCCGCTGAATCGAAACCGACGGATGAAACCAGGTCGTCAACTTCAACTCCCTGATGCGGTCGCGATACCACCACGAGACATCGTTGGTGGTGGTGATGCCCGGTTGAATGACCTGGTCGGACAATCCCTCGGCAAGAATTTCATGGGCAATGCGGACGATTTGCTGGTACACGGCCATCTCGTCGGCCGTCCGTGTCTCGAGCCAGCCAATCGCGAGTTTCTCCGCGGATACAACGCGATCATGCAGGCGCTCCGGCAAGGCCTCGTGGAAGAGTTTGTAGTCCGTCTGCGTGATGCCATCCGCAAGCGCAAAAGTGTCGGAAAAATTGAGGCCGATGCGCTGCGGATCACGCTCCACGATCAATGCCGCCAGCCGTGCCCACTGCTCTCCATGCAGCTCTTTGTCCCAGGCCTGTTCGAACATCTCGCCGACTGCATAGCGCGCGACTGCCAGTGTTTCCAGGGGCTCGCGCTCGCCGGGGTCGTAAATCAGCAAAATCGTGCGGCGGCGCGCCGACTGCCATTTTGAGGGCAGGAAAGTTCGAATGACCGGGTCCTCATTGTATTCCCGCGAGATGATGACCCACATATCGATGCCGGTGCGCCGCATCAGCTTCGGCAACACCGTCTGCACGCGGGCAGTCAACCAGCGATCGATCACCGCGGCGCGTTCGCGCATGGGCAGAATTCGCGGATCAGCGAAGGTATTGCAGGGGACTGCAACGAGCGCCATTGCCACGATGAAATTTTTTATCATTGTTTGTATCCTTGCCATATCGCCCGCTGGGACGGGCTCCTGCAGCAAAACGCCTCGCGAACGCCTGCTACTCTGCCAGTTCGGCGTAAGCAGACTCGATCAAAGTTGCCGCACTGCCGATGCGCCGGCCGCTGTCCCAGCGTTCGTCATACTCTGCGGTCAGTCCGGCTGTCTGCGTTTCTTCCAGTGACTTGCCTTCCCTGATCGCCGCGGCAACCCGGTCACGAATGACCAGCATCATGTCGCGGAACGCCCTGACGTCTTCGACGTTCGAAATTACACCGTGGCCCGGCACGATTTTTGTGTCGGCGTCACTGGCCTCTATCAATAAATCGTAAGCCTTGATCGTGCCCAGAAAACTGCCGCCGTTGCTGGTATCGATATAAGGGTAGGAGGTCGTCCGATACACATCGCCGGCGTGAATTACGTTTGATGATTCGAACTTGATGTAAACATCGCCGTTGGTATGCGCGTCGGGTGTTTTGAAAACGTGGACGGTTTCGCCATTGATGTGAAATGACATGTCTTTGCTGAATGTAACCAGTGGTGGTTCCTGCGTGTAACCGGCGAGCGCCATCTGGCTGCGCACATTGTCGTGACCGAAGATCATCGTGCCCATCCTGCCGAAGTTTTCATTGCCGCCCGTATGGTCTGGATGCATGTGCGTGTTGACCAGGAAACGAATCGGCTCCGGCGATACCGTGCGAATTGCGGCGACGATCTTGTCGGTAAGCGGCGCATACTGATCATCGATCAGGAAAACACCGTCATCACCTGTGAACAAGCCGATGTTGCCGCCGCTGCCCTCTATGTAACTCACGTTGCCGGACACCGGGTGCACCGTCATTTCTACCGCATCGAAGTCCTGCTGGGCGATGGCTGTTTGCGCAACTGTCAGCAGCATGGCTGCAAGCGATGTTGTGCCAATATTTCCTGTTCTCATGATTCTTCCTCCTGGATTGCTACTGCAGGCCCGCCTTTGGTAATGCGAGCGCGATAAGTTCCGCCGGTGATTCCCCATCCGCAACCATCATTACGATGTACTGGCGCCCGTTGATCATATAGGTGCTCGGCGGGCCGGCCTGCGTTGCCGGCAATTGGATTTCGGCCAGTATCTCCCCGGTCTGTTTGTCGTGCGCACGAAAAACGGGATCACCCCTGATGTCGCCGACCGTCCCCCAGCCTTCGCCAGCGAATAGCAGCGATTTGGTTACTACGATTCCTGCGCGCGTCGGCTTACCGGTGCGCGGCAGGTCGATACCCTGAAGTGCCGGGTTATCTATGTACGCTTTTGGCGTATCGCCGTTGGCGATCATCCATACGTGATCGCCGGTGGTCAGGTCAATTGCGGTAATGCGGCCCAGTGGTGGTTTGTTCAATAACAGACCAAACACGGTTGGCGCATTTTCCCGTCCGGCGATGAATTGAATGTCGGATTCATCCGGCTCATTGCTGAGCGCGAGCAGGTTCATGTAGCTCGCGGACGGCACATACAGTAATCCTGTCTCCGGGTCGTAGGCCCCGCCTTCCCAGTTCGCACCACCGGTTGCAAATGGCATGCTCAAGGTGCCCCTGGTACCGTCTGGCGCATTAGATTCAGACGGCGGTGTAAAAAGGGGTCCGATCCGGAATGGGGCGATCGCCTCGGCGACTGCATCGCGAATCTCGGGCGTATACGCGATCAGATCGTCGCTGCTGACGCCCTGGCGATCGTACGCTGCCGGCTTCGTGGGAAAGGGCTGTGTCAGCGAAGTCCACTCGCCCGGAACGTCGGTTTGCGTCACACGCCGCTCCTCGATCGGCCAGACCGGCTTGCCTGTTTCCCGATCGAATGCGTAGACAAAATTTTGCTTGGTCAACTGGACGACCAGTTTCCTGCCATCAGGCAAATCAGCGAGGATTGGCGCCGTCGGGTTGTCCCAGTCCCAGATGTCGTGGTGAATGAGCTGAAAATACCAGCGCATTTTCCCGGTCACGACCTCCAGTGCGACCAGGCTGTTGGCATACAGATTCGCACCGTGACGAGGTCCGCCGTAATAGTCCCCGGTCGGCGCCTCCACCGGCAGATAGACCAGCCCCAGTTCAGGATCTGCCGACATCGGTGCCCAGACGCCCGCGTTGCCTGTGTAGTCGGCAGATCCGCCATACCAGGTTTCGTATCCTGGCTCACCGCGCGCCGGAATGGTGTGGAAAGTCCATAGCAATTCGCCGCTACGCGCGTCGAAGCCTCGAATGTCGCCTTTCACATTGCGCATTAACGGTGGACGGGCGCCGATCGCGTGGGCAGCGCCGACGACAATAACATCGCCGACAACCAGCGGCGGCGCATTCAGCCCTATGTCGAGATTGCGGTCTGCAGCGAGTCGAAGACCGTCAGTCAGGTCCACCCAACCCCCGGCGCCGAATTCCGGATCCGGCAAACCGGTCTCTGCATTGAGCGATACGAGGTTGTAGCCGGGAGTTACCGTAATGACGCGTCGCCTGCCGTCGCCGCTTTCCCAGTAAGCAACACCCATGCCGGAACTCTTGCGCGCCGCCTTCTCAAAGCGTTCGCCTTCGTCCGGGCGCCACATCCAGAGTGTCTGACCGGTCTCGGCATCCAGCGACACGATATTGCGCGTGGTTCCCGCACCCAGGAACAAGCGGCCATGATGCATGAGCGGCATCGATACGTTGCGAATTTCGGGTGTCGGGCCGAAATTACCTGCTTTCCACCGCCAGGCGACCTCGAGTTCCTGAGCATTGTCCGCGTTGATCTGATCCAGCGGCGCATAACGATTCGCGTTAATTTCCCCGTGAATACTACGCCACGGAATTTCTTCACCTGCGCCAGCTATCGCGTCGGCTTGCAGGATCAGCGTGCCAAGTGACGCAATCGTCAGGCCCTCAGCCGGGCGCGCCACGCCTGCAATGTCGAGCATGTAAGCAAGGACTTCGAGATAGTCCGCGTCAGACAGGGATCCTGGTGCCGCGGCAGGCATAGTCTGCCGGGTGCGCTCGAACAACTGGCTCGCCGGGCGACCTGACCAGTCGTTGCGAATGCGCCGTTCGATTTCAACGGTGGCGTGACAACGGGCGCAATGCGCGCCAAACAAAGACTCACCGGTCTGCTGGGCGAGCAAGCACACAGGAAACAACAGGGTCGGCAGGACCAACAACGATGCACGTAGCTTCAACGCGTGACTCCGGCTTGTTTTTCTTTGAGCCTAACTGTTTTTCGCTGGCATTTCCCGAGCAGGTTGCGACTACCGTTACAGATCGGGTTTCCCGTCGCCAATTCGGCGCTGGCTGCGGTATGATTCTACTACTCCACAAAAATCGCCAATCATCTTCAGGGGGAGATCATGCAGCATTTCTTCGCGTTAATCGCGTTTGTATTGCTATCCGCCACCTTTCCGGCAAGCGCTCAGGACGAGCCAATAGAGGTCGAAGGACCGCTGCCTCAATTGAGCGGCCTGCAGGCCGAAGTGGCGCAGAGCGTTGGCGACAAACAGAAACTGACGCAGGAAATCGTCGACAGCCTGTTCTCGTTTTCGGAACTCGGCTTCCAGGAATTCGAAACCCAGCGCTATCTGACCGAAATCCTGGAAGACTCAGGCTTCACGATCGAGCGCGGCGTATCCGGAATCCCGAGTTCGTGGTGGGCCACCTGGGGCAGCGGCAAACCGGTCATCGCGCTTGGCTCCGACGTCGACGGAATCCCGAAGTCATCACAGCTGCCGGGCGTTACCTATCGCCAGCCCATGGTCGAGGGGGCGCCGGGACACGGCGAAGGCCACAACTCGGGACAAGCCGTGAATATCACCGCTGCGCTGGCTGTCAAGGAAATCATGGAGCGTGAAAACCTGCCAGGCACGATCGTCCTGTGGCCCGGCATCGCCGAGGAACTCGTGGCAACCAAAGCCTGGTTTGCGCGCGACGGGCGTTACGAGGGCGTCGACGCGGTCCTGTTCACCCACGTGGACGACGAGATGAACGTGAGCTGGGGCCAGCCAACCGGCACCGGGCTAATTTCGGTTGAATACACGTTTCACGGTGTCGCAGCACATGGCGCCGTCGATCCATGGAAAGGCAAAAGCGCACTCGATGCTGTTGAACTAATGAACATCGCGTGGAATTACCGGCGCGAACATTTACATCCCCTGCAACGATCGCACTACGTGATCGTTGACGGCGGAGACCAACCGAACGTGGTCCCATCCGAAGCGACCGTATGGTATTTCATTCGCGAGATGACGGCCGATAAAATTCGCGAGAATTTTGCGAAACTGCAACGCACCGCCGAAGGCGCAGCAATGATGACCGATACCACGATGTCGCGGCGTATCGTTGGTGCGGCTTATCCACGGCATTTCAACAAACCGATTGCGCTGGCTATGTATGACAACATGCGCGCAGTCGGGATGCCGGAATGGTCGGAAGACGACCAGGCTTTCGCCCGCGCGTTCCAGGAATTCATGGAAGCGGAAGAGGTTACCGGCCTGCGGACCGAACTCGAACCGATCAACGAACCGCTTGAGATTCCAGAATCGGGCGGATCGGACGATATTGGTGATGTGTCGTGGAACGTGCCCACAGTGACGATGCGATTTCCATCAAACATCGAGGGCAGGACCGGCCATCATTGGTCGAGCGCGATTGCGATGGCGACACCCGTTGCACACAAAGGTGCGACAGCAGGGGCAAAAGTGCTTGCAGCAACGATGCTCGACCTGATCCAGGATGAATCGCTGGTGGATGACGCCTGGAAGTATTTCCGTGAGGAACAGGCACCTAACGAAACCTATGTGCCATTCATCAGCGACGATGATGACCCGGCGACCGAAAAAAACATCCGGATCATGTCCGAGTACAAGGGACGGTTGCAGAAGTTCTACTACGATCCCGCAAAATACGATACCTATCTTGAGCAACTCGGCATCGACTATCCGCAACTGACAGACCCGGATGCAGAATAATATTTCACTCAGGGGATCAACATGCACTTAGTCAATCGTTTTTCAGTCACCACCATTCTGACGGTATTAACGTTTGCCGCCAACGCCGCCACTCCGATCAAAGTCGACGTGATCAAGAATCCCTATGGCGGTTCGCGCAATACGCCGGAGTTGTCCACCAACCCCGACTATATCCATGCGGCTGGCCTTGAACGGCTTATCGGGGAATGGGGCGGCGAACTGATCCGGCCGGTGCAGGATATTCGCCTCAGCGCTGAGCAGGAACAAGCTTACGGCGAATGGAACCGCATGGCACTGGCCAATTCAAATTTCGCCGCAGTCGTGCGTGAAGGTCTGCAGGACAATCTCATCACGGTTGGGCTAGAAGCCAACTGCAATGATCTTCTGGGCATGCTCGCAGGCCTGAAATACGATGCCGATGGCAATGCCCGGCGCGTCGGGCTGGTATTCTACGATGCCCACGGCGACTTCAACGTTCCTGAAACAACCTTGTCAGGCATGCTCGGCGGCATGCCAGTCGCCGTTGCCGCGGGTCATGCTTTGCATAATCTGCGCCAGACAACCGGTTTGGCAGAACCACTACCGATGAGTGACATCATGTGGGGCGGCGTGCGTGATCTGGATCCGCTGGAAGCCGATCGATTTCGTGAATACGAAGTCCGCCAGGTTTCGGTCCAGGATATTCGCGAGATATCCGACAACTTCAGGAAGCAATTCGATGCGCTCGCAAACGAGGTTGACGTCGTTTACGTGCACGTCGACATGGATGTACTGGATCCCGACGAGGTGCCCGGACACGGCCTGACGGTTCCTGATGGCCCGAGCAGCAAGGCGCTGGCTGCGGCAATTGGCGTGATGTTCGAGAATCCGAAGACTATTGCGCTGGGCATCGCCTCAACCCCTGCATTCAATCGCGATCCCAATGGCGTCAGTCGGCAGGCAGCATTAAACCTGATCGAGGGTGCAATCAGGGGCGCACAGACACGGTAACAGGCGATCATGAATCGCTATTTCAAAGTTGATGGCGGCAAGGCGCTTTGGCTGAGGTGAGGCGTCGATCGGTCGAACGATATTACCGCGAGCAAAAGTGCAACCGATAGCCACTCACTGCTTGATTAACTGGTTGGGGGCAGCAATTTGCAGGTTGAAGTTACCCCCTATTCCGAAAGTCCTGTGCCGGTGGAATTTACTCTTGCGGGTCTAACAGAAGCACTGCAGGTTCGGCGAGCGGAATGTTACCAGGCCGTACCGGCAGCGTTAGATGGAACTACTCCAGGTATTCAAGCAGCACCTGGTTTTCCGGAAGGTCGAGGAAGGTATCCCATTCGAGGAAAATCCCGCTGGGGTCGTAGCCGACAAACACCCTGACGAGCCCGCTTTCGTCGATCACCTCGGGGGTTCGCAACTCGAAACCGGGCCAATCGTACGCCCGATCGAACCAGGCGTCGACATCGCTGGTAACAAACGAAAGGGTCACGCCATTTTCTCCCGGCGAGGAAAGTTTCTGCTCGCTGTATTCTTCAAGCACAACGAAGCCACTGCTGGCCAGTTGATAAATCGGCACGCCGTCCAGCAAGCCTGCTGGTGTAACCTCAAACAATCCCTCGAAAAAGGGACGAACGCTGTCGACGTCGGCGTAGTAAACAGAAAAGGCCGTCGCACGAATACTCATGTCACCCGCTTCGCCCGCCGTACTTAACACCGGGGTGACGTTAGCAAAAGAATCAACAAACGAACTGTGGTCGGGATGCGGGTTATAGCGGGCAAACCTCAGTCGATAGCCCTCCGTATCAAGTATTACGAAACTGTTTGCCAGCATGCCCTCACCGGTGGCGCTGTCATACTCAATCTGCGTGTCCTGTGCCAGGAAATAGGCGTGCCAGCGGTTCAGCTGGTCTGTCACCAGGTGCAGGGTAACGATCTTCGGTTCGTCGGCTGAGTGCATGCCCTCATCGGCCTGCACCACCGTCAGGTATGACGATTCGGCAAGCCGCAGGATTTTTGCAAAACCATAGTCAATCACTGTTTCGAGACCCAGCGTATCCCGATAAAAATTCCAGGCAGCTTCGACATCGTCGTAGTAATAGAATGCATTGGTTGCGATGATATCCGGCCTGTTGCTTTCCAACACCGTTGTCGCCTCTTCATCAGCTTGCCCGCCTGTGCACGCAGCACCAAAGACCAGCATGCTGCAAAGACCGGTGCGTATGAATCGACTGAGACCTTTCAATTTATTCGCTCCCGTGAAGCCGATGCATTGCGACCCATCGTAGGAGCCCGGCCCACCGGGCGATCGAGACCGAACGCGCATCACAAATCTGGATCGCTCGCCGGGGCGAGCTCCTGCAGGCATGCATCAGCTTCATCACGAATACTCCAGCGCTAACGATTTATCCGGCTTCCAGGATCTCGAGAGCTTGCGCGCCAAGGTGACCGTAAAGCGTGAAAAACACCTCGCCGCTACTGCCTTCGTGTCCCAGCATCAGCATCGACCCGTAATCCAGCTCCCTCGCATTATTCGCGAGCAATTCGACTGTGCCGCCCAGCGGCGCAGACACCGGCGCTGCGTTATTGAATCGCATGCGGCTGTAACACGCGGCCAAAAAGATCGGCAGCCTGCCGGCCATCTTCGCGCGCAATTTTTCCGTTGACGATGACAACCTCGAAGCCCTCTGCCAGCTGCAGCGGGTCAGGATAGATCGCATTATCATGCACATTGCGGGGATCAAAGATCAGCAGGTCTGCAATCATGTTTTCCTTAATGATGCCGCGATCCTCCAATCTCAGTAACGCTGCCGGAAATGACGTCATCTTGGCCACAGCTTCGCGTAGCGTCAGCAACCTGGTCTGCATAACGTATTTCTCGATGATCTTTGCGAAGGTGCCGTGGCCGCGCGGATGATATCCGGTCGGGCTGCCATCGGAACATATGCCGACCAGCGGATCTGCAAGCAGGCGCGCCTGCAACTCGTCATTCATTACAAAATACGCACCTGAGGCACCGTCCGGGCCAATGACATCGATAAGTACGTCCTCGAA